>Ga0256404_1012723_pt1 | contig 10877 bp, 9 predicted proteins | sample RumenRJG_01DNA_FD_185990 | JGI IMG/M metagenome (GOLD analysis project Ga0256404, IMG submission 185990) | Bovine rumen microbial communities from Lethbridge, Alberta, Canada - RJG_01 | ecosystem: Host-associated > Mammals > Digestive system > Stomach > Rumen | place: Canada: Alberta | collected...
CTATTTCAAGGGCGGCGTGGTGGCTTACAGCAACGAGGTGAAGGAGTGCGCCCTCGGCGTGCAGCACAGCACTCTGGAGGCCCACGGCGCCGTGAGCGAGGAGACGGCGAGGGAGATGGCCGAAGGGGTGCGCAAGCGCCTCGGTGCCGACCTGGCCATTGCCACCACCGGCATCGCCGGCCCCGACGGGGGCACCAAGGAGAAGCCCGTGGGCACGGTGTGGATTGCCGTGGCCGACGCAACACATACGGAGGCCCAGCTGCTGAGCTTCCCCGGCCGTCGCCGCCAGCAGAACATCGACCGCACGGTCAACCAAGCGTTCTCCATGTTGATGAAACTAGTAGTTAAGTAGACAGTAGTTAAGTAGTTAAGACAAATGCCCAAAGGACTCATAACCATCTTGATGCTCGTGGTGAGCAATGTTTTCATGACCTTCGCCTGGTACGGCAACCTGAAGCTGCAGCAGATGAACATCATAAAGGACTGGCCGCTGATAGCCATCATCGCGCTGTCGTGGGGCATGGCCTTCTTCGAGTACTCGTTCATGATACCGGCCAACCGCATAGGCAGCCAGATTACCGGCGGTCCCTTCTCGCTGATGCAGCTGAAGGTGATACAGGAGTGTGTGTCGCTGCTGGTCTTCACGGTCATCGTGGCCACCGTGTTCAAAGGTGAGCCCATCCGCTGGAACCACCTGGTGAGCTTCGGATGCATCGTGCTGGCGGTCGTCTTTGCCTTCTGGAAAACCAAATGACTAAACGACATGCTTTATACCCCTCTATACAAAAGTCTCTTTGGTAAAACGATTCGATTGTTCGACCGTCGGAACCGAAATCAGAAACAAATCAAAGGCTACAGTAAGACTACTGAGTTCAAAGCCCGCAGTAGTGCCTGGTTCTTGATAGTATTCTACATTGCTATGCTAGTGTTTTGGGCGTATTTAATCATTGCACAACCGTTCGTCGAATATGATGGTTTTAACTTTTGGAATTTGCTAGGGATGATTATCCTTTATTGCCTACCCGTTTTCTGCATTCTCTATCTGCGGCAAAGTATCTCTATGCTTAAAGCGAGAATTGTCGTGGGGCCTGAGAAGATGGTGCTGGACGGAGCCTTTGAAGATACACGCAGAAGAAAGCGTTATCCTTGGCTGTACACAAGCGACATGATTGTGGAAATACCGTGGGAAGAGGTTTCTCTCATAAAAATTGACTACTATTATTTTCAATTATTCGTAGAAACAAAAAACCACGAACGATACATGATGCCTTATGGATACTTCAGCACCAAGGTAAGTAGGGAAATTGCCAAATATCACAAAATAGAGGCTGATTCATGAAGAAAATTATCTATATCACTCTGCTGCCGCTATTGCTGGCAGCATGCGCCACGAAGCCAGAGAAAGTCTATTTGACCGACTGGCAATTTGAATACAACGGCAAGTGGTATCCGGCGACGGTGCCGGGATTCATCCACACCGACCTGATGGCCAACAGCCTCATCCCCGACCCCTACTACGGCACCAACGAGGACTCAGTACAATGGTTAGCGAACAGAGAGTGGAAGTACCGCACTGTATTGAGCAAGGAGGAGTTATCCAGGATGGTGAGGAATGAGATACCTCCCAACGACACTATTTGGCTCACTTTCGAGGGGTTGGCCGGACGCGCTGAGATCCTTGTCCAGTGCTATTTAGGCTCTTCCGCAGCCGCTATTGGAGATTTTGTTGACAATATGTTTGTCGAACATACTGTCCCCATCGAGATATGGGGCAAGTTTGACAGCATAGTCATCCAATTATTTTTCCAGTACCCTTACGATTCGGACTCGCTGCGCGAAGCGAACTATGGCATCACGCTCCCCGAGCGGCGCGCCTTCACGCGCATAGCGCCCTACCAGCAGGGCTGGGATTGGGGCCCTAAGCTGCAGACCTGCGGCATCTGGAAGAGAGTATACATCACCAACAGAAAACCGGAAAATCCGGATAATCCGGAAATTCCGGAAAAACCAGAACACCCTGTAACTCTGCGGCAGGAGCAAGACTCCATCGGCCAGAGCTTCACCTTCTACCGTGACGGCAAGCCCATTTTCATCAAAGGCGCCAACTGGATACCCATCCACTCGTTCCCCGTGCTGGACAGTGCCAACCGCGCCCGCTACCGCCACCTGCTCTGCTCCGCCAAGGAGGCCGGATTCAACATGCTGCGCATCTGGGGCGGCGGCATCTACGAGCACGACTACTTCTACGACCTCTGCGACTCGCTGGACATCATGGTCTGGCAGGACTTCGTCTTCGCCGGCACCCCCTACCCTGACAACGAGAAGATGCTGAACAGTATCGACCGCGAGGCACGGCAACAGGTGGCCCGCCTATCGAAGCACCCTTGCATTGTCCTCTGGTGCGGCAACAACGAGGTGAAGAACGGCTGGGAAGACTGGGGCTGGCAGGGCCAGTTCAACTGGACACCCGAGCAGCGCGCCCGCCTGGAGAAGGCCATGGACACCATCTTCGGGTACACTAGTACAACTAGCAATACCAGTTCCACCAGCATCCTCGCCAAGGCTGTCCGCGACTGCGACCCGCTGCAGCGCCCCTACATCACCACCTCGCCGCTCTACGGTTGGGGCCACCCCGAGTGCGTCACCCACGGCGACAGCCACTACTGGGGCGTCTGGTGGGGAGAGCTGCCCTTCGAGGTCTACAAGGAGAAGACAGGCCGCTTCATGAGCGAGTACGGCTTCCAGAGCTACCCCATGATGAGCACCATCCGCCAGTTCTGCCCCGAGGACCAGCTCAGCATCGACTCCCCCACCCTCCGCAACCACCAGAAGCACGGCCGTGGCCGCGAGATTATCGACAAAGCCATGCGTCAATACTACGGCTTCGACAGCAAAAGTTTAAGCCTCACAAACTATGCTTACGTCAGTCAGTTGCTACAAGCCTGGGGTGTCGGCTATGGCATCCTCCAGCACCTCCTGCAGCAGCCCCACTGCATGGGCACCCTCTACTGGCAGCTCAACGACTGCTGGCCCGTGGCCTCGTGGAGCAGCATCGACTACTATGGCAACTGGAAGGCCCTGCACTACCGTGCACAGGCCCTCTTTGCAAACGATGCCAATCTCGAGAAATGGAGTCAGTACTACACCGTCTACCCCAAGGACCGCACCTATCCCGAGGCCAAGTACAACATCAGCCAGTCGTGGCAGAGCGACGGCAAGCTGGTGGTGACAATCAAAGCCCTCACCGACCTCTACGACGTCTACATCGACACCGACCCGCACATCAACGGCCACTTCTCACGCAACTTCGTCGACCTGCGCGAAGGCCAGACGCTGCGCACAGTCTTCCACCCCGTTGACCCCAAAGCCGACGTAAAAAATGTCAAAATAAAGATAAAAAACCTGAACGAAATCTACCGCTACAACGGCAAGTAAATCACCTTCTTGGCCTCGAAGAATTCCTCTTCGAACCACTCGCTGATGTCCCACGTCTTCACCTTGTGGCGGAAGGTGAAGAACTCGTTGGTGAGGTCTCCGCCCTTGAGGTACAGGATGCCGTTGCGCAGCTTGTTGTACTGCGTCTTGGAAATCTTGCCCTTCACCCACGGAACAAACTCGCCCAGCGTGGTGACAGCACGCGAGACAACGAAGTCATACTCCCCGTCCAACTGCTCGGCGCGTATCTGCATCGCCTTGCTGTTCGTCAACCCCAGATGGTCAATTACATCATTCACCACCTTGATTTTCTTCCCGATGGAGTCAATCAGCGTAAAACGGGCATCGGGGAACATGATGGCCAGCGGCACCCCTGGAAAACCGCCGCCGGTGCCCACATCGAGCACCTCGGTCATGGAGGCGAACTCCATCACCTTGGCGATGGCCAGCGAGTGAAGCACATGATGCTCATAGAAGTGTTCCATGTCCTTGCGCGAAATAACGTTGATCTGCGAATTCCACTCCTCGTACAATGGCAACAGAGCGGCCAGTTGTTCACGCTGCCGCTCTGTCAAGTTCGGGAAATATTTCAGAATGATATCCATTAGAGATATGCTTTCAGGTGTTTGCTCTTGCTGCTGGTCTTCAAGCGCTTGATGCCCTTCTCCTTGATCTGTCGCACACGCTCGCGGGTGAGGTTGAACTTCATTGCAATTTCATCCAGACTCAGCGGATGAGGCAACCCAATGCCGAAATACATCTTGATGACCTCGCGCTCATACTCCGTCAGCGTCGAGAGCGAACGCTCAATCTCCTGCGACAGGCTCTCCTGCATCAGTTTGCTGTCGGTCGGGGGAGTGTCCTCGTTGGGCAGCACGTCGACGAAGTTCACATCCTCGTCGCTGGCCAACGGGGCGTCAATGCTCACATGGCGTCCGCTGATGCCCATGATGGCCTTAATCTTGTCTTCGGGAATATCCAACAGCTCGGCCAGTTCCTCCTCTGAAGGCGGACGTTCCAGCTGCTGCTCCAGTTTGGAAATCTCTTTTTTCAGTTTGTTCAAAGCACCCAACTGATTGCTCGGCAGTCGCACAATGCGGCTGTTCTCGGCAATGGCCTGCAGGATGCTCTGGCGAATCCACCACACGGCATAGGAGATGAACTTGAAACCGCGAGTCTCGTCGAAGCGCTTGGCTGCCTTGATCAGACCCACATTGCCCTCATTGATGAGGTCGGGCAGCGAAAGCCCCTGGTTCTGATATTGCTTGGCCACCGACACCACGAATCGCAGGTTCGCTTTCGTCAGGCGCTCCAGCGCGGCTTGGTCACCTTGCTTAATGCGCTGGGCCAGCTGCACCTCCTGCTCGGGCGTCAACAGCTCCTCGCTGCAGATGTCCTGCAAGTATTTGTCCAACGACTTGATGTCGCGGTTGGTAATGGAATGCGTAATCTTTAGTTGTCTCATACTACACCTTTATATTTACACCAAATTTTATTCCTATAACGCAGAAAAATCGAAAATGTTACGTCAACCTCGATTTTTTTTTCTCCCAAGCCCATTTTTAACATTTCGCATCCTGAAAAAGCGCCCCCATTACACTTCGCAACACTAAAACAGAAACAAATCCACACTGATATACAACAACATACATGCCGCAGGGAAAAATATTCCCAAAAAGAGATTTTTCCTACCAATATTTTGCGTATCTTTGCAACGTGAAAATAAATAAAATTGAATAACAATGAAGAAAATTCTCTTATCTTTGCTCGTCGCCGCCACATTGGGCCTGACAGCAACTTCCTGCACCAAAGATGTCAGGGAGGTGGTTCTTGAAAGTTCCGGCACACGTGTCGAGGAATTCACCGTCGAGATTGAAAATTGGAAGCCTTTCGGCGACCCCAACAACCCCGACTACAGGAACTATTATTATTGCGTCCTCGAGTGGGACATTCTCTCCGAACACGTGGTCTATGACGGCAATGTCAATGTCTACCTCTATGACAACGACTCCCAATTTGCCCTCCCCTACACCTATCTCGTACCCGTCAAGTATGACGATGGCACATACGGTTTTGCTGCCGAAGCCCTCTACTACAAAATAGACCCCGGCAAAGTGACCCTCATCATGCAGGATCTCGACGGATACATGCCGCAGCTCCAACTTGATTATTTCGAAACCCCTGCTCCCATGACCTTCCGCGTCGTGGCCACGGCTCCCATCAACTACATCATCGAGCAGTAAGCCAACCCCTTCGCATAACAAACAAAGCCGTCCTCTACAGGACGGCTTTTATTGTTTATCCTCTTGCCATAGCCTACCGGCCTTCGTGGCGATGATAGGCTGACAATGTGTTTTGCAGGAGGCTGACAATGGTCAGCGGCCCTACGCCACCGGGTACAGGCGTCACCCAGCTGCACTTGCCGTCCACCTCACTATGCTTCACATCGCCGATGACGCGGTAGCCGTTCTTCTTCGTGGCGTCGGCCACGCGGTGGATACCCACGTCGACCACCACGGCACCCTCCTTCACCATGTCGGCGGTGACAAACTCGGGCTTGCCTATGGCCACCACCAGGATGTCGGCCTGGCGTGTAATCTCCGGCAGATTCTGCGTCTTGCTGTGGCACATGGTGACAGTGCAGTCGAAGCCCTTACGGCTCAACAGGTTGGCGGCAGGTGTTCCGACAATGTTGGAACGGCCGATCACCACGCAGTGCTTGCCGGCGGTTTCGATGCCGTAGCGCTTCAGCAACGTGCAGATGCCCATGGGGGTGGCAGGCACAAAGCACTCCTCGCCCAGCACCATGCGACCGATGTTGACAGGCGTGAAGCCGTCGACGTCCTTGTCGGGCGAGATGGCGTTGATAACCTTCTGCTCGTTGATATGCTTCGGCAACGGCAGCTGGACGATAAAGCCGTCGATATCGGGGTCATTGTTAAGAAATTCAATAGTTTCCAGGAGTTGAGCCTCGGTAGTCTTATCGCTCATGCGGTAGACACTGGAGGTGAAGCCCACCTCGTGGCTCGACTTTTCCTTGTTGGCGACGTAGGTCATGCTGGCCCCGTCCTCGCCCACGATTACTGCGGCCAGATGCGGTGCGCGGTGCCCCTCCCGGGTCAGCGCACGCACCTCATTGGCTATCTCGTCTTTGATTTGCAAGGCCATTGCCTTGCCGTCCAATAACTGTACCATATTTATGTTGTTCTTTATCTTCTTTTTCTCATCGGCAGTTTGCCTCCGTTCTTGCTCACCATGCGCATCATCTTGCGCGTGTCCTCGAACTGCTTGAGGAAGCGGTTGAGCTCCTGGATGGAACGACCGCTGCCCGCCGCGATGCGTTGCTTGCGGCTGCCGTTGAGGCATCCGGGGTGCTGGCGCTCGTAGGGCGTCATGCTGCCAATCATGGCCTCGATGGGCACGAAAGCGTCGTCCGTAATCTCCACATTGCGTGTCAGTTTGTCCATGCCCGGAATCATACCCACCAAGTCCTTCATCGAACCCATCTTCTTGATCTGGGCAATCTGCGACAGGAAGTCGTCGAAGTTATACTCGTTGTGAATCAGCTTCTTCTGAATCTTGCGGGCTTCCATTTCGTCGTACTGCTCCTGGGCTCTCTCCACAAGGCTCACCACGTCGCCCATGCCGAGGATACGGTTGGCCATGCGGTCGGGGTGGAACACATCGAGGGCGTCCATCTTCTCGCCGATACCGACAAACTTGATGGGTTTCTGCACCGTATAGCGGATGGTGAGGGCGGCACCGCCGCGGGTGTCGCCGTCGAGCTTGGTGAGCACCACGCCGTCGAAGTCAATGCGGTCGTTGAAGGCCTTGGCGGTGTTGACGGCGTCCTGACCGGTCATCGAGTCGACCACAAAGAGGGTCTCCTGTGGCTGCAGCTCGCGCTTCAAGGCGGCAATCTCGTCCATCATCTCCTCGTCGACAGCCAGACGGCCGGCAGTATCGACGATGACCACATTATAGCCTTTGCCTTTTGCCTCATTGATAGCATGTTGTGCAATCTGCACGGGATTCTTGCTGCCTTCCTCGGTGTAGACCGGCACCTGCACCTGCTCGCCCAGCGTCTGCAACTGGCTGATAGCGGCAGGACGATACACGTCGCCCGCGACGAGCATCACGCTCTTCCCCTTCTTGGTTTTCAAGTAGTTGGCCAACTTGGCGCTGAAGGTGGTCTTACCCGAACCCTGCAGACCGGCAATGAGCACCACCGCGGGCTGCCCCTTGATATTGATGTCCACAGCCGCCGAACCCATGAGTTCGGTAAGCTTCTCGTGCACAATCTTCACCATCAACTGGCCGGGCTCAATGCTCTGGATGACGTTGCGACCCATGGCCTCGGCCTTCACCTTGTCGGTGAATTCTTTGGCTATCGGATAGCTCACATCGGCGTCCAGCAGGGCCTTGCGCACCTCCTTGACAGTCTCCGCCACATTGATATCGGTTATCGACCCCTTGCCACGAAGGGTATGTAACGCTTTCTCTATCTTGCTACTAAGATTCTCAAACATAGTCTACACTGCATTATTAATCCGTTGCAAAGATACAAAAAAAATATGAATTATTATAAATTATCTTTTCAAAAACTTTTTCGCCCGTCGGGGAAGGTACCCGACAGGGGTCCCAAGGGCTCCTCCTACCCTCCTTCGACCTACCATCTTCTTCCCTGGCAGAGGTGGATAGGAAGCGGGTATGAACGAGGTAAGAAGATGGGAAGAAGATGATAGGTTAAGTATACTGATTACCTGCAAGTTACATATTTACAAAACACATATAAAACAAGAAATCAGCAAGTTAAGTGCAAAAATATCGCTATAACTTGCTGATTTCCAATTTTGGCTTCGGCACCGAAAAAATCATGCAAAAAGGCCTCGGAAAGCCTCCTCGATGACACTGACGGGGACGATTTCGATATGGTAGCGACGCTGGTCGATTTCCTTGAGGTTGTATTTGGAAATGAATATTTTTTCGAATCCCAGACGGTCGGCCTCGGCGATGCGCTGCTCGACACGCGAGACGGGGCGCACCTCGCCGCTCAGTCCCAACTCGGCGGCGAAGGCTATGCGGGGCGAAATGGGGATGTCGACATTGGACGAGAGGATGGAGCAGGCCACGGCAAGGTCGATAGCGGGGTCGTTGACGCGGATGCCGCCGGCGATGTTGAGGAAGACGTCCTTGGTGCCGAGCTTGAAACCGCAACGTTTCTCCAGGACGGCCAGCAGCATGCTCAAACGCCTCATGTCGAAGCCGTTGGCGTTGCGCTGCGGGGTGCCGTAGACGGCGCTGGAGACGAGGCTCTGCACCTCGATGAACATGGGGCGGACGCCCTCGAGGGTGGCGGCCACGGCGGCGCCGCTGAGGGTCTCATCGCGCTGGCCCAGGAGGAATTCGCTGGGGTTGGGCACCTCGCGCAGGCCGTTGCCCTGCATCTCGAAGATGCCTATCTCGGCCGTGGAGCCGAAGCGGTTTTTCAACGCGCGGAGGATGCGGTAGCCGTAGTTGCGGTCGCCCTCGAACTGGAGGACGGCGTCGACGATGTGTTCCATCACCTTGGGTCCGGCCAGGGTGCCGTCCTTGGTGATGTGGCCGATGAGGAGCACGGGGACACCGGTGGTCTTGGCGTAATGCTGAAACTCGGTGGTGCACTGGCGTATCTGGCTCACGCTACCGGCCGGCGACTCCACGTCCTCGGTGGTGATAGTCTGTATGGAGTCCACAATGAGGAGGTCGGGCTGCACGGCGTCGATATGCTCGAAGATACGCTGCGTGACGGTCTCGGAGACGACGTAAAGGTCAGGAGTGGCAGAGTGGCTGAGTGACTGAGTGGCTGAGTCATCTGACTGCGTAGCCACTCTGCCACTCTGCGACTCTGTCACTCTGCCACTCTCCAACCGGTCGGCGCGCATCTTGATTTGCTGTTCGCTTTCCTCGCCGCTGACGTAGAGGAGCTTGCGGTCGTGGATGGAGAGGGCCGTCTGCAGCAGGAGGGTGCTCTTGCCGATGCCGGGCTCGCCGCCGAGGAGCAGCAGGCTGCCGGGGACGATGCCGCCGCCGAGCACGCGGTCGAACTCGGCGCAGTGGGTGGGGATGCGACGGGTTTCGCTGTAGGTAACATCTTGTATACGTTTTGGAAGCGATTGCATCTTTCCGCTTTCCACTTTCCGTTTTCCACTTTCCGTTTTCACCACCTCCTCGACGAAGGTGCCGAACTTGCCGCACTCCGGGCAACGACCGAGCCATGAGCTGCTCTGATAGCCGCATTCCTGGCAGAAATAATATGATTTTGCTTTAGCCATAGTCTAATGATTTTTAACTTGTTTACGCTGCAGACGCGACGCCAGGGCGGCAGCGAGGATAATGGCGCCGGCGATGGCGATGGTCACCTTGAGAGCAGTGAAGCCTGTGGTGGCGGCGAGGCGCAGCTGGTTGGTTATGATGTAGTAGGCCGTCCAGAAGATGCCGCCTCCGGGAACCAAGGGGATGATGCCGCAGATGAGGAACACCGTGACGGGGCAGCGCCGTGTGACGGCCAGCAGGTGCGCCATGACGGCCACGGCGAGGGCGCCGAGGAAGGCGGCGCCGACCACGTGGGTGGGGCCTGCCGATGCCAGCAGTAGGTAGACAGCCCAGCCCACCGTGCCCGCCAGGCCGCAGTCGAGATAGTAGCGTCGCGGGGCGCCGAAGAGAGCGGAGAAACCGATGGTGCCAACGAAGGCTGCAGGGAGCTGGAAGTACCAGGCGGAGGCCAGCGGGTCCTTCACCGGATCCCCGAGCTGCATGATGCCTCCGGCAAAGAGACCTTCGACGATGAAGGCCAAGGCGACGCCGAGGGCGATGCAGAGGAAGGCCAAGAAGGCGTCGGTGAGGCGCGTGGTGCCGGCGATGTAGTCCTCGTTGGCCAGGTCGCGGATGCCGTTGGTGAAGGGCACTCCGGGCACGAGGGCTATGATGGTGCCGATGATCATATTGGGGAGGTGGAGAGTGGCTGAGGGACTAAGCAACAGGACGGCGAGGATGCAGAGCAGGCCACCGACAAGGCCTCCGGCGACGTTGCCGATGAGGCGCGAGAGGTGGGGGGTGACGTAGGCCATGAAGGTTCCTAAGAGGAGACCGCAGGCGAGGGTGACAGCAGCATCGGTCAGGCTGCCGCCGAAGAGGATGCTGAAGGCGGAGACGCCGAGGGCGATGCCGAGGATAATTTCCCAGGCGGGCTTTCCGGGAGCGGTGCGGATGGCCTGGAGGCGGGAGGCCAGCTCAGGGACTGGCATTGGAGCGCCGGCGTCCCGCCGGCTCACAGAGACGCCATCCTGGGCCATGCCGGCAGGATGCCGGCGCTCCACCTCGCGGCTCAGCTGGTTCACTTCCACCACACGGCTGAGCTGTGTGCCCTTGATGGGGATGAACTCGGCGCGGGCGTAGTGCTG
>Ga0256404_1012724_pt1 | contig 10877 bp, 1 predicted proteins | sample RumenRJG_01DNA_FD_185990 | JGI IMG/M metagenome (GOLD analysis project Ga0256404, IMG submission 185990) | Bovine rumen microbial communities from Lethbridge, Alberta, Canada - RJG_01 | ecosystem: Host-associated > Mammals > Digestive system > Stomach > Rumen | place: Canada: Alberta | collected...
TCCAAGGGTGAGCTCTTCGCCGGACGGGACTATGTCCCCGCCGTCGGCGACCTGATCTTCTTCGACACCGTAGTTGACGATGACATCGTGAACATCGACCACATGGGTATCGTCTATCATGTGGACGCGGAGGACGGAACCATCAACACCGTCGAGGGCGACCGCACGGACGCGGTGGCGACCTTCGGCTACCACCTGGACGACGAGCAGATCGTCGGCTACGGCATCCTGCCGCAGAATCCGAATTACAACTATGAAGAAGAGATTACCGATGATGAGACCGACGGCCTCATCGTCATGACGGAAGAGGAAAAGAAGAACGAAGAATCCGCAGACACGGACGAAGCCACCGTGCCCGCCGTTCCCATGCCCGCACAGAGCTGGGAGAGAACGGCCGGCGGCATCAAGGTCTCGGTCGAGGCCCCCGAGGGCGCCTTCCCCGAGAACACGACAATCGCCGTCACGCCCGTGAACGGAAACAGCCTGAAGGACACCGTCTCGGACGCGGTGAGCGGCGAGGTCCTGGAGGTCCAGGCCGTCGACATCACCTTCTTTGATGCCGATGGACATGAGATCGAGCCCGCCGTCCCCATCCGCGTGAGCATGACCCCGGCCGCGACCGAGCATGCCGAGGAGAAGACCAGCGTCGTCCACGTGGACGTCGCCCAGCAGACCGCGGAGCTCATCGAGCAGGCCGTTGGAACCGAGTTCGACAACACTGAAGTCGTCTTCGACGCCGATGCCTTCACCATCTATGCCATCGTCTATACCTATCAGGTCGAGTATGAATATGAGGTAGACGGAAAGACCTTTACCTCCTCCATGCCCGGCGCCGAGAATATGACCCTCACCCAGATCGTTGAGGGCCTCGGTATCGTCGATGAGGCAGAGATCGACACCTTCGTCTCCAAGATCCAATCGATCGCCAGCACCAATGAAGAAGTCGCGATCGTGACCGAGAACAGCGAGATCCGCGTCCTGAAAGACGGCGAGGCGAAGATCGTCATCACCATGCAGGACGGCGCGAAGTTCCACATCGACGTCAGAGCGGAAGGCGAGACCTCGGCCAGCAACGAGACCGCAACCGTCAGCACCAAGGGAGATCTCTATCTTCCCGCAGACGCCGAGCTGAAGACGGATGTCCTGGATGAAGTCAAAAGCGAGAGCGCCATCGCTGCCGTCGAAGCGAAGGAAGGTACCGCAGACAGCAACGCAGCTACAGCGGAAACAGCCTATCAGGTCTTTGACATCAGCCTGGAGAATGTAGAAGCGGATCAGTACAACGGCTTCCAGGTTGAAGTTAAACTTCCGGAAAACGTGGTCGGTAAGAACTTCCACCTGTACCATGTCCACGACGGGAAAGTGGACGAACTGGAACTGGATAATGTAGCCCCGGACGGAGAGACAGTGCTTCTGGAATCCGTCAGCTTTTTCACGCCTTCTTTCTCCGAGTTCGTTTTATCCTATACGGTTGATTTCTCCTATGGTGAATACAGCTGTTCCATTCAGGGAGGGACATCCATTCTTCTTTCAGAACTGTTGAAAAGTCTCCACATATCCGAAATTGATGCTGCGTTTATGAGCAGGGTGGAGAATGTGGAGTTCACAGATCCCTCCTTGCTGCAGGTGACGCATATCGAGTACCCGACGACAATCGCGGCTGTGGAAGACAGCATTTTTGACATAGTATTTGAAGACGCGGAGATTGAGCCAAGAAGCAATCGCGGACTGGATGCAGGGGAGTGGCTCCTGACATCACTGGCTCCGTTTAAAACCGAAGAGGCTCTGACCATTACTCTGAGGGATGGAAACCAGATTGTGATCACCGTGCTGGATGCACAGGAGGTGGGAGGCAACACTTTTATCACCGATGCGCATCTTACAATTGACGGCACGACCTATGGCAAGGACGAGACCTGGAATGTGTATCCGGATGTAGGATATACCATGAAGCTCTCCTTCAACGAAAAAGGTCAGAACCAGTTCCCCGCAGGCGGAGATACCATTTTTGTTGATCTTCCTGCAGGACTCACAATACCTGCGGGCGAGCATCATACCTTTACAATACCAGCGGGCCTTGCCGGCTCTGTTAAAGGCAATGAATACTGGGTTGAGAACGGTAAGCTTTATGTCAAATTTGGCGAGGATCCGGACGATATTCTGACCCGGTCATCCAATGCCCATTTTGACCTGACCTTCACGGCCAAGTTTGATGAGGGAACAACGCAGATCCCCTTCAACGACAAAGTTAATCCGAAGATCGAAACGGACAGCACAGCGGAAGTGTCGGTTTCCAAGAGTGCTTCCTACAATTCCGCAACCGGGAAAATGGACTATACCATCACCGTGAAATCGACCGGCAATAGTAAAAATGTCCAGGTTCATGACGCACTGACAAATACCAATCTGCTTTCAATCGATACAAACAGTATCGAAGTCAAGCCTGAAAGCACAGCGTATTTTCTTTCAAATCAGGCCTCCGGCGGTTTTGACATGACCATTCCCGCAATTGGTCATAACGAGACAGTTACGATCAAGTACTCTGCGGATGTAAACGAGTCGGCTCTCGACCACAAGGGCAACATCAAGGTATCTGACGACGGAAAGAATACAGTCACGGTTGATAATGACGACAACAGCCATGACGAAGAAACAAACACCTATACAAACCAGATCAAATATTCCAGTACTTCCAAAACCAGCACGTCTGTGGTAGACCATGAGACCGAGCAAGAGCCTGACAATAAAACTGCTACGCTCGGCTGGAAGATCGTCCTGAATGACAATTACCGCGGTTCCATTGTCGGTGACAAGGTCAAGGACACCATTGACTATAACAGCAAAGATGCCATGAAGTATACGGTGGATGAAAACGGCCAGGTTTCCCTGACAATCACTGCCAAAAACCAGGATGAAACGCAGACGTATACCCGCACAGTGACTGCAACGGTAGTCACAGATTCAAACGGTGTGCAGTCCTGGGAGTATACGATTCCTCAGATGGGTACTGATCCTAATGAGATCCTCTCCTATGAGATCACATATACGACAGAAGTCGATAAAACCAAGCTCAATAATTATTCTGCTGGAATTGTGAAAAACAAAACCGAAAATGAGGGCGACGGTGAGAGTACGGGTACTGGTGTTGTGCCTGGTGTAACGCCTGGTGGAGATGAGCCGGGAGGAGATGACGTTGTCGGAGGAAAAGCGGCAGTTGCAGTCACGCCAGAGTATATTGACTGGGATATTGTTGTTGCGATCCCCCCGGAGGGATATACGGACAAATTCGTCATTGTTGATGAGATCCCGAATGGCGCAAATCTGGGGCGCAAATTTGCCGACACCTTTGATTCCATTCTTTCCGTGACAGGGCTGCATGACAATGAAGATTACAGTTATGAAGTAACAAAAGAGGACCACAACAACCTTAGCCCAAAGCAGAAGGACATCCTTACCATTACGTTCTATCAGGATAAGGCTCATACCAATCCTGGCCTTGATTCGGATACCACCACGCGGACGGTAACCGTCAGAATCAGGACGAAAAATGACCCGGACTGGGTGAACTTCGCTGACACGGCTAACGGCGGTGAACAGGCGATCTACCATACAAACAGCGCTAAGGTAAATAACAGCAAGCCGTTTACGGACAAAGCTGCACCTCTGCATACCAGAATTGACAAGGAAAAAGAAAGAAACATGGGGACGGAAACTGTTGATGGTGTTCAGCTTCCCAAGTATGAGTATTCTGTTGTCCTTACCAATGTTACAGAGCTGCCGGTTGTTATTAAGGATACCTTTGATCCGAATGAGCTGGTTTTTGTGGGCGGTGGTGAACCGTCTGCAGGACACGATACAATTGCAGCAAATGAACAGAAAAACAACCTGAATGGCGGGGTAGCGGGTTACGTTGCATACTATGATGACAGTGTACCCGGAGTTCTGACCATCACTGCGAACAGCCTGCCCACCAAACCAGACGGCTCTTTCTATGAGTTTTATAAGATCTACTATACCATGCGGGTGAAAGACAAAGCCGCATTGGATTCGTTTACCCAAAAAGCCATAGACAATGGCGGAACCTATAAGGTAGGGAATACCGCGGAATGGAACGGCGTGAACGATCATGTGGATATCGATTACACAGTTCCCACATTAGAAAAAACGGGTGGCTTCAGATATGAGGCAGACTGGAGTTCAGGAGAGGCAACTTACGAGGGCAACAATCGCCTGTATGATTTTGCAATTGACATCAATAAAGACCTCTTAACGCTCAATGGTGGCGATTCGATGGATCTGACGGATACCCACTCGGACAATTTGAGCGTAGACTATAAGACGGTAAAAGTTTACAAATATGTTGATGATGTCAAAACAGAAGACAGCTCCATCCATTGGAACTTTGACGGAAATATGGGTACGTTCTTCGATCTGCAGGATGCGACGCATTATACGATCGAGTACAGCTGTCTGGTAATTGGCTCTGCAGTGCAGGAATTCTCCAACTATGCCGAGATGGAGGATTTCCATTCGGAAAAACATGACAGCCGCGATTTCGGCACTGACGTTGCAGCCGGCGCAGATGTATTCCAGATCGGTCTGATTAAGTATAAGAACGGGATGACCAGTCAGCGGCTGAACGGCGCCACTTTCCAGCTCTTCCGCGGTACCGGGAACTACACCTGGGTAACGGAAGGTGAGAATACCTGGGGTGTGGAAGAAAAGGAACCCATGACATGGGGTGTTGGTACGGAAACAGCCGGAAAAGTTGGACTGCCGATTACCTTTACTACGGGTACTGATGGCCAGGGTTATGCACGGATTGCTCTTGACCAGACCCGGCATGGTGCTGAACTGGAAGAGGGAGTACACTACTACCTGAAGGAGATTGAATCCCCTTCAGGCTATCAGATTGATAATACTGTCGAATACTGGGAATTCACACTGACGCTTGACCCGGATGAGGTCTGCTACGGTACGGAGCGGGATGAGTATAATAATCGAAAGTGGATATATTTCTATTACGACGATGTGCTCAAGATGAATAATACTGAGACCGAGGAGCCAATCACGGTCAATGTAGATAAGAAGTGGTTTGATCTTTCGGGAAATGAGATTGACGATACCAGTTCGCTGACTGCAAAGGTCCAGCTTTATCAGAAGAAGAATGATGATGAGTATAAAGCTGTAGAGAATATCACTGTAGGGGAAACCACTTATCCCGGCCTGATTACACTGCCGAATAACGGGCAGTGGGCGTATGTCTGGGAGAATCTTCCGCGAGTTGATACTCAGGGCAATCAGTATGCCTACAAGCTGGAAGAAGTTGAGATCAGTGAAAACTTTGTTTCCTCCACCAGTATCCAGGAAACAGAAAACGAGAAGACCTACCATCTGGAGAACCATCAGGTCGGAAACACAAAAGAGACTTTAAAGGCAAAGAAAGTCTGGTTGGATGAGGACGGGCGGACTCCGATTACGGATCAAGAGCTGCTGAACAATCTGCCGGAGTCTGTGAAGTTCTATCTGTATCGTGTGGTCAGCAGGACGCCCTTCACTACGAAACCTACGTCCGGAGGGAACCCCTATAATATACCAGGGAATAACTACCTTGTTACAGGCGCGGATGCGGAACCTGGACTTTACGCCATCAGCAAGGCAGATTATGCCAGCGGTATCAGTTTCGAAAATCTTCAAACAGTTGAAAATGTAGGTGGAGTCTGGTACTTCTATTCCTATTATGTGAAAGAAGTTCCGACAACAGGCTACGATGTTTCTGTTGCGGTTGAACTGACAAAGGATGAGCAGCAGAACACTCTCGTGATCCAGACTATGAAGAACACCAAGAAGCCGGATGAACGGACCACAGACCTCAGTGTTCAGAAAGTCTGGAAAGACAAGGAGGACGGCTATAAGAGCTGGCCGAGTGGAACAGTCGTTCAGTTTAAGCTTTATCAGGTGAGCAGTACAAATCCCTTTGAGTCGCAGCCAACCAGCGGCGGTGTGTTGTATGATGTGAAAACGGATGAATGGAACTATCATGCAAACCGGGTAGCAGCCGGCACGTACAAGATAGAGAATGCAAATCCAGTCAGCTTTACTGGCCTTCCGGAAGTAACAATTGATGCAAAAGGCCATGCTACGTACTATGCTTACTATGTTGATGAAGTTGAAGTCACCGGTTATGAGACAAGTTACGGCTATGTCGATGAAGACGGTACAGTCAAGGTCACGATCACAAACCAGCAGGAGCCGGACTATACACAGCTGTCCGTACAGAAAAAGTGGTTCGATGGTGATAACGAAATCACGGATCCAGATGTTTTGAAAGATCTGTCGGCGACTGTCGAGTTGGTGAGGTATCGCACAGAACCGACGGGTACGATGGTGCATTTCATTAATGTTGGTAAAGAGGTAGATACTGCTACACTTTTGGTCCCAAGAAATAAACAAAACATAACAATTACGGTAAATAACATTGTTGGTGGTAATGGGACTATCTACTCCTTGGAATATGATAAAGACAAATATGCCTATCAGTACACCTCGAACGAAAGTATTGGAACACGATCATTAAATGATTATAGCGGTAGCTCATTCACTTTCTCAATCAACACTCCAGATGTTGGAGATATATGGGTTATCTCGAAAGATGGAGACATAACAACGTTGAATGTTTCAACAGACGATGTTCCTTCCGGCGGAGATCCCTCAATTGATGATACATTTGATTCTACAAGTTATCGTGAAACGCTGAATAACGGCAACAATTTCTCACATACATACTCAAAACTGCTGACAACGGGCAAAGATGGCGGGAAATCCTATATCTATTCTTACGGCATCCGTGAAGTCAACAATCCTGCCGGTTTTGCGTTTGACAGCTATAGCGTCGATACGAATGGTTCTGACAGTGCTGATATCAAAGCCAGCGAACCGGGTACTGGTACAATCGTTGTTAAAAACAAGAAAACAGAAGAACCGATTGGTTCCCTTGAGATCACCAAGGTTGTCAAGGTAAACGGTAATGATCTTCCTGGTGATAAAGAATCTAACACTACGATTCTGGGAAAACTGCAGGGACCGTACACATTTACCATCAAAGACAGCCAGGGGAACCCGGTTACCCAAGGCAAGGTAAACGATACTGCCATCTCCAATGGGCAGGTTCAGATAACAGTCACAAATGGCAAGTCTAATACCGTCACAGTTACAGATCTTAAACCCGGAATCTATACCATCACAGAAGAAACGCCAAATAACGGCACAACGCTTACCTCTGGAAATGATGTTCCAGTTACAGTGGTAGTAGGAGCGACTGCTGTGGCAAGCGCAAAAGCAAGCTTCACCAATAATCTGCCAACTACTGAAGTCGACGTCAACAAGACCTGGCTGGTTGGAACAACGGATTACAGCGGCAAGCTGAGTAAGATGTTCGGTGAAGTGACGGTGGAACTTGGTGTTGTGAAGGTTGCGACAGATGCAACAGAAGCACAAATCAATGCTGCTGCCGTTGTAAAGGATGTCTATGGCAACGATGCCAAAGCAACCTTATCAGGAACAACCTGGTCAGCCACAATCAGCGATCTTCCTGTTCTTGAATCGGGATCCAAATATGCAGTGAAAGAACTTTCGATCAAGAGCGGAGAAACGGATATTTCCAAATACTTCACAGCTGCTCTGGACGGGACAACCGTAAACAACGCGCCTAAACTTACAGAAGTTACGGTTACCAAACAGTGGAAGCCCGAAATCCCGACAGGCACAACCATTACACTTGGCTTGTACAAGGGTAAGTCTGCTACGGAAGCTACAACTCAGGTGACCACTATCGAGCTGAATGGAGCTGCGGATACTTATGCCGAGAACATTGTTGCAAATGATGCAACGGCAGGTACCAAGCAGGAGAATCCCGGCTGGACAGCAGAATTCAAGAATCTTCCGAAGTATGCGTATGACGGTTCTGACATTTATGAGATCGTCTATGTTGTCAAGGAAGAAGCGAATCCAACTGGCTATACCGTCAGCTATGGCGGTGAAGGCGCCGGAACTGATTATGTCATCTCCGGGGGAACGATTACCAACACGAAGAATCCGGGCGACCTGGAACTGACCAAGAAGGTGGCCGGTGACGGGGCGGATCAGAACAAGGTATTCGAATTTACTATTGAGCTGACGGCTCCGACAGGCGAGACACTCGCAGAGAACTATCAGTTTGAAAAGACCGATGAGCAAGGTGTACAGACTGTCACACTCACCAGGACAGAGAACAACACCAAAGCTTCTTTGACGGTCAGCCTGAAGCATGATGAGGTATGGAAGATCATCGGGCTGCCGGCGGGTACGACTTACAAGATCACAGAAGCGGACTACAGCAACGACGGTTACAGCCCTGCTGCCAACAGTGAAAAGGACCCCTTGAAGGGAAGCATCACCGGCGGGGAAAAGACGTGTGAGTCCGTGGAGGTCACGAACACCCTGAATGCCGGCGGACTCACCGTTGAGAAGACTGTCAGTGGGACCGCACTGGAGAGCAGCAAAGACAAAGAATTTGACTTTAAGGTGACGATCAGGCTCTCAAATAGCAGAAGCGGACCCCACGGACAATACACCATTGGTGATACGACAACAGACATTAACTTCTCCGATGGGGTCGCAGAGGTTACCTTTAAGCTTAAGCACGGACAAAAGGCAGTCTTTAAGAAACTTCAGAAGGGAGCAACATTTGTCGTAGAAGAAGTTTCGGCAGACAAGGACGGCTTTGAGACAACGGTTACAGCGGACGGAGCAACTGTTGTGGAGGGAACAAAACAAGTGACGGGCGAGATCGGGAAGACCTCTGCGGTGACGGTCGCGTACACGAACACGAAGAACACCACCTCCGTGGAAGCCACCAAGGCCTGGAAGTCCGGCGAACAGACCGTGACCTGGCCTGAGGATGTCGCAAGCGTTAAATTCACACTGTTTGCGAAAATCGGAGATGCAGCGAATGCATTTGCAGTGTCTGATGATAGTTTCAAAGACTTGTTCACTGACGACATCACAGCGGAACAGGAAATTGTGAAGCCTACAGCAGAAACGTCTTCAGTGAAAGCGAGCTGGAGCAATCTTCCGACCCAAGTGCTCATTCCGGCTGTGGAAGCGGACGCGGAGAATGGCGGTGAAGCCAAACCGGCTGAATGGAAAGATGTAGCTTATTCTGTAGTGGAAACAAAGGTGACGTACACGGATGGGACCGAGCTGGAAACGGAAGCAATTGCAGAAGCATTCAACCCCACATCATGGGATGACACGAACAAAACAATCACCAACAATATTCCGAAGATCAAAATCGAAGGCAAAAAAACATGGAATGTGTTGGGGGGCATTCCGACAGTCGACCCGACGCTCATTTTGACCAGAGTCAGCTCGAAGGAAGGGGCAAAACCTGAAACCGTTACAATTCCAGAGGGGCAACCTGAGTGGTCTCCTGTGGATGGAAAAGCCAATGTAAAAAAATACTCCTTCACGAACCTGGACAAGTATGACAGCGAAGGCAATCTGTATACCTACAGTGTGTCAGAGGGAGAATTCAAGGTTGAAGATGTCACCTACACGGTTACAAAAGATGGTGATACCTATACGGTCAAGGTTGGTGATACCGAGGTCAAGACGTTTACGGTGACACAGGACGGCAATGACATCACCAACACCGAGACAAAAGACTTTGAATTCACCAAGATCTGGAAAGACATGGCGCAGCAGGATACGACATGGCCGGAAGGTAAGTCAATCACGGTTACCTTCAATGCTTCCACATCCGACAAAGAAAAAGTTTTGACGGATCAGATACTGACCTTCTCCAATACAGATACTCTGCCCGAAGGATGGACTCGAACGCCCAGTACGGATGGGAAAAAGACCACATTCAAGATTACCGGTCTTGCAGCGAAGGATGCAGATGGAAAAGAACTGACATACTACGTGGTGGAAGATAAGGTTGAGGGCTACAATGACCCAAGTTATGCCTTTGACAATGGTGGAACACCTACAATCAAACCGACGGGTGATGGGACAAATGGTAAGGCGGTAAACGGGAACTATATCATCAACACACCGGAAGGCGGCTACGAACTTCCCCAGACCGGCGGCATCGGCACCACGCTCTTCACAGCCCTCGGCGGTCTCATGACGGCCACGGCAGGGGCGATTCTGACGATAAAGTCTTATCGCCGCAGAAAAGAAAACGCATAACACAAAACGCAGGAGCAGGGGTACACCTGCTCCTGTGCGCAAGACGAGAGTTAGAAAAGTCAAACAGCCGGAATCATCTTGAATTGTTCACAGGTGTTGAGTATAATGAAGACAGAAGAAAGATTGATCAGGAAGGTGATGACGGGCTTCAGCCCGTAATCCAGATTGCCATCATGGATCACACTCTCTTCCCGGACCACAGGCGGTTTTTCACAAAGTATGAGTTGCAGGATGATGAGGGATATCGCTTTTCGGATAAGCTGCAGTTTTATGTCATGGACCTGACTGCAAAAGAGGACGCGGAAGAAGACGAAAAAGCAAACGGACTTGTCGACTGGGCCGAAGCCTTCACGGCACTCGGCGGGCTCATGACAGCCACGGCAGGGGCGATTCTGACGATGAAGTCATTTTGCTGCAGGAAAGAAAACGCATAACACAAAACGCAGGAGCAGGGTAACACCTGCTCCTGTTATATGATGGAATGGATTCCGGCGGACTGCAGAATTCGTGCTTCCAGTTCCGCGGCATGTCGATACCCCTGCCGGGTGAGCTGCTCTGATGATTCGTGAAGCGCGCTGCAAAAACGTTTTGCCATATCATCAAAGCGCCTCATCGCCATTTTTTCGCCTAGTCCGATTTCCAAT
>Ga0256404_1012725_pt1 | contig 10877 bp, 5 predicted proteins | sample RumenRJG_01DNA_FD_185990 | JGI IMG/M metagenome (GOLD analysis project Ga0256404, IMG submission 185990) | Bovine rumen microbial communities from Lethbridge, Alberta, Canada - RJG_01 | ecosystem: Host-associated > Mammals > Digestive system > Stomach > Rumen | place: Canada: Alberta | collected...
TCCGGGGATGCCCGTTATTTTTTTGTAAGATATTTCATGTTATTCGATCAATGGTGTCCAGTAATGATAGCCTTCATAGTCAGTAAGCCGATATGCTGCGCTGGTGACAGTTCCGTCTTCTAGGGCAATGTTGGCGATCAGTGGTTTGGCTCCGACTTCAAAGCCATCACCCAGGAAATAGTTGTCTATAAAGTCTCCCTCATAGGAATAAATGTCACAGATGGGCTCTATGAGATCTCCCTCGTTCAGAGGCTCCAGTCCGCTGCACATTTCTTCCGTGGAAAGGTCTCCGCCGGGACTGTCCGGAAGAGGCTTGATTCCCAGGATCTTTCCGTCCGGATTCGTGTTGTCGAACTGCAGAACGATGTTTGCATGCTTACCATTTATAAAAGCCGGGATATATCCACGGGACTGGTATCTGCTACCTTCGTGCCAGCCGTCCAGTTGATAATAGGCCACAACATGCTTGTCGATGGACAGCCAGGTATCGTCGTATTCGCCTATAAGGTTAAGGTCATCGTCAAAATCATACAGGTTGTCGAGGCCGAGGTCGATGAATGCACTTCCGGTATCCACGAACACATTGAGCTTCACATACTCTACCGCATCCCATTCTTCATCTGTCAGAATCAGTACCTGCTGACCTTTTTTGTTTTTAGACCACACAAGGTGAGATGGATCAATGGCTTTTCCTTCAGGTTCTGCATAGCCTGCGGAACTGCCGCCGTTTGTGATGCCTCCTGCGGCCTGAGACAGAGCTGTCCCGGCAGCGAGACTCGGGAGAAAACCGTTGCCTCCGGAAAGAGGAAGCAGACTTCCGTTCTGATAAGAATTGGTCAGCAGATTTTTCGCAGACTGCAGTGCATCTACCGGACTGCTGCCGGAGATAAGTTCTGGTTTTCCGCTGTTGTTTTCTCCGGAACCGTTACCTATTCCCTGCACCGCCTGCTGTATGGCACCGATTCCTGTATCGATACCCTCCTTTACGCTTCCGTCCTCTACCTTGTTCGCTGCTGTATGAAGTACAGTGGAGATAAGTTGGGATCCGCCATTATATATCATTGCAACGATGATAATGACCGCAAAGATCATTACCGGCACACAGCCGCATCCACTGCAGCCACAGCCACTATTGCCTCCTCTGTTACCAAGTCCGGGTCTTCCGCTGTAACCGCCGGAATTACCAACCGGTCCTCCGAGACCCAGCCCGCTGCCTCTTGTAGACACACGGCTTGATCCGCTTGTCGTATTTCTTTGCCGGCTTCCGCCGCCTCCGGTTCTGTCCATATATTTCCTCCCTTTATGTCATTGTCAGCCCCGGCACCTGTTGCCTGCCGGGTCATCCACCGGTGACGGTTCTCGCCGTCGAGAACCGTCACCGGTGGATGACCCGGCGGATAGTAGGGGCTTTTAGTTGTTTTCGGATTTTTTACGGTATGAAGCTGAATTTCGCTTCAGCGATTTTTCCGCCATCCTCAGCATAGCTTATTTCAACTGTGCCGGTCAGTTCCTTCATGGGAAGTACAGCCTCCAGCTCTGCCCAGTCCAGTTCGAGATAGAAGGTTCCCTCTGTTCCTGCAGGAAATACAAAGCTTCCGGCTCTTTGATAAGGTGTACCGTTTACTGCGGCCTCCTTCTGCCTGATCAGAATATCACGGTCGGTGCTGTTTTTTACATAAAATCCTACTGCACTGCTGGCATCGGTGTAAGCCGGGAAAAGGCTTGTGGTTGCCAGCTTGATACCGTCCTTTTCGTAAAAAGTGTTTACCGAGTAGGGATACTTCGGCTCATCTGCCTTTTTCGCCTTACTGGTTTTGATGGTAAGAGGACCTGAAGAATAGAGGACATTACCGGAACCCTTTTCACAGGCCGAGAGCTTTGCCACTATCTCCCCCACAGTTCTTATCTGAAGATCGTAAAGGCTTCTGCGATCCAGAGGCAGAGCTGTATCAACCACACTTCCTGCAGCTGCTTCTGCTGCCAATGCTGTATGCATGGCAGTATTGTTTACCGAAAGTGCATCGCACCGAAGTACAAGATCCTGTGATGTACCGTTATTTATCTTCAGAAACAGTGCAGGCTGTTCCTTCCTGTCACCGTCCATATATCCAAGCTCTGTGGCAGACACGATCAGGCCGTCGGTTTCCCATATCTTCTGCTCTTTGACTTTTGCACCGCCAAAGGGCTTCATATCGCTGTCATCAAACATTGAATGAAAAACCACCGCAAAAACCACTGCGACGAAAACGATCATGCCGAGTCCGAGTATCAGCGCTACAGGCAGTTTGGATTTTTGTTTTACATTAGCTCCGTTATTCTGGTTATATTCCATACATCTTCCTCCCTCAGCGGAACATGGCAATTTCGCCGATCTCATTATCTGAGTTGAATACTTTTCCCATTGCGTACTCGACACCGCCTGCTTCCACAAAATCGTAGATTACTACGCCCAGGCCGCCTTCGGTTTCAGCATCGATATAGCCGACCTCGTCATTCCAGTCGCCCTCCATGACCATGGCACCTATATCCTGCTTTGTTTCAAGTGTGATCATGTCCTCCGGGTTGTTTACCATGAATTCGTAGCGTTCCCTCGGAGTCATAAGGACTGTCACTTTGTATCCCATATACTGGACTTCTACATCACCAACAAGCATTCTGCACTGGTCTCCTTCTTCCTTTGGTGTGACGACGTTGATGATTCCTTTCCAGTTTCCGCCCAGATCCTGAAGTTCAGTTAGGACATTGCCGTCGATTGGGAAGTCATCCTCGAAATACCAGCCGAAATCATTCAGGGTGGCTTTACCGGAGGACTTGCTGCCTTTACCAATGTTTCCGTCGGACTTTTCTGAAAGATCGGGACGTTCATCTGTTTGTACTGCCTTAAGAATCTCCTCCCTGGACTGGTTCTCAAAATTCTGAGAGACCTGCTTCTCCTTAACCTTCAGACGGAAAGCTGCATCAAAAGGCTTTGAGAACTCGTCATTGATCCAGCAGGCCACAGTGATCTCCTTTGTGTCAGTCGGTACTTCATAAAGCAGCCAGAGATTCATGCCTACGTTGGCATTGGGAGCTTCATATGGTCTTTCTGAAGTATAGTACTGCTCAGGGTCTGATTTGATCTCGGAAACCGGCATATCGGTTTTCGGTCTCAGACCCTGTGCACCTAGATTCAGTGTTGTGCCGTTGCCGTCCTTTGCTTCGATGATATAAAAATGTGATGCATCCGGGATTGTCCTGGTTGTCCCGAAGCCGTAATCGTTTAGCTCAAGTGGTACAGAAATATATTTCTTCCCTGAGGAGAGCCCTGCCTCCGAATCTACCCAGTCCGAAGCTGTTTTCATGGCGATGAAAAGGTCATTGTTCTTCATCTGGATCATATTGTCGGACTCATAGATTTCGTTGGGATCGGCAAGGGACACGATGCCTTCAGGCATATCTACTCCGTAATCTGCTGCCATGTTCCTAATTGACTTTTCTACGTCATCTTTTCCTTCTGATCCGTTTGAGGATGAACCGCCGGAGACATTATCGGTTACTCCGGCAGCGTTGGAGACACTTACATTGCCTATATCTGAACCTGTACCTGTACCCTCCTTCTTACCGGTGCAGGCAGAAATCAAAAATACAGATGTCAGGATCACCGCCATAAGAACAATTCTTCTATGTTTACATTTGTAGTCGGTTTTGATCATTATAAATACCTCCTCTATAAATGCATGTTATTCTACGTTTATTTCTGACATACAGATCAAGATTTAATTGGCTCCTAAATCACCCATACAGCTTCTGATAAATCTCAATACTCGTCGGAAAGTTTGGTGCCGCTCAACTTTGATTTGAGTTTAACAAACTGGTTGTCTACTTCCAAATCGCCGGTGAAGGTCATAATGGTTTTAGACGGATCCTTTTTATCTTGTTCCGATGCAATCTGAAGCACCATACCCGGTGCAAGTCCGAAATCCTTCAGATCATAAGTTCCGCTTTCTATCTTCTTGTGATATTCATTCTGCAGGGCATTGTATTCCTTATCTGCTCCGGTAAATGAATACAGAGTATTCTTCCGTTCCAGGGTCAGCTGCATCGTCTTCCGATTATAGGTTCCCTTATAAAGTTCCTCCGGCGCCTCCGGGAACTTAAGGGAGACTTCTGCCACATCTATCTCTATAGTCGGACGGACGATCATCTTGCCCTTTGATACAGAATTGGAGATCTCATTCTGTTTCTGATAATACTGATCCGTAAAGTCCTTAACCTGCTGTTTAGCCTCCTGGGGAGCGTCAGGTCCAAGGTTCTGACGGCTGATGGTCTTGTTCTGAAGGTCGACCATACCGCCGAGAAGAGGTGAACTGTATTCCTTGATATCGGAAACAAATTCCCAGGTTCCGTAAATGTCATTCTCCAGCGGAACCGGATCCGATTCGGGACCAAGACACGGCTTCCCGGTTTTATAGGTATTCTCCACGCATTCCTGGATGATCACCACAAGGTTCTTTCGCTCTTCATCCGTCAGCTTCTTTCCTTTAATGTTCAGATTGGAAATATCCAGCTTGACCGGTTCTTCTCCTGCCTCTTTGATATCCTCTCTTGTGACCTCCTTCTGCAGGACATCCGTCTTGCCTGTGCGGAGAGTGATCACATAACTGTTAATAACTTCTTTTTCAGGTTCCTTTCCGAGTTCCGGCAGCTTCAATTCAAGCACTTCTCCTCTTTTCTCGACTTCCGGCTGCTCCGGTTTTACCATAAGGTAAATAGTATAACCGCTGGGATCCCCGTCCCAGAACGTTCCCTCAGTAACAGATCCTGTTCCTCCGTCCGCTTCCATCAGATAGACTGTTTCCCCGTCAGAAGCATATTTTCTCGGTTCAATGAACAGACCCTCTCCGAACTCTTTATAATCCTTGTCTTTTTTCAGCTTCAGCGGCGTGATCTCAAAGTCGGGCATCAGGTCTTTAAAATCGTCATTATATTTGATCGCCAGAGCATACTCTTCTCCTGCTTTGACCAGTTTCTTCGGCTGCACCCTCCTGACCCTGATTGTATAATTCTTATTCAGCAGACTGATCTCTGTTTTTCCTTCCACAGGCGCTGCAGGAGCAAAGACTTTATTAACATTATCCTTCAGCGCTTCTTTATAAAACTTTGTCTGTTTCTTTTTTGCAAATTTCAGGTAGGCTTCGGTCAGTTTTACCTCATCGTCTCCCAGTCCAAAGGCCTCCTTCAGGATATGCGTCACCTTTCCGCGTTTCCAAAGCCCACCGTAAGTTTCCAGAATATCCGGATATCTCTTAACAGGCTTAACATATTTTGTGCGAAGATACGTCAGAAACGGCGCAATCGGGTAGGAGGCGTCCGCCTTTTTATCACCGGAAACAGAAATGCTGCCTTCCGGATAGGTTGTACTGAAATCATCCAACGGAAGGGCAAAATACCAGGCGTCCGTCAGGTTTTCCAGTATTGCACTTTTTGAAGAAGTGATCGGATCCGTTTCTGCCTTGGAAAAATAGTCATATGCCATCTCCTCAACGTCCTGGGCGCTCATTTCATCAAACTTATAATTTGCCATGGAATCCCAGGCATAGCCCCTCTGCACTGCATGGAACATCTCATGACAAAGCGTGCATAGCAGTGAATCATAGGCAAGGGTCGTGCCGGTTGCCAGCTTTTCCATATAAACGACGATATAGGCATGCCCAAAAGTGGGAGTCACAGTTACACCATAGGAACCTTTGGACTTCTCGCTCAATTCTATCCTGAGCTTGTATTCCGGCATATCTACTTTCAGTTCATCCTCCAGCCACCCCCATGCCCTGACTGCATTCTCGCAGACCTTATCGACCTGTTCCAGTTCAGGGGGAATCTTTTTATTTGCCTCATAAGCCTTGTTGTATGCCTCTATATTTTTTTTGACACGTTTATAGTCCGGATCCTTTTCGATGATTTCTTCATAAATTTTATCTTTTCTGTCATTAAATGCAGCCTGCATTTTTTGACCTTCGTCTGATTTCTTGGGATCTTGTCTCAATTTCTGAATATATGCCATTAGACTTTTTCTATCCGTCACCTTTTGATCCCTAAGATTATATTTGTCTATTATTTCCTGAACAGCTTGGTCCTGGGCATCATCTCTAAATGTGGCAAGACGATCTTCATTCCCCTTCATCAGGATATCTTTGAATTTTTCACGGTTAAGTGTTATATTCATGACTTCGAATCCCCTGTAATACAGCGGGAAATTACCGGTAAACGGATTCAGATAGGCTCCATTATTATAAGCTAAAACACCGTCATATCCGTAAAGTGCCAGGAGAGTTATGCGACTTACGATAAGTACACCCATGATGATACTGTTCTGATTAGACTGGATTACCGCTTTATTTCCTTCAATCTGAGTTGCATATTCATACCATTTGCCGGAATCATCTACCCTGTAAAAGGAAAGAAGGGGATATTCATCCTCCGTCACACCCATTTGATCCAGATCAAATTCCATTGTGAAGTGTCCGGAAAATGCTTCGTCATCTGCAAGACCTGCATCCACTTCAAAGGCATCAAGAACCATTCCTGAGCCTTCAACCTCTCTGGAGAGAATCTCCTGCAACTGATCGACCTCCGACCAGTCTGCAGGTGTAATCGTAAATGTCCGGTCTCTGTCCAGCGAGTTTTCTTCTGCGGAAATCGTAACGCCGTAGGGAGTTTCATTCCGGAATGCTTTACTTTTACCTTTAGGAAGTATTTTTGGCTGCTGCTTCGGTGCATCTTCACAGTCATCCGATACATTCCAACCATCATCACTGCCGTAGAGCCATTTGTACTCCGGATGCGGATCACTTTCAATGCTTAGATCATCTGCAAATAGAGTTCCGTTTTCTAAAGCCGCATCGATCTCTGCGTATTCCGCTTCCAGTTCTTCATCTGTGGGGAGATCATCTTCTATCTTCAGATTACCGTTGCCGTTATTTCCTGTGTTTCGTTTGTCGGGATCTTTTTCAGGAGGTGTAAGTATCATGCCACCATTATCCTGACCTGAGCCGCCTCCGAACAAGCGTGTACGGACGAAACCGGGATAAACGAAGGACACAAAAAGTGCCAGCACGAGAACTGCAGCAATCAAAGGCTTCAAAGGATTTCGACGACGAGTACCATTGGGATAAACAGTATTACTCTGCCGCCCGGCGTTCCGGTTATACTGCCCATAATTCTGAGGCTGTTGTACCTGAGGCTGATTATTCATCTGTGCCCGGTATTGGTTGGGATATTGTGGATTGGGCCTGTTTTGAACGGTTGCTTGCTGCCGGATGTCCTGCTGCACTGCTCCTCCGTTTTTCAGGCTTGCTCCGCAGTTTTTGCAGAATGGTGCACCGTTGGTAACGGCACCGCCGCAATAACGGCAGAAAACGGGGGCTGGATTAGCCGCCCCCTGATCATCACCGAAAGGTTGTATCTTCTGTTGTTCTGCTTTAGGAACCTGACTTCCGCAGTTCTTACAAAAGACTGCATTATCAGATAGTTCTGTTCCGCAATACCTGCAAAAACGAGCCATTCACTTCCTCCCTTCACGCCCGGGGAAGAATCCTGCCGGGCGATCTATCCCAAGAAATGCCGAGAGATGGATATTACTTCAAAGTACATTCTTCTGTGATACCTGCCTCAGAAACTATAAGTGTCTTGCCGTTATCCGTTACTGACATATAAGCAATCGTACCGTATTCATTTTCAGCGATATATACTCCGTGTCCAACAGGCGTCAAATCATATACCTGCGGTGTGCCTCCGAATTCTGTATAAGTATGTGTGGCAGTTCCGTATTTACTGTCTTTTGTTATCTTTACCTTCCAGGTAGCAACAAAGCCTACATATGTACCGGTCTTAGGCTCGGGATCTTCATTACGCTGTTTAACGCTCTTATCCCATTCTCCGTCAGAACCGCACCAGTAACCGTCAGCACTGTAGTTGTCCTTGATCATGCAGCCGTCAGGTCCTGTGTAATAATATTTACCATTGTCACTGTCCTGTACCCAGACATTTGCTACATAGTCACCGACGGAATTCATGTACATTACCGTGCCATCCTGTAGTATGTCTTTTTTTGCTTTCTTGGCAAATGTAGACGGGAGAAACTCTTCATCATCACTGCTGCTCCTGCTGCTTTCTGAACTGTTTCCGGAAACACCCTTGTTTTTGGGATCCTTTGGATCATATGCTCCGTCAGGACCTACGTAATATCCGTCCGGGGTATATGCGTCCTCGAGCATATAGCCGTCTTCGTCCACGTAATAGTAAACACCGTCGGTCTCGATCCAGCTGTTCTTTACGATTTTATCATTCTTCTCATAGAACCATGTGGCTGCAACCTGTTTCCATTTGCCTCCGGTTACGGTAGGTATTTCCTGATTGCTTTCAGCCTTCTGATTCCGGCTGTTGTCGGAGCTGTCGCTCTTATTTCCGGCAATTTCTTTTGCCTTGCGTCCGATCATGGCAGTATTGACTGTATCCGTAGAGCTGTCTTCCTGTTCCGTATCCTCCTCTTTTGTATCCTCCTGATAACTCTCATAATTTCTCTTCGAAGCTTCCAGTTCTTCACGAGCGACATCTTCAGTGGTTTTATGTACAACAAAATCTCCCTGGATGTCAATTTGAGCTCCATACATAGTAGCTGACATCATCTGGTTGCCTGCTATCAGCCTGTCCGTTCCGTTCGTGCAGTAGGCGCCGGTGTGAGACATCTTCATGGTTGCTGTTCCGCCCTTGTCATCGTCTCCTTCCATATCAAATGACATATGGTAAACACCGTTGTTGGGTCTTGATGCCATAAGTGCGGCTATCTGTGCGGGAGTGACTTCTTCCGGATCATCATAATCCCGGCTTTCAAAGTTCATGCTGCCCATGAATTCCCATTTGATAGACCACTGACCGTCACCCTCGATTTCCAATGTACATGGTATCGGGGCGTCCAGTACCTGCTGCTCAAGCTCCAGAATATTGGCAGGTGCTCCTTCTATCCCTTCAAAGCCGCTCATGGTGGTCATCTGGATCTCGCCCTCGTACTCACCGATAAGGTCAACAAACTCCGCATCGGTTTTGATTGTGGCTCCTTCGGGAATCTTCAGCTGAGAAGCATCCACCATGCCGCCGGCAATGCTTAAAGCAGCATCAAGTGCAGTAGCCTGCTCTTTTGCAGATATTCCTCCGTTGCCGCCTGAAGTCGGGGTATCCGATTCTACGCCTGCGGTTGTCTGGGTGGATGACTGGTCATAATCAACGTAAGTCTCTTCCGCTACACTTTCATCTTCATTTTGGCCGCCTTTAAGTTTTCCCAAAACAAGGAAAGCTCCGACCGCAGCAACTGCCACTAAGGCAACACCGCCTATTATCGCCACCTTTGGGATACCGGATTTCTTCTGACCTCCCGGTGCAGGGGCATAACCCCGGTTCGGGGCATTGTTCTGATTATTAAACTGTTCCGGTTGCTGTTCGGAATTTCCATAACCCGGGTTCTGCATTCCGTTCAGGTTATTAAATTGATTCTGCTGCTGATCGAATCCGTTGTAACCCCGGTTTGGTGCACCGTTTTGGTTGAAATTATTAAATGAACCCGGCTGCTGTGCGCCCGGTGCAGAGTCACCATAACCCTGATTCTGTACATTACCTGTGTTGAAATTATTATATGGATTCGGTTGTTGAGCCCCCTGCTCAGGTGCCTGATAATTCTGTTCAGGATATTGTGACCCATTTCCAAATGAACCTGCGTTTCCGGGTTGCTGATTATGATCAAATTGGGGTGGCACTTGTGACATGGGAAGTATCTTTGTTCCACACTCCTCACAAAATTTTGCATCATCTGCCAACTTTGCGCCGCAGTTCTCACAAAACTTACTCATAATACTGTCCTCCTCTAATCTGTTTTATGAATTTATCGACAGGATTCTCATGACATATTAATTACCCACAAAAAACCTTGATTTTTAACTTATTTTCTTTTTCCGAATACTTTCAGGATCAGATCCAGGATCTGTTTTTTATCAGCATTTTCCGGAAGATTCTTTAACGCCTTTGTGATGTCCTCCAGGATGGATTTAGTCATCTTCTCTTCCAGAATATTTTTAACCCACTCTACATCAGATAAAGATTTCTTACCCATATATATCTGTTCAAATATATATGAAGCACCTTCTCCCAGGGCAAAAACAATGCTGCCTGCTATAAAAGCATTAACAACTGCTGCCCCGACATTTATCACAGGAATGGATTTCAGACTTCCGGCAAGCAGCTTTCCGGCTGCACCCACTGTGCCCACATCAACTATTGTGTCCAGAAGAGCCTTTGACTGATCATTTTTTTTGATGTCCCATATTTTAGCAATGGATTCGATCTCCAGGGTTTCGGTTGGTGTAAGGATCATGGCATCGGCAAAGGGAAGAGTCACACCGCCAACAGTGATTCCTGCTAATGTTGCAACGCTGACAACTGTCTGGGAAAGTGCTCGTTTACGAAGCAGGTTATAGTTTTTGACATCCTGTTCGGCAGCTTTGAAACCTTCAGGCAGAAGTCTGTTTGTAAGCTCTATAAGTTCCGTGATGCCTTCGGGAGGAGCATAGATGCCCTCTCTCAGGGTATAGGGCTCCGCAACAACAGGGATGATGTCATTCAGTCTGTCGACATACTTCTTTCTTGCCGCAAAAGCGTCCCTTATCATCTGCTTGTTATCTTCGCGTTCAGGCTCAGAATAGGATTTGGTTATAACAACTATTATTGGAACATTTTTCCACAGGCTTGTGGCATTCATCATTGAATCTATAGCTTCCGGAAACAGTTTTGAAGAAGTTCCGTCAACGCAAAACCATATAACATTAATGCGGGAATCTTCTTTTCCGGCCTTG
>Ga0256404_1012726_pt1 | contig 10874 bp, 11 predicted proteins | sample RumenRJG_01DNA_FD_185990 | JGI IMG/M metagenome (GOLD analysis project Ga0256404, IMG submission 185990) | Bovine rumen microbial communities from Lethbridge, Alberta, Canada - RJG_01 | ecosystem: Host-associated > Mammals > Digestive system > Stomach > Rumen | place: Canada: Alberta | collected...
GATGATCTTGCGGCCAAGATGAACAAGAAAGTTCTCTTCAAAGGCATGAAAGTTGAGCCGATCAAGGACAAAGACAATAATGATGTCGCGTTTATTTACAATTATGACGGCTCCGGAGCTGAAGGAGACGACCTCTACTTCAACGTCTCTGTCAACGGCCAGACATATACTTTCACTGTTGAGTCCTATCTCTGCGGACCCGACACCGAAATTTACAAGGCTGTCAAGGATTTCCATATCGGCGATGTGATCGATCTGGAAGGCTTCCTGTACTGGTACAACGGACCTAACCCGCACATCACGGCAGTTCTTGCCCAGTAAAATTTAAGAGTATAACACAGTAATATCGACCAGAGGGCTGTGAAGAAACGGAAAAGACCAATCTCCGGGGCTTCACAGCCTCTTTTTTTTGCAAACTGATGGCCTGTTTCTGCTATACTTATATCTGTGAGCAACTGTGAATCTGAAGTCAAGGAGAAGGCAATGGATATCAGCAAAATAGTGATCACAGGCGGGCCCTGCGCAGGAAAGACCACTGCAATGAACTGGATCAGCAATGCTTTCAGGGAGAGAGGATACGACGTTCTGTTCGTGCCGGAGACAGCCACTGAGCTGATCACCGGAGGCGTAGCGCCCTGGACATGCAAGACCAACTCGGATTACCAGCACTGTCATATGAAGTTCCAGCTCGAGAAAGAGAAAGTTTTCGAGCAGGCGGCGAAGGTGATGAAGAAAGACAAGGTCCTGATCGTATGTGACAGAGCCGCCCTCGACAATAAGGTATATATGGATGAAGCTACTTTTGAGTCTGTATGCAGGTCTGTCGGCGCAAATGAGGTGGAACTGCGGGATCAGTACGATGCGGTGTTTCATCTGGTGACCGCAGCCAAAGGCGCCGAGGAATTCTATACAAACGCCAACAATTCGGCGAGGATCGAGACTGTGGAAGAAGCGGCCGCCATGGACGACAAGTTCATAGAGGCCTGGACCGGTCATCCGCACCTGCGGGTAATCGACAACTCCACGGACTTTACAGACAAGATGAGGCGCCTGATCGCGGAGATCAGTTCCTTCCTCGGAGAGCCCGCGCCCTTTGAGATCGAGCGCAAATACCTTATTGAGTATCCGGATCTCGAATGGCTGCAGTCGATACCCAGCTGCGAGAAAGTGGATATCATACAGATTTATCTCAAAGTGGATGAAAATGAGGAGATCCGGGTCCGCCAACGAGGCAGCGACGGCCACTATATCTATTACCTGACCAGAAAGATCAGGATCAACGAGCACAAGCATCTTAAGACGGAGAGAAGGATCTCGGAAAACGAGTATCTGAACCTGATCATGAATGCGGACGCTTCTTTGGGCAGGATCCGAAAGGAAAGGTACTGCCTTGCTTATAATAACCAGTATTTCCAGATAGACGTGTATCCCTTCTGGAAAGATAAAGCCCTCGCTGAGATAGAAATGTACGATGTCAGCGATGAGGTCTTCTTCCCGGAGCAGATCAAAGTGATCAAAGAAGTGACTGATGATCCGGAGTATAAGAACGCGGCACTGGCAAAACACAGACCGGAATAAGAACAGGCGAGTCAGAGGGGCCTGCCCCTCTGGCTCTTTCTTTTGCAAACTCAGCATTATTTAGAAAAAATCTCAAACTTATCGGATTTCTAAGTTTTGGCTAAGTTTCGCATGAAATAATAAGCCAGGACAAAGGAAAGAGAGGTGATGATACAGATGGAAAACAATAAAGAGATCCATTACCGCCACGAGTGGAAACACGAGATCAACTGGTCAGATCTGATCTCCATCAGGCAGAGGCTCAGAGCAGTTGCCGAGCCGGATCCGCATGCAGTAGACGGGAAGTATCTGATACGAAGTCTGTATTTTGACAATTTAAATGACAAAGCGCTCAGGGAGAAAGTCGACGGCGTGAACCGGAGAGAGAAGTTCCGGATCCGCTACTACAACGGGGATCCGTCGGCGGTGATCCATCTTGAGAAAAAGAGTAAACTGAACGGACTGGGGACAAAGTATTCGGCGCCCCTGAGCGTGGAAGAAGCGCAGAAAATCGTGGACGGAGATATCGACTGGATGCTCCATTCGCCCCATTCTCTGATCCAGGAACTATACTGCAAGATGCGGTATCAGGGGATGAGACCGATGACGATCGTCGATTACACAAGAGAACCGTTTATATACAGGCCGGGTAATGTCAGGGTAACATTTGACTATGACATCAGGACAGGCCTGGGATGTACGGATTTTCTCGATCCCGACTGTGTTACGGTTCCGGCGGGAGATGCGGGGATCATCCTGGAAGTGAAATGGGACGCCTACCTGCCCTCGATCATAAGAGACGCGGTGCAGACGCCCGGAAGAAGAGTCTGCGCGTTCTCCAAATACGCGCAGTGCAGAATTTACGACTAAGCAAAAGACCGCAAAGACGGTTCAAATATGAAGAAATGAGGGACAAAAAATGACATTTTCGGATATTTTCAAATCAAGTTTTCTTGCGAATGTAACAGCGGTCAGCATGTTCGACATGGTGCTCGCGCTTCTTCTGGCGTTTGCCGTGGGCGTGTTCATCTATCTGATCTATAAAATGACCTACGCGGGAGTTATGTACTCCTCCACTTTCGGAGTGACGCTGGTGGCTCTCACAATGATCACAACGCTCGTGATTCTGGCAGTGACCAGCAACGTAGTTCTCTCCCTTGGTATGGTCGGTGCATTGTCCATCGTCCGTTTCAGGACAGCAATTAAGGAACCGCTCGACATCGCGTTCCTGTTCTGGTCCATCGCGGCAGGCATAGTGCTGGCGGCAGGAATGATCCCGCTGGCAGTGTTCGGCAGTGTACTGATCGGCCTCATCATTCTCTTCTTCGCTAAGCGCAAAGAGAACACACATCCTTATATCGTGGTCCTGGACTGCAATGATCACGCGAGTGAAGAGAAGGCAGTGACATACCTCAAAGAGAAGACTAATAAGTGCAGTGTGAAGAGTAAGACCGCTCGCAGAGGCAGTGTAGAATTGAATCTTGAAATCAGACTCAAGGATGACAATACAGATTTCGTCAACGAACTGGCCCAGATCGAGGGAGTGAACAGCGCGGTGCTCGTCAGCTATAACGGCGACTACATGGGCTGATCCGGGAAGTGAGGATTATATGTCAACGCACAATACTCTTGATAAGATCTGCGTTGCCATCGTTATCTGCAGCCTCGTGCTGACAGCCCTGTTCATGAACGGAGAAGCACTGGGAATCACAAAGATCGTGGATGAGGACGCGGAGCAGAACTCTGATTCCGCGTACTTCACCACTAACGATCAGAACGGTTCCTGGGACACTACCGGCGCGGCAGTGATCACACTTACCGGAGACGGCGCGTCCATCTCGGGCAACGGGGCTTATGTCTATGACGGGAACGTCGTGATCGCTGAAGCCGGGCGTTACGTGTTCAGCGGCAATCTGGAGGACGGCAGCATCATCGTGGATACTCACGATTCCTCAAAAGTGTGGATCCTCCTTGACGGCGTGGAGATCAACTGCAGCGACGATGCCTGCATTCAGGTGGACCAGGCGGATAAGGTGTTCCTGACCCTGGCGGAGGGCAGTCAGAATGTATTGACAAGCGGCTCGGTCTATTCCGACACTGCGCTCAGCGATGGAACAGACGGCGCGATCTTTGCTCACGACGACCTTACGATCAACGGAGGCGGGAGCCTTACTGTGACTGCACAGTACAGTCATGGAATATCCGCCAACGATGATCTGGTGATCACCGGCGGTACAATTACTATATCGGCAGTGGATGATGCGATCCACGTAAATGACAGCATTCGGATCAAAGACGCTGCGATCGCGGCAACAGCAGGTGACGATGGCCTTCTAACAACTAACGAAGTTGAAAACGGGTACTTATATATTGAATCCGGAACACTGGATATTACTGCTTCCGGAGACGGGATTCACACCACAGGTGATATCACAGTGGCAGGAGGAGAGACCAATATCTCTGCCGGAGATGATGGGATCCATTCAGATGCTTCTGTTTATGTTCAGAGTGGAACGATCCTGATCAGCGACTGCTATGAAGGAATTGAGGCACTGATCATTGACGTGTCAGGCGGAGATGTCTCAATCAATTGCGAGGACGATGGATTTAACGCCAACGGCGGCAGCGGCGACATGTTCGGCGGAGGCGGTCAGATGGGCGGAGGCCGGAACGACGGCACATTTGGACACGGCGGAATGCAGGGCAGCGGAACGGATGACGGCATGACCGGTGAGATGCCGACACCTACCGATATGGGTGAGGAAGGCATGACCGGTGAGAGGCCTACGCCTCCCGACATGGGTGAGGAAGGCACGACCGGTGAGATGCCGACGCCTCCCGACATGGGCGGAGAAGGCATGAGCGGAGAAATGCCGGCGCCTCCCGACATGAGTGGAGAAAGCATGAGCAGCGGGATGCCGGCTGATCCGGAAACGGACACGGCTTCAGGGAGCACACAGTCTTCTGCCGATACAGAGGATGTGGAAACTTACGTCTCGATCAGCGGCGGAAACATCAGGATCGTTAACGAAGTTGGTCAGGACGCTGACGGACTGGACTCCAACGGAGATATTAAGATCAGCGGCGGCACGATCTATATCAGTCTTTTGGGAACCGGCAGCAACTGCGCCGTGGACTATGCAAGTGAGAGCGGCGGCGTCGCAGAGATCACAGGAGGGACCATCATCGCCTGTGGAGCGTCTTCTATGGCTGAAGGATTTGATTCAACCTCTACCCAGGCATCGATTCTTTACAATACGAGTACAGTCGCGGAAGCCGGTACAACGCTCACTGTCACAGATGCGGACGGAAGTGTACTGCTATCCTGGGAAGTTCCGTGCAGCTTCAGTTCGGCACTGATCAGCTGCCCTGAGATGAAGGTTGGAGGCACATACACTGTCTCGGCAGGAGGGACCTCGGAAGAGATTACCTTAGAAGACGTTTCCACAACCTATGGAAACTCGCAAGGCGGAATGCACGGCGGAGACATGGGACAGAACGGAATGCACGGCGGAGATATGAGACCGGACGGACAAAGATAAGACTATAGTTGAAAAGAGCTCGCAGGCAATTGCTGCGGGCTTTTTTTGGCAGGTGGAAAACATGGCGAAAATATGATAGTGTGGAAGTACAGATTTGCAAATTATAACTTATGATCTTACAGGGAGGGACACACCATGAATGATATTATCAGGGCAATGGAGGAGCGCCGGAGCATTCGCAGTTTCAAAGAAACTATGCCGCCAAAAGAGGATATTGAACAGATCATTGAGGCAGGTCTATACGCCGCCAGCGGCAGGGGAGAACAGGCAACGATCACACTGGCAGTCACGAATAACAAGATCCGTGAAATGCTGTCGGAGTCAAACCGTTTGATCGGAGGCTGGAAGAAGGGAGTGGATCCTTTCCACGGAGCGCCGGTGATCTTGATCGTGCTCGGGGATAAGGACCATCCGACATATCTCTATGACGGCAGCCTTGTGCTCGGGAATATGATGCTCGCCGCGCATTCCCTCGGACTTGGCAGCGTTTGGGTTCACAGGGCCAAGGAGGAATTCTGGCTTCCCGAGTACAAATTCATATTGGAAAAACTCGGCATAGACGGAAATTGGGAAGGCATCGGTCATTGCGCGGTCGGATACATAGACGGTGAAGTGCCGGAGGCAGCGCCCCGTAAGAAAGACAGGGTGTATTGGCTGGAGTGATATTAGGAGTGTTAAAAAAGTCAGGGAACATGGTTCCGGCTCTTGAGCGGTGATCCGATGTTCCCTGACTTTTTTTATATTTCGGCGTTTAGCCGCTTACTTTACTCCGAAGAAATCGTCCAGGACAAAACTCCAGACAGCCAGTGTCTGGGAATCAAACATACTGGAGGTGTATTCTGTGCTGCCGCCGTTCAGATAGAACTTTTTCTCATGTCCGTCCAGAATCCAGGAGTCATCTTTACCTTCCGCGGTCACTTCAAAAACCTGCTTCGTATTATTGGCGGTATCCAGAATCAGGTCGTTCAGGGTGACATCTATACTATAGAATTCGTTGGCAATAGTAAGGCAGTAGACCATGGTGCGGTTGAACTGCTCATAGGAGGACATCATCTTCGGATCGATCACCTGTGTAGAGACCAGTCCGTGGAGGAACTTGCGGTTAATGGTCCTGGTGCCATCCAAAACATTGCTGTCGATATAGTCACACAGAGCGCCCAGCGTCTTTTCATTGTAGATGACTGTATCATCATTCACCGTTCCGTTTGGAATTACGATCAGGTTGGATCCGTCGATCTTGACATTTACATACTCATATACCGCGTCATAGTTTTCTTCCCCTGCAGAACCGGTGCCTGAGACAGTACCGCCCGGAGCTGCCTCAAGAGCGTTTACCGCAGATTCGATCTCGCCGGTCTCAATCTCGGCTGAAGCTTTGAGAGCATCCTTGTCAACAAGAGTCTGAGCGGCGGAAGCGGCCTCCCCGGCAGCGGCTTCTCCGGCTTTTTCAGCGTCCTCAGCTGCAGTTTCCTCAACTGCGGGTGCCTGCGCCGAGGATGCGCCGCTGCCGGAACCTGAGCAGCCTGCGGCAGAAAGAACAAGACCGGCACAGATCAGAAGTGCAACAGTTTTTTTCATCATTGTTGAAAACCTCCTTAGAAGTGGCGATTATTATTAACATAGTATAACATGATTATGTGCTGTTGTAACAGCCCAGAGTCGGAGGCAGCCATGAATTCCATGTCTGAACAGTGGTGGGAGAAGAAACTGAATATCAGGACCGCAGGGAAAGTCGATCACTTTATCGAAGAGGCCTGTAATCCCTATGAACCCACGGATTACTGCATTCTGGAGGTTCTTGCGGAGAGCGGCTATATATCTTCTGACAGCCATATACTTGACTATGGGTGCGGGAAAGGGCGCACAGCGATCTTTCTCAGTTTCAGGACGGGCTGCCGTGCGACGGGAATTGAGTTTGATCAGGAACTTTGTGAAGAAGCGGTGAAGAATCTGGAGCAGTCGAAACTGCCCGGTGCATACAAAAAAGGGATCCGCTTTGTGTGCGAGGACGCCAGAAATTATCAGATTGAGGATGAGGACTGCTTTTATTTCTTCAATCCTTTTGCGGAGGAGGTCCTGCGGGCTGTCCTTGGCAGAATACAGCAGTCTTACTATGAGAATCCGAGACAGATATATCTGTTTTTTTATTATCCCTTTGAGGCTGAAGTGGCGGCCCTTATGACAGCGGACAGTCTGCAGTTTGCGGACGAGATCGACTGTACGGAACTCTATGAGAACTATGACCGGCGGGAGAGAATTCTTATTTTTGAAATGGTGTGAGGGTGCTGCGTGAATGAAAACGTAAATGAAAAAAACCGGCGCGTCCCTATTTGGGGTGCGCCGGTCTCTTTGTCTGTGTTATAAGGTGTTTTCGGACTTTCAGTCCCGGAAGATCTTCTGCAGGAAGTTATAGTGGCCAAGATCCCAGAAGTCTCCGTCATGACCGTAGCCTTCCACAAGGTCGTTCTGGTTGGGGATGCCCTTCTCATCCATTTTTTCTCCGTAGTAAGCGGTGACCTCAACATTCCAGGGGTCTTCGGTGCCTACAGACAGATAGATGTAGCGGGGCATAGTCTCTTCGGACTCGATATAGAATTCGTCGAAGATGGGCCAGTTCCAGTATGTTCCCGCGTAGTAAGGGGTGGGAATGACGCCCGGGTCGGGAGCCAGACTTGCGATATACGCTATTTTGGACTGCCATCTGAAACCTGTGGCGAGAGAAGTCGTCGCGCCCTGGGAAACACCGGAGACCGCAGTGTTCAGACGGCCGGTCTTTACGCTGTAGCGCTCTTCGATGAAAGGCATCAGGTCCAGACCGACGTCTTCGACCGTCTTGTCATAGGAGAGCCGCATCTCTTCCTCGGACTTGGAATCCTTGTCTGCCAGAGGATCAGTATACATGTCGACGCCTACTATGATCATCGGAACGGTGAGACCTTCATTAAGCATGTTTCCGTAAAGGATCTGCAGGCTGGAACCGTCATAGACGTGGGAGTCATACGCGCCGCCCCATCCATGGATCATGTAGAAAACGGGATATTCCTGCTACTCGTCGTAACCGGCGGGCAGGAGCACGTTGCAGTATTTGATGTCGCCGGCGGTTGTAGAATAGTATTCAACATTTTCGTCGATCGTGCCGTAATCCACGTCGTCGTGCCATTCGAGGAGTTCCTCGGGAACAGTGTCGTAAGTGGGCATGGCGTAGATACCGCTAAGGTTCTGAACCGCCGCAGCAGAAGTATCGGAAGCATCGGCAGCAGTTGTGTTTTCTTCAGTAACAACGGTATTCGTATCGGGTGTTTCCGCATCCTGGACGGATGCAGTTTCAGCGCTTGGTTCGGTGTTTTCCTTTGCGGTAGCCGCGGCAGTCGCGGGTCCGCAGGAGGAGAGGAGCACTGCGCTCAGCAGCATAATGCTGATCATTTTTGTCCGGAATAATTTCATTGTCTGTTAGTCCTCCTTTTTTTCTTGATAATAAGTCATGGACAGACTATTGTAAAATACTTATATTAGATACCTTGCTATTCATTACGGGCATAGGACATGCATATATATGATGTATCTGTGCATTCAATATTATGTGCCTACAAAGATCCATTTCGGAAAAGGAATGATCAGCCATCTGAGCGAACTGGCCGAGAGTGGAAACAGCGTGCTCATGGTATACGGAGGCGGCAGAGTTCTTCTTCGATGTGCTCGGCCTTCCCAAAACCCTGACCGAAGTCGGAATTGGAGAAGAGAAACTGGAACTCATGGCATCGAACTGCGCGCCCAGGCTGGCAAATGCGTTTGTTCCGCTCACGAAAGAAGATGTTCTGGCGATCTTTACTCATAGTGATTTAGAGGATTGATGTAAAGATACAGCATCAATGCCTTTTTGCAAGCAGGCGTGCGTTGTATAATCAGATATATAGGTATAAAGAATTATGCGGCAGTATGCCGCTCAGGCAGGGAGTTGCAGAAAGGGGGATGGATCTATGTCCAAAAAATTAGGCGATCTTGTCAAAAAGGCGCGTGCAGAGAAAGGCATCACGCAAGCCGGACTCGCGGAAAAGGTCGACGGCCTCACAGCCTCAGACGTCAGCAAGATAGAGCGCGGCGAAAAGGAACCGGTGCAGGAAGTGCTCAAACAGATGGCGAAAGCCTTGGGCGTTACGCAGAAGTCACTTCTGGATGCGGCGAAGGGCAGCGGGAAGACGACGGCCGCAAAGACTACTTCTTCCAAGACAGGAACTGCGGCAAAGAAGACTTCGTCATCGAAAAAGACATCTGCTGTCAAGGACACAATAGACACCCTCAAGCTGACTGCCACAGAGAAGAAACTGGTACAGCTCTATCGCAAGGCAGATACTAAGACCAAGAAGGCGGCCATCAACCTGCTCGAGGGTGACAGTAACGCGATCGAACTGATCGGCGCACTTTTGTCTGCCAAGGGTTCGGGATCATCCGGCGGTTCGGGCTCTTCCGGGACATCGGATCTTCTGAGCGCGCTTTTGTCCGGTAAGACGGGCGGCAGTTCGAGCGGCGCGGCCGGGAAGGACACGATTAACGCGCTGATGGAGATGCTTGGGAAAGCCGGTAAGTAAGTTTGAACAAAAAAAGGAAGCCTTGCTCATGCAGAGCGAGGCTTCTTTATTGTGTCTGCGAGCCGCCTATCCTTGAATTCGATCCAGAAACCGGATCATAGCTTCAGTTACCTGATCGATGTGTGTCTCGAAGCAGTGATCATCATCTTCAATAGCAGCGAGTTCCGCGTTCTGATAAGCCGCCGCGGTCTCCTTCCCATATCGGAAAGGAACGAGTTCGTCTGTCTTCGAGTGGACTACCAGAACCGGCCTGTTTCCGTAGAGCCGGATCGCGTCGTCGAATGGCAGAAGCCTGTTCACACGATAATAATTTCCCGAGATGGGCTGCTCGTCAAAGACCAGCGTCTCGTCGGGAATCCGCTCGGGATCGAAAAATCTTTCCGGGAAGCCGCCTGTCATGGCGTTCTCCTTCATCAGCATGGCGGGCGCCAGCAAAATGAGGCCGCGGAGCGCGTCAGGTTTAAGCCCAGCACCGAGAACAGCAGCTGTGCCGCCCTGAGAGTGGCCGCAGAGATAGAGTTCTGAGACGTAATCGAGTTTTCGGGCATAGTCTATTACTTCCATCAGTTCCAGCGCCCAATGAAGGAGAGTATGGTCGTGGAAATCTCCTCCGCTCTTTCCATGGCCGTAGAGCTCGACGCGCAGGGAAGCATAGCCGCTTCGGGGCAGGGCTTCTGCGATCGCGGCGATGTGCGGCTCTTCCATATGACCGGTGAGGCCGGGAATGACCAGGACCATCGGTATTTTGCCGGAGTGAGATGCGCGCGAAGGTTCAGGGACCGGGCGGTCCAGTTTACAGTGCAGACGGATGCCGTCGCAGCTGATATAGAATTCTTTTCTTTGAATCATGGCTTCTTAATGTCTCAAGTGAACAAAAAAACTGTATACTAGAGTTAACAGATTCATTATGACATATCGGGGCGTACAGCAACAATATAAAGGAGATCAATTTGGATATTCCAAAGAAAACAGGAAGATCCGGAGTTGCTGGCGAGAGATCATAGTTATAAGACAGCCGGAGGTTTTGTGACTTCCGGCTGTCTTTTTGTGTTATAATATTTAATTGTTGCAATTTTAATTAAGTTTGATTTAGATATCGAGGTTTACACATGAATCAGTCACAAACATCCGCACCTCAGGCAAACCCTTCAGCACTTCTTCCGATCCTTCTCTTTCTCGTGGTCTATCT
>Ga0256404_1012727_pt1 | contig 10873 bp, 8 predicted proteins | sample RumenRJG_01DNA_FD_185990 | JGI IMG/M metagenome (GOLD analysis project Ga0256404, IMG submission 185990) | Bovine rumen microbial communities from Lethbridge, Alberta, Canada - RJG_01 | ecosystem: Host-associated > Mammals > Digestive system > Stomach > Rumen | place: Canada: Alberta | collected...
ATCCATCGGCTTCCCAGTGATTTCCGCCGCCTCCAGAAGGAAACGGTTCATATGCCGGATGATATCCAGCGTCTCCGGATCCCTCTCTTTCCATGCGCAGTACACGCCGGAGATATGCAGCTCGTCCCTGGCCCGCGTTGCCGCCACGAATTCCAGGCGGCGCGTCTCTTCGAACGCGTTCGAGTCGGTGCCCCCGATCCCGGATTCGTCAAACTTAGACAGCGAGACAAAGACGACCGGCCATTCCAGGCCTTTTGAGCTGTGCGCCGTCGTCAGGACGACACCCGGATAATGCATGAGCCTCCGGTAGCTGTCGTTCCGCCCATACGTCTCAAACGCGCGGACATAGGTGGACAGGGCACCCAGCGTCGGGTAATGGCGCAGGGTGTCAAGGAACCGGCGATATGTCTCGTCCTTCAGCGGATCGATGTCTTCGAGCATGCGGAGCGCCTGCTTCACCTGCTCTTCGGAGTCCTTCACCTTTAACAGGTCCGCGATCATGCTCTGCGACTTCTTCTGCTCCGCCTCGATGCCGGCCGCGTCCAGCTTTCCTTCATGGATCGCCCCGTGCAGGCGGGCGTTCGTATAGGTCAGAAGCGCCTCTCCGTCCGTCTTGTCCTCACAGAGCTTCACCATCGCCACGGCAGCCATGACACGGCTGTTCGCCTCCAGTTTTTCCGGATTCATCATGATTGACGGAATCCCTTTTTCTGTCAGCAGAGCGGCCAGCTCGCCCACCATGCGGTTGAAACGGACCAGCACGGCAATGTCTTCCGGTTTCCGGCCTTTTTTCACTTCCTTTTCAATCGCGTCCGCGATGGCCTGCATTTCCTCCTGCGAGGTATAGTATCCGGTCACGGTCACGACGCCTCCGGCCGGACGGGTCGCCACCAGGTTTTTCCTGACGCGGTTCTTGTTTCTCGCGTTCACCCGGTTCGCGAACCGGATGATCTCCGGGCGGCAGCGGAAATTCTCCAGAAGATCAATCCGGTCCGCCGTCTCGCCGATCTGTTCGTCGAAGTTGATGATGTACTCCGGCGAGGTATCGCGGAACCCGTAGATCGCCTGCGAGTCGTCACCGACAACCATCAGGGACTCAAAGGACGGGCAGACACGGAGCTGCCTGATCAGCCCCATCTCCCATGCGTTCGTGTCCTGGAACTCGTCCACGATGATGTGCCGGTAGCCGAACCGTTCCAGATAGAACGGGTCCTCATGCAGGACTTCCGACACCAGCACTTCCTGATCGGCGTATTCGTAGAGGTTCGCCTTCTTTAAGGTCGCATCGTACTCGTCATAAAGCGTAAGGAGTGCCTTCACGGTCTTCACGCCGTCTTCGTAAAACCCTCCCTTTTTGTCTTTATTAAGGCGCTTGTACACTTCGTCCGCGTCAAGGACGGTTAAGTTGTCACGCTTCGCGATGTCAAACACCGCCTCCGCTGCCGGGACCGCGCCCAGGCAGCCGCGCAGGTCGGTGACAAAATTCGCGTAGTCAATGCCGTCAATGTAGTGGGTAGACAGGAGCTTTCCGATGATTGCCCCGCGCTCCGTGTCGTCGATCAGCTTGGGCGGCTCGGTAAACCACCGCTTGTACTCCGCCTGGATGATTGAGTCCCCGAACGCGTTGAATGTCAGAATCGGCATTTTGGAGATATCCTCTCCCGTACCGATCTCGTCATTCATGACCTGAATCCGGCTCCGCATTTCGGCGGCCGCGTTGTTGGTAAACGTGATCATCAGGATTTCCTCCGGACGCGCGCCCTTATTGAGGAGCGTCACGGCGCGGAGCGTCATGACAAACGTTTTGCCGGTGCCGGCCCCCGCGTTGATGCAGCAGATGCCGCGGTCATAATCCACGGCGTCATCCTGCGCCGCCGTCAGCGTCATGCGGTCAAGCGACTTCACGACGGAGCCTTTCTTGATTGCGATCGGCGGGTTCTGCCAGTGGCAGACGCCGTTATACAGGCACTTCCGGCAGTCGTCCGGCGTGCAGTCATCCGGCGAGATCCCGGCGGCCATGTTTTTCAGGTTCGGGGTAAAGAGCCGGTCCCACCGGCCCATCGTGCCGGAGCCGTCGTTCGTGTACGTCTCCACGATGGACACCCGGTTGCGGCCGCGCGGAGCGTAGAAGTCAGCGCGGACCGTCTCCGGGTGGTCCATCTGCGACAGGTCTGGGTTTCCTTTCGTCACCTTGAAGTCATCCCGGCGCAGGAATTCCAGCGCCGCCCTGATTTTCCGTGTCTCTCCTGCCGGAACGCAGGCCCTGGCATACAGAAGCAGCGCGTACAGCCGCAGGTCCTGCTCGGGGTTCCGGCTTGAGACGTTTGACTTCCGGCACTGCAGGCGGACGATTTCGATGCTTCCGTCCGGATTGTCAAACCGGAACGTCGGATCGACATCGACCGGCAGGTCCTCGCCGATGGCTTCGCCGAGGTTCAGTGTCTTTTTCGTACAGAACTTCGGCATCTGGTATTCCGACCGGACGCGGGATATGATTTGCCGCCAAGCGTCGAACATCTGGATATTCCGCGTAATGTCCGACGGATACGGCAGGGCCGCGAATTCTTTTTTCAGGTACGCGCCGGCCTCGTCGTCTTTCATGTCCCCGGCAAAGAGCTGCCGGATGGCCGTCAGCATGATCCGGCTTTTCTCCGCGTAGACAGGCATGTTGCTGTCCACGGCAACCGGAAACGACCGGGCAAACTGGCAGCGCCCGTTTCCGGTCAGTTCGTACAATTTGTAGGTCTTCTCTCCCATATGCTTCTCCTTTCATTCCTCTTATGGGTTCCGCCCTTCGGATAACTTCCGGGTGTGTGTTCCCCTGCCTGAGAAAGGACAGGGATTTCAAAAGGAATATGCCAGATCCCGGCATGCCGAATCGCGGGACTGCCCCTGTCTCCGGACGAAAGACAGGCAGACTGGTTCTGGAAAACCGGAATGGCGCTTTTGCCGGGCAAAATCCGGGCAGATCCCCGATTTTCCGCGCGGGAAAGACGGAATTTTGCTTTGGCCCGCAGAAACGCGCAAAAAAAAGAGCCCCGCCGTGGCAGGACTCTTCTTTCTTTTCTTATTCCGGAAGTTTCAGGTCCTCCTGTTCCGGAAGCCAGTGCTCTTCCATCGGTCTCCGGAGCGCTTCCGGAACGGTCTCCTTGTAATAAGCCGACCGTTCCGCGGGAGCCATGTCGATGAGCCAGAATACGTCTCCGCTCTGCATCACATCCATGCTCCACTGTCCGTGCAGGGCAAGGTCCGGAAGCAGCTCCCTGATTCTGCTACAGACCAGATCCTTGTTCCGCTCATACCGCTGCGCCAGTTTTTTCTCTTCCGCCCGGAACGTAACGGCATCGTGGATATCGTCGATGCTCCGGTTTTCCGCAAAGCGCTTCCGCATGACTTCCGGGTCCCAGTAGTTGTGAATGCCGAGCACTGTATCCGTGTCACAGTCCGCGAATACCCGGTATTCGGTGCGCAGCGGCAGACCATGATAGATGGCCATCGTGCCGTCCGGCGGGGTAATGTATTCCCGCACGCACCACTCATTGGTCGTCGCCGCCCCGTAAATGCTGCGGTTATTGAGCGGCGTGGCCATCTGCGATGCCTGAAAGGCGATATAGAGCAGGTATTCGCCGAGATCGCCTATCTCCTTCCCGGCAGGCACATGCGCATTCCGGAAATCGAACTTTGATGAGAAAATGCCGGTTTTGATAAAATAGTCGCGCGCCGGGTCGAGCCCGAAGGCGGCTTCCGCCCACTGGTCCACAATCGCCTTTGTTGCCGGCGTCAGCGTGGCGAAATCCAGCCTCGAAAGCTGCAGAAGCGGTAGCGGAACACGGACCAGTGTTGTTTCCGGAATCCGGAAGAACGCATGCCGGTCCGCGGCTTCCGCCAGATACGGCAGCCAGTGCCCCATGGAGGCCGGATTCTTGCCGAGCATTACGTAGGATAATGGGTCGAGGTCCATCATATCGAGGCCCTGCCGGAAGCAGTTGTAGAACATCTCCCGCCCGGTTTCTTTCCATTTCTTGTATAAAAACAGCAGCCCCGCTGCCGTATTTCCTTTGATGTCCACCCGCATCCGGTTTCCTGTTAGCTGCGGACGTTCCGGCTCCGGTAGTGCTTTGATTTCCTCCGGGGTGATATCATCCGACTGCCCCAGAAACTGCCCGGATACAATGGATGCGCCTTCGCCCTGCCGGTAGTGCCAGATGTCCGTTTGCGAGACAAGATCCTCCACAATTTTTGTGTAGAGGTTCCCGGCCACCCTGGTGTGGTCTTCCCCGATGGCTGTTCGGGCCGGCACCTCAAACAGATTGTCGCTATCCGTGGTTTCGACGGACGCGTAGGCTTTCTCAAACGCGGCCAGCGCCTCCGGGGACGTGCCGATCATAGCTGCCATCTCTTCCAAAGACAGAAGCGGCTTCTGAAGCGCCGCTTCCCAGTCCGTTTCCCCTTTTCTCATGTCCGTTCCTCCTTCTTTTCGCCTCCGAACAGGTTCGCCAAAAGCCTTGCGGCCGCCTGATCAATCAGCTTTCTTAACTTTTCCGGATCGGAAATCCGTGTGTTTCCAATACAGATATGGCACGCGGGAACCCAGTCTGTTTTGTTCCGCGAGACGTAGATGTATTCGGAATCCGGGCGAATTTCCGCGTAGTTGTATCCCTCATCATCTGTCAGGCTCACAGCAAACTTCGTGTCCGGATCGTCCGATGGAAACGCGACGCAGTCCGCGAGCGTCGCGGCGCTTGTAATCGAAATCATTTCCCTTTCCTCCTTAAATGTACGGCATCCAGTACCAGTCGGTGTAGCCGTACATATCCGCCATAGCTTTCGACACGGCTTCCGCCTCGGGAACGTGGCTTCCCGCAATGGCACAGAGCAGAAACCCCGTGACCGACTGCATCAGGGTCCGGTGCAGTCGCGGAAGGTTGTCTTTAACCATAGCTGAAAACGCCGGGCAGTCCGGGTGCTGTACGCAAAGCGCCGCAAGTTCTGTCCATCCGTCTGTGCCCGACATTTTCCGGCAGGCTTTCCACGCGTCCCGGTTGCGGTCATCCGTCAGCGTCTCCGGCATTCCGGCCATCGTCTTGACCCAGACATACGCCAGGGCAAGCAGCCGGGCGTGATCCGTCCTGGTTTCCGCTATAGCTTTCCGAAGCGTATCCGCTTCCTTCTGCCAGCCGAAATGGTTCGACATGTCCGATATGGCTGCCCAGAGCGCGTCCGGGTCGAAAGATCCGGGCGTCCGCATGATCCGCAGAAAATCCGCTGCCGACGGGGATAACGGGGATAATTTATATTCGCTCATATGATTTCCTCCTTTTTTGTCACAGAGAGTAGAGATACGCCTCCCGCTCCGTCATGTAAAAATGGATGCCCGTGGTTTCCTGATGCCACCGGCACTCGTCAAAATCCGGGACGGATACTGTTTTGCCGATGCGGTACACAAATTCCGGATCGGCGTCCGATGGAACCACATCCCCGGCCTTTTCGCCGGTTCCGGGCTTTGTAATCGCCAGAACCTCCGCCCTGTCGCACCGGCAGGATGTCCCCGTCCCGGACAGGCGCTTCGCGTCCTCCGGGATCAGAAGGTGGACGATAGTTCCTCCCGCCGTCTTGAACCCCTGAAAGGCGCCGCGCTCCGGGCAGATCATCGGAAGATCCGGCATTCTGGCCGCACCGAAGACCGTCAGGTCAAAGCACGCGTCCGTCAGACGCGCTCCGGTAAAGTCCGCTCCGTCGAGATATGCCCCGATGAACGTCGCGAACGTGAGATCCGCCCCGCGGAAATCCGCCCCGCGGAGATCGGCACCGGTAAAATCCGCCCCGAGAAGGTACGCCCCGCGGAAGTCCGCGCGCCGTCCGTCCGCGTCGGAAAACCGGGTGCGGAACAGCTGCGTGCCCGCAAACACCGCGTTCCGGAGATCCGTTCCGTGGAAATAGGCGAAATTCAGATGCTTCGCGGCAAACGAGCACCCGACATAGGACCGGTAGGAAAAATCGGCCCGCATGTTCTCCCACCCGTCCGCGTTATGCAGAAGGTAATGCTGATGCGCGCGGGTGATCTTCCGGATTTCGCTGTTCTTCTCCCGGAAATACAGGCGCGACTTGTCGGACGCAAGCAGCCGCGCCGTGTCTTCCACGGCCCAGTCGTCCTGTCCGGCAATATGCCCATTCGTCTCCCCGAGGGGATTTAATCCATACGGGTTCCGTTCCTCCCGTTCTCTCCGCAGAAAAAGGGTTAATTCCTGTCTTGCTTCCACACTCATGATTCTCTCCTTTCTTCCGGATGCCTGTTCCTTTCCCGCATTCCGGATGTGTGACCAGTCCGGGGTATCCGGGCTGTATCTACAAGCAGTATGCCAGAAACGGGGTACGCGAAACCGGCCGGCAGCGGCCGCGCGTGGAAATCCGGCATACTGAAAAGAAAAAGGAGAAAAATATATGTACTGGCTGTTTGGAAATCATGTCTACACGGAAGATAACCTTGCCGCCTTTCACGCCGGGCGCGGGAGAAATCAGGAAGGGTACACGGTAGAAAAAATTCTCAAGAAAGGCTCCTGGTTCTGGGACAAGGACCACGCGTTCATCCAGTGGTGCTTTCCGACACGGGAGAGAAGCGCGCACAACTCAAAAGCGCCGGTCCTAGTCAGTTCCAAAGTTCCGCCGTTTCCGGCCCCGTATCTGCCGGCTCTCTATGCCAGGTTCCGGAAGGAAATCGACGCGCACGGATACATCCATCCCGGAAACCACTGGTGCCTCCGGGCGACGCGGGTCCTCCTTTCCCTCCGGGCGTTCGGAATGGAAAAAGAAGCGGATGACCTGTATATGTACCTTCTGGGGAGAGCCGAGAACGAGCCCGGACTTCAGGAGGCGTGTATGTTCTGGGACCGGGCGATGGCGTAACCATGTGTGCGCTTAAAAAGTGCCGTCCGTAAGACGGAAAACGAGACGCGGCCTTCCGCCTGCCCGTCCGATTCTGTCATACTGTATGCGAGATGAGAACGGGGATTCCGGTTCTTGCTCATCGTTCCCACGCAGGGAATGTTGGATTAAAATCGCGAAAGAAAGCGGGGATCATGAGATGTGCGAAAGAAAGCCAAAAACAAAACGCAGAGGAAAACCAAGAACAGAACAGAAAATAAGAGAGAGGCAGGCAGCTTTCCGGTTCATTGAAAACGAGCATGTTGAATTTGAGGTGTCCGGGGATCTGGCCATGTTTTCCGATCCGCTGGTGTCGATCGGCGGGGAACGGACGACCTACAGCGTACCGACCTGCGAGGCCGTGGAGGGCGTAACCAAGAGCGTTTACTGGAAGCCGACCTTTATCTGGGTCGTGGATCAGGTGCGGGTCATGAATCCGATTCAGACGGAAACGATCGGAACCAAGCTGAAGCCGGTGAAAGACGGGAAAAACGACCTGGCGTACTATACGTATCTCTCCCATGTACGCTACCAGGTGCGGGCGCATATCGAGTGGAACATGAACCGCCCGGAATACGAGCTGGACCGAAACCCGAAGAAACACTACACCATCTTTGCCCGCGCGCTCCTGCACGGCGGCCGGCTCCCGGTCTTTCTGGGGAAGTCGGAATGCACGGCAAGCGTTAAGCCGTGCGTTTTCGGAGAGGGAAAAGGCGCCTACGACCACGCCGGGACGATCAGCTTCGGCAACATGTACCACAGCATTACGTATCCGGACGAAGCGTACTCGGAAGAGACGAAGCAGATGCTGACGCTCAACATCAGCCCGATTACCATGAAAAACGGCGTCATCACCTATCCGCCGGCGTCCGCGTGCCTGCACCAGAAGATCCACGAGGAAAAGGAATTCAAGATTTTCCCGAAGGCGATGGAACGGAGACAGCAGGATCTGGCCCGCCGGGCGGAAAAAGAAGGGAAAAACAATGCCGTTGCTCACTGACCTTCTTGAAACGTTCGACACCGTATCCGGCCACGAGCCGGAGGGAATGGAGAAAATCGCGCCCGTTGCCTGCCATGTCTCCAGCCCGAAACAGGTGATCGACGTCATTCTGACCAAAGACGGAACATTTGTCTCCGCCAATGTCCAGACGTTGAAAAGCGGACATACGCTTGTCTTTCAAACGGAGGAGTCCGGCGGCCGGACGGGCGGGTGTGCGCCGCATGCCTTAAACGACGGTCTTCTCTACATGACAGACCGGCTTTCGGGCGTAAAAGATGGCGCGTTCGGCCGGTACAAGGCGCAGCTCGGCGCGTGGGCGGATGACCCGGATACGCCGGATTCCGTCCGGGCCGTGCGGGATTATGTCGAGACACACGACCTTGCGGACGATCTGATCGGCCATGGCTGCCTGTCCGCCAGAGACCTTCCGGCGCACAAAAAGGATTTCGTCCGCTGGATCGTCACCGGGACGGAGGGCGAGTCCAGAACGTGGCTCAATCCGGATATCGCCCAATCATGGAGCCGGTACTACACGCGGATCCACAGCCAGAGAGAACACGGACTGGATGCCATGACTGGCCTTGGTGCCGACATCGAAAAGAACCACCCGAGAGCCGTCCGGGCTTTTGTCAAAGCCAAGCTGATGTCTGTTCCTTCGAAAGAGCCATGCGCGCTTCACTGCGGCCGCGCGTTCCAGAGCGAGTCGCAGTGTATGCAGATCGGATACGTCACGTCTCAGAAAATCCATAACGCGCTTACATGGCTGACCGACAACGAAGGAATTTTTATATCTTCGCAGAACAAAAAAACGAGGATTCTGGTCTTGTGGGAGCCGCACTTTGAGCCCGCGAAGCGCCAGGACGCGAGCGATATCGAGGCGATGTTCGGGATCACGCTGAAGGGCGGGGAGACGACCTATCAGAGCCTGCGGGACGCGTTCAGAAAACGCCTGCTAATGCAGGGCGGGGACGCGCTTCAGGGACGGAAAGTCTCACTCTTTGCAATTGACAGCGCTACACCGGGCCGGCTGTCCGCCACCCTGTACCGGTCCTTTATGATGCCGGACTTCTTGGAAAAACTCGACAGATGGCAGAACACCTGCCGCTGGCACAAGAGCGGGTTTGACTTATCGCAGGGCACGCGGGCTCCGTCTCTTTACGAAATCGCGTCCTGCGCGTACGGAACGGACCGGGACCCGGACAGGCCGGGACTTGCGGTGAGCGACGCCCTGTTTATTGATGCGGTCGATCAGCTGCTCCGGACGGTTCTGTCCGGTGGAAGCATTCCTTCCGCGATGTTCCATCGTCTGATGATTCAGGTGTCGGAACCGGAACGGTTCTCTTCCGCCAAGTGGAACTGGATTCTCCGGACGGCCTGTGCCGTTTATCACAAAAAAGAAACCGATCGGCATCCAGAGAAAGGAGATCAGGATATGGAGCTGGATAGAAACAATGAAAGCCGCAGCTATCTGTTCGGACGGCTTCTGGCTGTTTATGAACAGGTGGAAGCATATGCCGTGTATCAAAAGAACGGGAAGGGAGCGGATTCCCGTTCCACCAATGCTATGCGGCTCTGGAACAGCTATGTCAACCGCCCGTATGCCGCCATGGCGGTGCTGAGAAAAGCGGTCATGCCGTATCTTCTTGGGCTGCACGCCGGAAGCCGCGGGTTTTTCGAAAACGAGATGCAGGAGATTGTCACAAAACTGGACACAAATGATCCGAAGATCAACCGTCCGCTCTCTCCCGACTACATGACGGGATATTTCCTGGAGCGCGCGGAGCTTCGGAAGCCGAAGAAAACCGGCGACGGAACTGATACAGAAGAAAACACGGAGGAATCTGAATATGCTGAAGAAAAAGATTGACTTTATGGCAGTGGTGACGGTAGAGAACGCGAACCCGAACGGCGACCCGCTGAACGGGAACCGCCCGAGACAGGATTTCGAGAACTACGGACTGATCACGCCGGTCTGTATCAAGCGGAAGCTCCGCAACCGCCTGCAGGACATGGGCCGCCGGATTCTCGTCCAGCAGGACGACCGCTCGGACGACGGGTATACGAATCTCTCTGACCGCTTAAACAGCGTGCCGGGATTCGACGCCCTGTCCAAAGACAAGAAACAGACGGCGGAAGACGCAATCCCGATCCTCTGCCAGACGTTCGAGGATGTCCGCGCCTTCGGAACAGTCGTCGCCATGAAAAAGACATCGATCGGTATCCGCGGACCGGTCACGATCCAGATGGGAAAAAGCGTCAGCCCGGTTGATGTGGAAAGTATGCAGATCACCAAAAGCGTGAGTAATGAGCCGGGCGAAAAACGGGGGTCTGACACGATGGGCATGACACACGTAATCCCGTTCGGTATCTATCTGGTCAAAGGCTCCATCAATCCGATTCTGTCCGAAAAGACCGGACTGACGGAACAGGACGTGGCGGATATCAAGGAAGCCCTGCGGACCATGTTTGTGAATGACGAGTCATCCGCGAGACCCGCCGGCAGTATGGCGGTGTACCGCCTGTTCTGGTGGGAACAGGACGCGGACAACATCCATTACTCCACCAGACAGCTCATGGATACCGTCAGGATACAGATGAAAGACCCGGACGCGGTGCCGAAGTCCATTGGCGACTACGACATGACGGTTACGCCGCTGCCGGATATCCCGATGGAAGAAATCGAAGGCGTCTGAGCGGACGTGGCGGCGGTGCGAACCGAGCTCAGGCAAAAACCGCCTGCGCAAGAAGTGCGAACCTCTATCATACACGGAATCCCGGGAGGTTCGCACTGAAACCAAGCCTGGATTTGTCCAAAAATACAGTATTTGCGCAAACATACGGCTGACTGTTTGGATCAATCCGGGCTCGCAATTAGCAGAACTGCACAAAAGAACCCGTTAAAATTTGTGCTGTTTTGCTGAATCGCTCCCCACGGGGAGCGGGGATTAAAGC
>Ga0256404_1012728_pt1 | contig 10871 bp, 3 predicted proteins | sample RumenRJG_01DNA_FD_185990 | JGI IMG/M metagenome (GOLD analysis project Ga0256404, IMG submission 185990) | Bovine rumen microbial communities from Lethbridge, Alberta, Canada - RJG_01 | ecosystem: Host-associated > Mammals > Digestive system > Stomach > Rumen | place: Canada: Alberta | collected...
GAGTTTGAAAACGTTAAATCGAATAATTGGTTGTTGGAGAGTCTTTCGGTATCAGATGATTATAATGCTGATGCTATCGGTTTTACTGCATATAAAAAGCAGGCTGTAAGTGCACAAAACTATGTTGGTGACCTAATGCTTATGGTTTATCCCACGCTTATTTGTGCTCCAGATGAAGCAGGTGCAAAGAAATCGGTTGAGCAGGCAAAGATAAAATATGCTCCTAAGGCCCAGAACCGTTTAGAGCGCCTTAAGGCAGCTAACCTGCTTCCTGTGAAAAAGTAAAGCTTTCTTCTTTATTTTTTTAGAATAAAAAATAGCCCTGGCGTTGTTCGCGCCAGGGCTTTTCTTTTCTCTATTATTTCTCTATAATGCCTCTATAATCCGTCTATATCAAAAAGCTATTTTACAATTACCTTTTTTATTGTTCCATTGCTGTATTTTATGATATTTACTCCCTTGCTTAAATGTTGAGTTTTGTTACCTTGCAGGTTGTATATACCAATAATCTTTGCATTGTCTTTTGTGACATTGTCAATGCCTGTTGATGTGTTGCCCACTGAGTTTGAAAAGCCAGACTCTCCGCAGTTGTAGAGCACTGTAACTTGGTATTTGTGGGCATTGTTGTTATCGTCAGCAAAATAAGGTGAAGTTACAGTAGTAAGGTATTTGCCATCGCGATAAATCTTATAGCCTAACACGTCGCCTGTACCCTTGGTGTAGGTAACGTCGTCGAGCATCAGCATCTGGAAGTTGTCGATAGGTGTGGTGTGGTGAATAGCAAAGTACTTTGCTCCTGCAGGCAGGTCAACAGTAACCTCGCGCCATTCAACCTTGTTTACGGTGTCTTTAAGTAGAACTGTCTTGAAACTATCGTAGAGAGAATCGGTAGTAGAGTAGGCTACTTCATAGCTTGTTATACCATTGCTACCATTAAGACTGTTCACCCAGAAAGAGATTGTTTGTGCATCGCCTGAAAGCTGTGGAGAGACAAGCCAGTCGCTAACCTTGTTGCCTATTGACATATCTTCTTTCATACTGAAAGCTGCCAAAAACTGTTTGCCAGAGTGCGCATCAAAGATTCCAAGGTCAGTGGCTTTTTTAGATCCTTCTTCGGCAGAGGCATCAAGGCTTACTTTCTCTGCATTAAATGTGATGAAAGAGAATGCTTCTTCTTCCCAGTTGAAGGTGTACCCTGGAATGTCTAACGAGTATTCCTTGTCTTCATCATAATTATACCATTGACCTATGTTGTATTCGTATTCCAAATAGTGTCCATCACCAGGGAGGGTGAATGCGGGATAGTTCTCAAAGTCGTCGGTAACTTTTTCCTTGTTAGCCTTGATAGCTGTCCATGACAGTTTGTTGCTGTTGCCTTCAACGTTTAGTTGCAGATTATTTACTGTTTGCATATTTGGCTGGGCAACAGGGATAACTATTGTTTTTGTTGTGTTGTCGTTGAGGCTCTCCTCATTCTCGTTTTCAACAACGGCATATATCTTCATCTCCTTGTCGCCTACCTTTGGTGTGAAAGTGATACTAATGTCCGTTGTATTTAATGATTTCAGAGCTTCACTAACAGACTTTTCTGCAACCATCTCGTCGTTGGCATAAAGTTTCACTGTGTAGTTGTCGGCATCCTTTGTGCCATAGTTACTAACCTTTACTGTTGCAGTGATAGGTAATCCAGCAACGGCTCTATCTGGTAGTGCAAGCTGAGCGTAGAGATTGTGTTCTGTTACATCAAGGATGCTTATGTCGTCAAGTCCAACATATTCTCCTGCTTTTTCACCAGCCATGCCGTGGAAGCGAATGATAACATTGTTTAATCCTTTAAGCTTGTCAAGTTTAACCTCTTGTTTGCTCCACTCACGAAAATCATCAGTGAAAGCACTCAGTTCTTTAAGAACTATTACTTTCTGGTCTGGCGTAACAGCTTCTACCTTTAGTGTACTTGCGTCATTGTTTGTAATGTTATACTTGAATGTGAGTACAGGATTAACTGTATGTGTAAAGTTTATCTTGCCTGTGTTATAGTAAGCATTTTCATCATAGCTTGCAGTTTGATACCACATTACATTTGTGTCATAATATGTAAAATAGCCTTCGCCATCTGTTGTTCTCCACCAGTAATGCCCGTATTCATCAGTACCCTCTTCTGAAAGGTTTGGAATAATCTGATTATCAAAGTTCTGCATTATAGGCAAGTTATATGAATCGCCCATAAGGATGGTGTTTGATTCTTTTTTTGCACCTTCACCAGTATTGTTCTTTGCTGCTACAGCAAGAGTAGAACGTCTTTGGTCACCGCCAATAGCATCAATCTTTACTTGTGTTGCCTCCACATCTGACTTTAGCAATGTGTATTTTCCATAACCCTCTACAGAGTAGATGTTGTATTTCACATTCGCAGCTGTGAAATATTTGTTGTTCTCTCCCTTGGTAGGAGCAGTCCACGAGAGTGTGTAGTAATCACCATTGTCCTGCAATACCACATTGCTTACTTTGCCAGGAATGTCTTCGCCTGCATAAACTTTTGATGATAGTGGCATACCAGCACCTGCTTCATTGTAGCAAACAACGGTGTAGGTGTTTTCACCATCCTTTGCCTCATCGTCGGTATAAGTAAAGCGTTTGTTTGTTTCTGGATTGTCAATAGTGTGAATCAACTCATTGTCCCTATATATTTCAGCCTTGGTGATAGATGTGAGTTGGGCCTCATCATTTGTTACGTTTGGCGTGTAGAAACTGATAGTAACGCTTGCAGCACCCTCATTGGCTGTTGTTTTAAGCAGATTAACATGGGCAGGTGCGTCAGCATTAGATATCTCTGTAATCTTGATGTTATCAAGATTTAGTCCGCCCTGGTTTGCCTCACTCGTAGCATGAAAGCCGAAATGATACACACCATCTTCTTTGGCTATAACAGTGTACTCTGGTTCTATACCAGTTAAAAACACTTTTATGCCAGGATCTACCGAGCTGTAAAAGTATGGGTCGGTGCCTTTTCCGTATGAAACCCCAATCTGTTCAGTGTAATCACTGTAACTACCCCAGGTTTTGAAAGTTATAAGATAAACCTTGTCTTTCTCAAGTGTCAATTCTGGTGTTAACAGCCAGTCATCGCTTGCTACAGAACTACTGAACATACATTTGGCATAGCCATTGTTTTCGTATTGCCAACTGATGTTGTCTTTGTTGTTGTCGATTACTGTGAAGTTCTTAAAAGAATCTTCAGAATCAAATGTCTCTGAAAAAATAAGTTTACCTCTCTCTGGAGAATTTTCGTTGATAGAGTTAAGTTTGGCTTTTACGCCAGCAGCAGTCATCGCTATTGTAAGGATGAGCAGAAAACGTGTAAAAATCTTCATATTTAAACATATTTTGTAGTTAATTTCCGCACAAAGATAATGAAAAATAATGTATGTTAATAAAAAACAATCGTTTTCTTTTAATTTGATGCATAAAAATATCATTTTGTTTTAATTATTTAGTAACTTTGTACCAAAAGTAATTATATCGTGAGAAAAAAGCGTATAAAGTTGCAATTTGTAAAATGCGAGAGAGAAATTAACTAACTATAAATTAAAATGAGAGATTTAAAAACCTTAATTGCTCTTATACTTTCTGTATTGGGATGCAGCAGTGTAAGTGCAGAGATTGTAACCTTAAGTCCTTACAAGATGGACTTTAACATTGAGATTTCTACAAGTGCCCATGATTTTGCCGTTGGTTCGAGTTGGGGGCATAAGGTTGATTATTACATGTATGATGATGGTCCTGGTTATGTGCGTTACAATTATCATGCAGATGGTGGTATAGGTAATTCTGGATGCCTTGAAATAGGCAGTCAGACTATGATTGATTTGAGTTCGGAAAATGCGGATGAGTACGAATTAAATGATATGCTCGTCACTCCAGAATTATCAGGAACGGTATCGCTTTATGTCAAAAAAAAGAATTCGTGGTCATCAAAAGCAGGAGTGAAGTTCTACACTATGACAGAATCTGACGGTAAGTGGGTTGTTGGTAGTGAGGTTGTGCCTACAGTAATGAAAATCAATAATACTGATTTTACTAAGGTAGAACTTCCGGCTCAACCTGCTGGTACACGTATAGGTATTCGTGGGTATTATGTATTGATTGATGATTTTGTAGCAGAGTCAGCAGAAGTAGAAATAAAGAGGGAGTTTAAACTTGTAAGTGCAGTGTGGTCAGGTGGAAAATACACCGATTGTGATGCTGAGAACAACTATAATGTTAAGTACAAGGTAAAGGTAAAGAATACTGGCAATGTAACTTTAAACCCTGGTGACGAAAGCTATTCTATTCTGTTGAAACGTCGTAAAGGTATAAAACACGTTGCTCAAGTAGCTATTAATCAAGCACTGGCTCCTGGTGAGATTTCTAATGATATCGAACTGAATGCTACTTTGAAAAAGACAAATCTTTATCCCAATGCTTTCCTATATGTTGCGAGTGAGTTGACCGGCGATACTATAAACCTTGCAGAGGTTAATCCTTCACCTTACGAGGCCGACTTCCGTATTACAGGAGCATACGGCTATCAGCCTTTGCCTGCTGGGTGTAGAATAGAATATGGTACTTCACGCTCAGATGTAGGTGTAAACTTCTACTTGCGTAATGTTGGTGCTTCTTCTCAAAAGATTACAGAGATTTCTACCACTCCAGGTTTCAAGACATCTGTAAGTGGTCCATTGGAAATAGCTGGTCATGATAGTGTTGCAATAACAGTTTCAATAACTCCTGATGTAACTGGTGATAAGCATGGAAAGCTAACTATAAAGGGTGATAATGGTGTGAATATGGTGCTTAATCTGAATGGCTATACTGTTGCTGATTCAGAATTATATTATGATTTTGAAAGCGGCAAGGTTCCTGAAGGCTTTGTTACCAATGGTGGGTGGCATGCGAGCACTATGCCTAACTATATCTATAGTATCAATAACAACTATTGTTTGCAGAATGGTAGTCAGGATGGTATAACACTCGTTTTGCCAAAGATGAAGGTGAAGAAAGGTGATAAGTTAAGTTTTGAACTGTCAAAGATATATAAACATACATTTGTTGACTTGTGCTATTCTGCCGACCGGCATAACTGGAAGGTGTTGAGAACCTTTAAGGCTGAGGAAATGTCGGATTCTGCATTGGCTGAAAGTTTGAGTGGCAATTATTATGCTTTCACCAAGTTTGTTGTTGATGAGATACCTGCTGGTGAGTGGTATATAGGTTTTAAATCAGGAAATGTGTTTCTTGATAATATAGTTACCGACTATACTTTAGTGCCTACTGACCATGATGCATATTTTGATGAACTCTTTACTCCTGCTTCAGGCGAGGTAAATAATAAAATGCATGTTTCAGCGACATTGCATAATATTATGAATCATGTTGAAGAAGGTGAGGACTATAAGGCAGAATTCTATCTTGATGATGAGTGTGTGGGTGTAGCTTCTTCTGCAGATATTGCTGCTATGGGGTATCGCTTTATTGCTTTGGATGTTACCCCTCATAAGGCTGGTGTTCTTAATGGCTATTGGAAATATAGTGTAGATGGAGTAGAGGTGTTGTCTGATACTGTTAAGGTTGAAGTAGCTGCCGAACAACTTAATCAGGTTAGGCTCACTGACGAATTAATACATCACAAGTATTCTACATCGGCTCCTTTTGATGTTTTTAACTGGAATGGTGAGAGTGAGGCTATATATACAGCAGAAGAGATAAATCTCCCTAAGGGCACTAAAATTACATCTATCTCATGGTATGGAACAAATGAGATTGGTGAGGCAAATGTAAAAGGTAAGGTTTATTTGCAGAATACTGACAAGGATGAAATAGCAGCTGTTGATGGAGTATATTCTATGACAGATAGAAATGAGATGACTAAAACTTTTGATGGTAAGTTCACTATTGCTAAGGCTGGAAATTCATATAACTGTCAGTGCTTAATGACTGTATTCTTTGATGAACCATTTGTTTATGATGGTGGAAATCTTCGTCTTGCAACTTGGTTCTGCTCAGAGACAGCAGCACATATTTTCTGGGCTTCAACAAAAGTAGGTGCCGATCAGAACCGTTCTATCAGTCGCAATAATATAGACGAAGCCTTGCTTTCTACATCTAAAATTTTCCATGAAGGTTTGCCTGTTATTGGTGTGGGTTATCAAACTGAAATTTATAAGGTTAGTGGTGTGGTAAAGAATGAGTATGGTAAGGCTGTTGCTGGTGCAAAGGTAACACTTGCTAATGGTGATGTTCATTATTCTGCAACAACTGATGAGGCTGGAATTTATAGTGTAGATGTTTATAAGACTGATAGAGATTACACCATGACGGTTTCTGCTACTAATTATGCTAATGCAGAAAAGGCAGTTTCTTTCAATGGTCAGGATGTTACACTTGATGTTGTTCTTGATAATACTACTACTGGTGTAGAAAAAGTTGGGGCAAAAGAAAATGCTGTTGTGGCTATATTCACTGCTGATGGTAAGCGCGTAAGTAGATTACAGAAAGGTTTGAATATTGTTCGTATGAGTAATGGAGACGTGAAGAAGATTATTAAGTAGCGATGAGAAATAAGTAACTTCTTATGTTATATAAAAAATCGGATGGCATTATTGCCACCCGATTTTTTTTTGTATGCCACTTATTACTAATAAGTATGCTACTTATCACTATTAAGTATGCCACTTATAACCACTAAGTATGCTACTTAATAGTCACTTTTTTGTGGTTAATAATGTATATACCTGGTTTTAACTTTTTGTTTTCACCAGCCTTCTTTACTAAGATACCACTGAGAGTATAGACATTATCATTAAGCTCTTTGTTATTTGTAATGTCGTTGATACCTGTTGTGGTGTCCTTTTCAAGAACGGCATCTACTTCGGCAGAAGGATTCTTCACAAGGCTCTCTACATCTACAGTCTTACTCTTGTAACCATTAGCTGTGATGGTTGCCTTGTAACTTAGCTGTGTCTGAACAACGCTAACCTCATAGTTTCCGTCTTCGTCTGTAGTGCCATAGTACACAACGTGACCTGTTTCGTCGCTAATTGTTACTTTAGCATTAGCAACAGGATTGTTTTCGTTGTCGGTAACAGTACCATTTACTTTCTTTGATGTCGCAATTGAAAGATAAGGTACAGGAGTTGTGTTCTGTGAAGTCCAGTTCTTAGAACTTATGTCATTATCGTCTGAGCGTGCCCAACATGCACCTGAAACGTGACTATTTGATTCCCATGTTGTTCCTGAATACTTAACATCTATTGCTAATGCAATACGAATGTTATTGCCATCATAAACAAAACCATCAGGGATATTGATAATCAGTTTCTCTATTGGTGCTAATGATGTTCCCAGTTCGTCAGTTACATAAGTTACATCAGGAAGTTCTGTCATCTCTGTAACGTCTCGCTTCACAAAGTTTGTTGTTGTGTTCTCATCTGTTGTATTTTCGATGTACGCTTTGACGTTATAAACAGTAGGAGCTGCTAAATTGTTATATCCCTTGAATGCAATGCGTGTGATAACATCGCCCTTTTTCAAGCCAAGAAGATCTGCGGTGTAGATAGTCTGAGTCTCTGAGTGGTTATCACCTGTTTTTAAAGGACTATTGGTGCCTTGAAGACCTGTAACCTCGCCAACAACGACAATATCTTCAACAACCTCATTGCGTATCTTGATGTTGTGTACCTTTGTGATAGCCTCGTCGTCCTTGGTCTTGATAACAACTTTTGCTTCGGCAGCTGCATCTGCTACGTGTGGATAGTAGGTGACTGAGAATGTTGCTGCTTCACCAGCCTTTACATCCTTTGTCTCGGCAGTTGCCACTGCTTCGTCGTTGACATAAAGAGTTACTGTGTAAGCATCAGCCTTCAAATCTGTAGCAAGTACATTGATAGCCTTAACACTAACAGAGAGTGGATTGTTTGTTTTTGCAGTCTCTGGTGTTATGAACTCATCAATAAAGAATCCTTTGGCAGGTTTAAGAGTTACATTCTTCTCAATGTTTTCAGTTGGATTAATTGTTTCCTTGATAGGTGTAAAGCCATCCTTTGTTGTTGTGAATGTATATGTTAGGTCGTCTTTGAATACTGTAAGCGAATAATTACCTTCTGCATCGGTAGTTGTTTTGTATTCTACATTATTAGACTTTAGTAAAACATCTGCGTCTGCAACAGGATTTCCATCCTCGTCAACAATCTTACCAGAAACGGTATTCGGTTCACCTATAACATTAAAATAAACTACAGGGGTACTTGCTGCAGAATAAGCTTTAGAGTTAATACCATTATCGGCATAACGCATGATAGTCTGATTGTTAATATTTCCATCAAATGGGAAATAAGTTTTGGTAAATCCATTAGCTTCTGATTTTATACGTATTCTAAGGTTGTTACCTGTATATACGAAAGGCTCAGCAAGTTCAATACTGATGACATCTACTGGATTTTCTGCTGTTCCACCTATGTTGTATGTGTATGTACCATTGAATACATTTGTCATATCAGCCTCGTCGGTTGCAGTATAAGGCTCAGAGTAAGTTGCATCTGTAGTGTTCTGCAACCATACTCCTAAATTAGTATTATAGGTTTTAGATGAACCATAACCTCTGTAGATGATTTTAGTAATCTTAGTACCATTTTTAAGCCCTAACTGTTCAGCAGTGTAGATAGATTCGTTATGACTATTATTGTAGTATAGGTAAACAGGAGTTGTACCTCCTGTACTTGTTATTGTGCCAATCTGCTTTTCTTTTTCTGCTACTTCTTCACTAACAGATATTGTTGTAATATCAGATGATGAAGTTAAGTTAACTCCACTGAGCTTGATATACGCATTAAGATTGCCTGCAACATGAGGAGTGAAAGAGAATTCTAATGTAGCAGTCTTGCCTGAAGAAATAGCTGGAGCATCTGCTGTAGCTATTAACTCATCGCCAAGATATAGCTCTGCTTTATAACTGTCGGCAGCTTCATCATTAGCTGTAAGATTCTTAATTATTGCGCTTGCTGATGCTGCAGAGTTTACACGAGCGTTAGTAGGGATAGATATAGAATAAAATGCTATATCGTGTGCAACTTCAATAGCTTTATAGCCTGCAATGTCATCAAGATAGATGTTTCCAGCTTCAAATGCTACATATACATTGCCAGCAGGGATATTATCTACTTTAAAGCTCTTGTAATGGTATATAGGAGAAGAGGTTGTGCCAATATTGGTTATGTCAAGTCTATCTTCTTCATTCTCAGCTTCATCAGACAGAGTGCGTACCTTTGTCCAATTCTTACGGTCAGCAGAATAGTAAATGTTTACGAGTGATGCTTCTGCAGAAACCTTTGCAAGAGAGAAAGAGAGTTTGTCTCCTTCTTTGACTTCAAGTAGAGGAGAAATCAGTTTTGTTGGAGATGAAGCAGGATTCTCTGATTTTAATGTTGAAGAATTAGTGCTGTTTTTATCGGAATTGCGAACTGCTTTTGTCCAGCCTTCACCTTCAAGGATATTTGTAGGAATGCCATTCTCAAAGCTTTCGTACCATGCGTTTTCATTAGCAATAATACCAGTGAGTGGGTAAGCGATATCAACACTGTCACCTTTTATTGTGAGTGTTCCTTGTTTATCACCAGCTGCTGAGTTTAGCATTGTAATATGGAATTCCTGAGAATTGTTTCCCTCTACAGTGAATGGAGTAGGAATATCAACAGTAAAGCCCTCGCTTACTTCAACCTTCTCCACATTCATTGGGGCTGCACCTTGATTGCTAATGAATAAATTTTTTGTAACCTCTGTTTGGGATGTTCCAAAGTTGATCGGCTTTTCTTTGTTGATAACACGATTTGTTGCTCCATCGTTGAGAGAATAGATTACTTCGTAAGGTATTGGTTCTATATAGTTGCCAAAAGAACTGCTATGAGTGATATTCTCGTTTACACGATATTCGCTACGTGCCTTATGTGTTTTGTAAGGAACATCGGCATATATATCAAGTGAAAGAGTTTCTTGTGCAGCCAATGCGTTAGGTACCTGAATGGTAGCAACTGTATCGTTTGTTACTGTTGCGGTTATGTATAACTTAAAGTCGGGATCGTTAGCAGCTATGTCTATTTCACCAGTGTTTGCTAAGTCAACAGTGTAACCAATGTGGAAAGTTCCGTCGGCGTTGGTATTTACGCTTGCCCCTTGCATGCTTCTAACTCTTGATATTGTGAGTTCTTTCTTCAGAATTACGTCTGCTGATTCTGCACTAAAGTCGTCTAAATATGCGTATTCAGCCCTTATACCTATCATTTGGTTTGTTTGTTTTGGCAGGCTTACGGTTGTCCATTCACTTGTTGACAGAGATGATGTTGTGATGGAAATCTTATTTCCTTTTGTATAAACACCATTTTCCATTGTTACCTGATAAAACTCCACGGAGCCTTTGTTGTCGGACAACTTTACCTTAATGGACGATGAACCTGTAATTTTTGGAGTAATGAGAAGGTCGTACACAGGTTCATATTCATCATAGACCTTGAAATTCTGAGTTCCAACTTCCATATAACCAGAATTATCTACTCCACCTGTTTCGTGATAGGTGTATCTGACATTTCTGCCTGAGGTGGACTCTCCTTGAAGATGTGCCCATCCTGAAGCTACTTGAAAAGTTGGTGACGTTGTGTTGATAGTTGTATTGAAGTTAACATTGTACGGACTTTTTATATCAGCCCATGCAACATTGAAATTCAACAAACTACCAAATAACGCCAATGTGAGTAAAAGTCTCTTCATAAGCATTTTTGATTAATTGTTGATGTTAGAGTTATTAGTTAATTTACGCTTTTTTTCTCTATCGTTTTTCACCATTC
>Ga0256404_1012729_pt1 | contig 10870 bp, 9 predicted proteins | sample RumenRJG_01DNA_FD_185990 | JGI IMG/M metagenome (GOLD analysis project Ga0256404, IMG submission 185990) | Bovine rumen microbial communities from Lethbridge, Alberta, Canada - RJG_01 | ecosystem: Host-associated > Mammals > Digestive system > Stomach > Rumen | place: Canada: Alberta | collected...
CCGACGAGAACAACATCATCCAGCAGGTCTTCTTCCTCGGCGGATGCAGTGGCAACCTTCAGGGCATCAGCCAGTTGGTGCGCGGACAGCACATCGACGACGTCATCCCTCGCCTCAACGGCATACGCTGTGGCAGCAAGTCCACCTCCTGTCCCGACCAGCTCTGCAGGGCACTGGAGCAGTTGAAGACGGCACCCGTAGACGAGTGAGCACTCTTTGCAAAAACCTAAAACATTGCTCCATTCTATTTCTGCATAAAGATGCATAAAGGCAAAATAAATATAAATTATGGCAAGAATATTTATTAGTTATAAGCGGAAAAACAAAGAACAAGTATTCCAGATAGTTAAGTATATTGAGTCACAACTTGGTGAAAAGTGCTGGGTTGATTTAGATGGTATTGAAAGTAGCGCACAGTTTGGCTCAGTGATATGCAAGGCTATTGACAATGCAGAGGTGATTTTGTTTATGCATTCGTCTGTTCATTTAAGCATTAACTTTGAAACTGATTGGACCATTAAAGAATTGAACTATGCGCAAAACAAAAAGAAGCGAATAGTCTTGGTAAAACTTGATGGATCTCCACTTGAAAACATATTTTTGCTGGAATATGGAACCAAAAACAATATTGACTCACGTGATTCTATTCAATTGCAAAATCTCATTAGAGACCTGCGAAGTTGGCTAAGTATATCCCAGCCACATAGCGTTGTTTCGCCAAACTCGAATGTTCAAGTAAAAAGTGAAAGAAAGGACGGGAGTGTCGTCATTATCAATGAAAGCAAGCATAAGGATGATTTCAGAGAACTTGCACGAACTTATACAACTTCAGAAGAAGCGAAATTGTGTGACTCTTATATTGATATGGTAATCCACCAAAAATGGGCAAAAATAACTGAGACGAAGAAGCAAGTGGAAGCCTTGGCTCAAAAAGGCAAGACAGATGCTGAATATGCTCTTGGATTTGGCGAGTATCGGCCCTATGGTTCAAACATACGCATAGGGGGAGACCAACACTACAGATTAGCTGAGCAATGGCTTGGTAGGGCAGCAAAGAAGGGACATGTTAAGGCTCAGGCCTTGTTGGCAGATATGTATTATTGGGGAAAAGAACCAGAGAAAGCCATACCGTGGGCTACATCAGCTACAAATCATGGTGATTCGAAGGCAGCACGAATACTTGCTTGGTGCTATCGAAAGTTAAATGATAACTCTAAATATGTTGAATCAATAAAATTAGCAGCTCAATTGCAGGAGTCTACAAAAAGTCGAGACATCCATTGTCCTGCAATGGAATATGGAAAGGTTCTTCTAGAAGGTATAATTACGAGACAAGATTTGGATGAGGCCATTCGATGGTTTGATGTTGCAATAAAATTATCTTATGATATACAGCATACGTCTGATGCATTTTATTATAAGGCCAAAGCACTTTATGAACAAGGCCATAAGCTAAAGGCACTTTGGTGTCTTGGTGATACGTCGGATAATGATTATCGTGCTTCTGAATTAGCTAAAGAGATAAGGTCGGAACTTAATCCATTATCGGGCCTTTTCAAAAAATAAGCAATAACATTATCTTGACGTAGGCTATCGTGGGACTGCTGGACCTTGGCGCTCTCTATCATTTAGGTTTAATATCGGCATTCAGTTACAAATATTCTCGTCAACGATTTGCATTATCGAGTTTTTTGCTTACCTTTGCAAAGACCTAAAGCAAAAAATGGGTTTGTGATTTGCTGTGTCATGGTGACATAATACAATTATAAGATGTGATAATAAAAAACATATATGTATGAAGACATATATATTTGTATCTTACGGACATGATGACTTTACCAAGGATGTAGAGGTGATTATGAAGTCGCTAAACGACCGCAATGAGTATCAAGCATGGTGGGATGGTGATTTGAAGAAATCAGCTGACTGGGTCCGGCAGATAGAGCAAAGTCTAGACGAACTGGTAAAAAGTAAGCCAGACTCGTGTTTTATTTATATCGTCACCCCTTATTCTACAAGCGACGATCGTTACAATTTCTGTATTAATGAAATATTGAGGGCTTTGGAAGGACGTGTCAGGATATTGCCTATTCGACTTTCTCCTGCTCCTATGCCATTACCTATTAGCAGTATTCAGTGGTTTGACCTTACACAATGTGAGATAGATGTTAATAGTAAGGCTTTCCAAGATAGGCTTGAGCAAATCTGTAAGCTAATCGATTCAAAGGAGCCAATCAAGATAGATGGGAAACAAGGTACATTGCATAATTTGCTACGCCCATGTCTTTTTACGCTTGATATTGATAAACATCTGCAGAACTATTGTCCACGACAATGGCTTCTTGATGCGACAAAAAACTGGCTGGAGAATAGAAATGAGCGGATGCTTCTCATTGAGGGCGGCCCTGGAACAGGAAAAACTGCATATTCTCTCTGGATTGCCACCCGTCAACTTCCAGAACGGATTCAGGCTTGGCATCTCTGTCAATATAATGATGTTGATACTCGTTCACTACTGACCTGCGTAAAATCATTGACATGGTATTTGGCATCTCGTCTGCCATACTTTTATAGCTCCTTGGATATGTCGAAAGTGGAAGAATTAGTACAAGGCGGAGAAGAAAATTCTGGAAAAATACTTAAGGATTTAATTCTAAGGGGGCTAAAAGAAAACCATGTTAATGGAGAAAATGTCGTAGTATTGATTGATGCATTGGATGAGGCTAGCGAAAATGGTGTGAACAGGGTTGCTCAGATATTGGCACAATATATTGACGAAATGCCTGATTGGTTGAGGTTTATCATAACAACACGAAACGACAATTCTGTGACATTGCCATTGAAGGATGTGTCATATGTAATCGATTTGGATGCACAAAAAAACGATAAGAATTGTAGGTCAGATATTCGTGCTTATATTGAAGCGAACTTGGAACAAAAAATTCTTACGCAGAATCCAAATGTTGCAGAAATAATTGCTGAGAAGAGTGGTAATGTAATTCTATATGCAAAGTTGTTATGCAATGCTATAAATAAGGGCGAAAACGTTGATTTGCAGCAGTTGCCGCAGGGGCTGAGCAGCTATTTTGATGGTCATCTAAGAAGGTATTTTTGTGCAGAGCATGGATATGATTTTGAGACTCATGCTTTGCCTATCATCCATCTTATGCTCGGATCGTATCAGCCCATTAAGCGTGAGTATATATATCAGAGAATCCATGAAACAGAGGATTGGTGCAAAGATAAGACGAAGTTTAAACGTGTTCTCAATAGTTTTGGCCCTCTTCTAAAAGAAACGCAAGACTATATCCTGCCATTCCATAAGTCATTATGTGATTGGCTCACAGATAGCAACAATGATGGTTTTTATGCAAGTCGTGAAGATGGAATAGAAAAAATGTGTGAGTGGGGAGAGGAAGTCCTTTCAGACGAATTCGCTGAAAAAGAATTGTTGTCCCATTTTTACATTTATCAACCACAATACTTGATTGAAGCAAAGAGATTTAAACAACTGCTGCGGGTGTTTTCTGATAGTGAATTCTGGATGCGTCGCACAAAGGCAATGGACACCGATTTGTTGCTTCAGCGCATGATAACAGAATTGTCATTAATGAATACAGAAGTAAGAGATCGTATATATCAAAACTCAGGATTCAACGACATTATTTATTCATTTAGTGCAGACTTGTTTAATAAGGGACTGTTTGTTCAACTAAAAAAGTATGGCTTCACTGTACCCCTTTGTAAAGGAATGCGTGACAAAGACAAGGTGACAGCTTTACGATATTATTATGTCAATGGTGAATATTCAAATATTGGTAATAATATAGATTTGTTTGAAACGAGTTGTGACGATAAAAAAGTAGAGCCATATATTCAGAATATCTTGGGGCTGGTTACAAAAAAGTGTGGAATGGTTGCTCGTTCTGCCACATTCTTCAGTAATGCAATAAAACTATCATTAGAACAAGAACTGCCTTTGGGAAGTATTCTCTATTACCATCTGAATCTATCACGTATATACACAATCTTATGCCAATTCGATGAGGCGTGTAAAGAATTGGATTTTGCATTGGACGGCTTTGCTCATAAGGATTGGCGAGATGAAATCCAAGCGTCTGATGTTGAGTTCAAATCACGCCAGTTGGAATTGGCTGTTCGGTATGTACATTTAGAAAATCAACTCTTTTCTGTTTCATATGATACTGCTGTGTGTGAAACAGAATTAACATGGGCTGACCAACTTTATAGCTCAAAGATGCATGTTGACAGATACTACCCTCGCCATTTGCAAAGCAAAATACTATTCATGCTCAGGGAACATCAGTTTGACGAGATTGGTCCGATATTTAATGCGTTGGACGAAAGTCAATCTGTTGAGTATGATGATATTCGTACTCAATACTTCTTTGCTCTTTATCAATATGCAATTGGATGTAGGAATGAAGGCCTGCAAACAGCAAAAAATCTGTTGTCAATTCTTATGGCAAAAGATATCCTATTAATTGAGAGAACAGAGTGTATTGCATTAATAGATACTATAGAAGCACGTTCTTCATTGGAGAAAATCACAGACGAACTTCATCCTTGGTATCTCCATACCACAGCCATTATTAAGCAAATCATAGGTATACAAATATAAAACAAAACGAATATGGAAATTATTTTTGATTCAATCGGGAAAGTATTGGTAATCAGCATTGTCTGTTTTACCATTTGCTATTTGGTAAAGCAAATTGCAAAAGCAATATCTGCTTGGCACGCGAGTGACATCCAGGCCGAAAAAGACAGGGAGGCAGAGGCAGAACGCAGAGAAAGAGAAAAAGAGAAAAGGGAAGAAAATCGAAAAACCGAAGAAAGAGAAAAGGCTAAAGCCAACAAACCAGCGCCAGACCCAGAGGCAGAGGCTTTGAAGAAAGAACTGGATAGGAGAGAAAGGGTGCTGGATTTGACAAAGGCACTCTGCGCGTTAGCAAAGGGAACCTCAGAACAGTGCGACCCCAAAGCCGTTGAAGGCTTGTTTGAGTTGTACAAGAAAATAGACGAATATGAACAATCCGAAAAGAAATAGGGTGAATAGGACGCCACAGGTATTACTGGCAATCCTTTGCATAGGAATCATTGGGGTCGCTCTCTTCGTCGACTGCATCGTCTTGGCATGGGCCATTGTGGGACTGCTTGGTCTTAATTCCTTATATCTGACGGTCAGTCACGGCTGGCGGTGGTGGAAGGGACGTCGGGGCAAGATAGCGTTGCGCGAGAGATTCTTACTATTCTTGACTAGTCTGATGTTTCTGTTTTTAATGACGGGAACGACGCTGTTTATGCAGGCTTTCATCTTTGAGAGTGATTCTGTCCACGAGTTTCTCAATGCCGAGTATCTGTTGCGCTCCTTGGCGTGTTCGTTCCAGCTGTTTACTGGTAACATCGATAGTAATGTGGTTGACGGTATCAGCAACCATCCATATCTGAAGGGAATGATCTCTGTTCAGTCATTCCTGTCGTTCTGCTGTACTATTGCGGTATTGTTAATCTTGGCTTATGCCCGGGTGATGGCTTACTACCGACTGCATAGACGAACAAAAATAGACTCTTCCCACAACCATCTGTATGTGTTCTTTGGCATGAATGAGCCATCGCGTCTTTTGGCTAAGAGTATTAAAGAGCATGAAGGTGACAGGGCTGTTATTGTGTTTGTAGAGAGTCGGCTGCGAAATGATGATGAGCAGAGTGGGTGGGATAGTGTCATTGGCATGTTCACCCATCGTCGACAGACCTTTATGGATGCTGATGAATTGGATGCCAGGGTGACTTTTACAGAACTGCGTCTGTGTGATATTGGCAGGGACAAGATAGAGAATAACGATATCTTAGGGGAAATCAATCTCATAAAGCTACGCGAATTGATACAGAACTTGGGCAAGGGAGTTAATGACCCGCAGTTGCATGTGTTCTTCCTCTCTGAAAACGAAGACGAGAACATCCGTTCGTTGGCAATATTGGCTCTTGACGATACGTTAAAGGATATGCGGTCCAATATCCAGCAACGTTTCTATTGTCATGCACGACGGAACGGTCTGAATCGTATAGTTGAAGATATCGCTTTCAAATACGGTATGGATGTCCGTACCGTAGATTCTTCTTATTTGGCAGTCGGACTGCTTAAAGCTGATGATACGAATCATCCAGTCCGCTTCGTTGATGTTGACGAGAAGAATCCTACTACCGTTAAGTCGAAATTCAGCAGTCTTATCATCGGCTTCGACGAGGTGGGCCGTGATACCCTTAAGTTCCTGTATGAGTTCGGCGCATTCATCGATAGTAGTGCTACGCCTGACGACGAGCAGCGCAGTCCCTTCCGTTGTGTCGTTATTGATAAACGGATGGACGAACTGAAAGGGTCATTCGTTGGCTTTACCCCAGCTGTCATGGCCCAAAAGAATCATGACAAGAGCCAAACTCCACTCGTTGAACTGAAGACGTGCGACTGTCTGACAACGGACTTCTATGACAACATCCTTACCCCTGATTTCTGCTTAGAACTCAACTATATCGTAATAGCTATGGGAGATGACGAGCTGGGTATGACAATGGCCGTCCGTATGCTGAACTACATCAGGCTGAGTCGTCCAGACCTCCACAAGTTGCGTATCTATGTCCGTTCCTATCGCTCTGACAAGGAAATGTATATGCAGCAGATTGCCACATACTACAATGAAGGCTATAACAGGGGATTGAAAGATTCCTCGTTTAAGAATGATGCTGTCATTAAGCTGTTTGGACAGTCGAAAGACATCTATACTTATGAAATGATTATTAACGAGAAGTTGACGCAGAAAGGACGCAAGTATCAGGAAAGCTATGCCCGCCTGAGGGGTGAGTCCTTGTTGTGGGACGCCCGCCGCAATAAAGAGCAGAAGAAGGGTACGCTCGACGATATGAGGTCGTTGCGTCGCAAGGAAATGCAAGACCTTGGGAATGCACTCCATGCCGACACGAAGGTGTATCTGCTTAAGAAGGCATTAGGTGCAGATTCTGACTGGAATGATTTCCTTAACCGCTATTTCGACAGCGACGATATGCCGATTTGTGATGGAGCATACGACAAGATTAATTATTCACTATTGAATAAGAAGGAGAATCAGGTCATTCTTAACCTTGCCCGTTTAGAACACATGCGATGGAACGCATCTCACGAAATGCTTGGCTACGTGAAAGCACATGGTGGCTTGCACAGCTGCGACGAGAGGACGAGAGAACACAACTGCCTGCGTCCTTGGCATGATTTGGACGATGAAAGCCGTGCAACGCTCAATAGTGATTGGCCTTGTGACTACAAGCTGTTCGACTTCAGTGTGGTCGACAACTCCATTTTATTGAATAAAGAAAAACTGCTATCAGATGAAAACAAATAATTATATTCCTAACCCCATTGACACGTCTGACATCCTGTTACCAGAAGAGTTGAATCCGTTGCTCGAGGCAATGGCGAAGAACGTACATGAGACCTGGGCTCAGGAACGTATCCACCAAGGGTGGACCTTCGGCGAGAAACGTGACGACACGTTGAAGCACCACCCGTGTCTCGTGGCCTACGAAGACTTGTCAGAAGAAGAGAAGGTCTACGACAGGAATACATCTGTCGAGACTCTGAAGCTAATATTGAAACTGGGATTTAAAATATCTAAATGATAGAATGAGATATTTTAAGCATAGAGACTATGAGTTCCCTATATTGGGCATAGGTACATATCGGTTAGGAGGAGTGCCGTCGTTGCACGATGAGGAATTGACGATTCTCCAGAAGATGAGAGACGACTACCATTTTTCTCTCATTGATACGGCAGAAATGTATGGTGTGGGCAATAGTGAGTCGCTCGTCGGAAAATTTTTGGGAGAGCAGAAACGCGACGACTGGTTCGTCGTTGACAAGATTATGCCGTCTCATGCCGTACCAGGCCATTTCGAACAGCATTGCAAGGAATCACTGGAACGGTTGGGTATTGACTATCTGGATTTGTATTTGTTGCATTGGCGCGATAGGGTCAATCTACAGAAAATGGTTGATGAGATGGAAAATTTGGTTAGTAAGGGACTTGTTCATCATTGGGGCGTTTCCAACTTCGACGTTTCAGACATGGAGGATCTGTTCCAATGTGAAGGCGGCTGCAATTGTTTCGCTAATCAGATTCTGTACAATCTTTCTAGCCGAGGCGTTGAATACGACCTGATTCCTTGGTGCAAGGCTCACGACGTGCTCATCATGGCCTATTCCCCTTTGGGTAATGAAATCTTGAAGCGGGAAGCTATGACAAAAGATGCGAATGTCAGAGCGATTGCTGAACGACATCATGTGTCAGCAGAAGCTGTCGCTTTGTCGTTTGTCGTCAGGCACAATGACCTGATAACGGTGTTCAAAACATCTTCTGCGCAGCATCTTACCAACAATATGCAGGTGTTGGACTTCCAGTTAGATGACGAAGATATGCAACTGCTGGAACAGTCGTTCCCTGCACCTCGTAAAAAAGAAAGTTTGAAAAAGATATAAATATGGATGCATTTATCAGTTACCGACGTGATACCGGCATTGACTTTGCTGCTCGCCTGAACGAACGGTTTAGCAAAGAGGGTTACGACTGTTTCTTTGATGTAGAGCGTATGCGCTCAGGTCGTTTCGATAAGCAACTATATAGCAAGATTGAGCAAAGTACGAATTTTATTATTGTTTTGTCTCCCAACGCGTTAGATAGATGTAAAAACAGAGGGGACTGGGTTCGGTTGGAATTGGAAAAGGCCATTGCTCTCAACAAAAATATTGTGCCAGTCTTTATGCCCCAATTCTCTTTTCCAGACGATATGCCTGATACAATATCTGTCGTTTCAACGATGCAGGGGGTGAACTATGTGCACGGACGTGACGGCTTTAACAAATTGTTTGCAGAGCTCTTGTCATACATGGTAGACGAGGAAGGACGCCCTCTGGTAGATGCAAAAAAGGCCAAGAAGTCGAATACCTATTATGAAACGGTAGGAATGAGTGAGGCCGAGAAAGAACGTATCGTTAAGGACTATACTATTTGCAAGGAGATAGAGAGCAAAATCTTTAACGACATGCTTACGGGTAGGTCTGATTTGGTGGCATTTAATCCAGCTATCTACGAAATCAGCTCTGCCATGGAAAAGTACAGCTATTTTCCACAGATATCCCACATCTATGGTTTTGTATGTAACCAGTCGACAGCAGATGAGGCTAATGACCAGTATGGTCAGGGACGTAACAAGTTCTATGCGGGTAATATGGAAGATGCTGATTTCGAGACCAAGATGGATGCGATTATAAAGGAGCACAATCTTACAGGCTTCGACTTTGTTGATCTGACGCTGATACTCAAGGATTCGCCACAGCCTTTCGAGCGCTTAACGTCTATTGTCGACAGATTGAATCCCAATGCGATAGTCTATATCCGTGAATTGGACGACGATATGGTGATGGGATTTCCTGACGAACAGGAGAAGTTCAAACACCTTGTCGAGCTTCTGTCTGTCAATAAATATGCAGGAAACAGGCATATGGGTAGAAGTGTGCTGACATTCTTGCATTGGACGGGGGCCAGCGAGGTTAAGATGTACGATGTTTTGCTCTCTTCTGCAGGCATGAGCACCAAACGGAAACGGATGCTTTTTGATACGTATTTCTCGTATCTCGAACCAGAGATCGACGATCTGATTAGCAAGTATCCTGATAACGACAAATATCGCAATGCGAAAAGTTGGCTGGTCAAGAATTATGCCTCTGTCAAGCAGTCGTTCCAAAGCAAGGAGTCGTTGTTCATATCCGGCTTCATGTTCTTCTACGGTGTATATAAAGATAAAGAATAGTATTTTAAAAAGGATATGAGGAAGACCAATATTGTTATTTTCTCTTCTGGTATCAGCGAGAAGAATGGAACCTTAAACAAGGTTATAGAAGGCCTTAAAGCAAAAGAGTATGATGTTTTTTGCTGGCGTGACTTATTCAAAGATGCTCACGAGAGTACTAATATTGCATTGCTTCCTATGCTAATTAAGAAAATCCCTACTTTCGATTTTGCTATTCTAATTCTGCAGCGATTGGCTACACGACCAATTTTATTTTGAGACTATTAGAGAATATCCATCGTGGATTCTGGAGCCAGAATCAATTCTATTCAGTTGATATTCAATCTGTATATATGCATATTGTCATACCTGAGAGCTATGATGACGACAGCAATGGGATTTGTCCCCCAAAGGAGAATGACTTGCAAGAGGGTATTCTCAAAGAAGCAAGAGTACGTCCTCTTAGTTTTAAATATCGACAAACAGATAACGGTCTTCACATTTATGACTATCCTACCACTTTAGTCACTTCGTATGATACAGCACGAATGATTCTAGATATTTATGCCGATGATGATGATGATCCCTATGCGCGTATACGTTTTTATCAAAAGGAATTAGACCTTTTTGAAACAACTTTACGCATTATCTTAAATAGGGCATTTATTGCTGAGAAAGTGCATAGTTACTATTCGGAGAAATCAGAATCAGAACAACAGTCAATGATTAAACAGATAGAATTTATAGTCAACAATCATTTCTTTATTGAGAGGTATTAGTCGTGCTAAAATGACAGATGACTAAAGTTCGTCAGAAATTGTTGTTTTTTTGCGATTTTTGCCGCCACTCTGCCACAGGAAGTTGTAACGTGTTGATTATAAATGTGTTCTTCTCGTGGCAGATGTGTGGCAGCGTGGCAGCAATGGGCTTTATTACAGCTTTTTCTTGACTAAGTATTCGGAATTGTGGTTTGTTTCGCGCTTTTTCAGTCCAGGAAAGTTTGAGAGTCGGC
>Ga0256404_1012730_pt1 | contig 10870 bp, 10 predicted proteins | sample RumenRJG_01DNA_FD_185990 | JGI IMG/M metagenome (GOLD analysis project Ga0256404, IMG submission 185990) | Bovine rumen microbial communities from Lethbridge, Alberta, Canada - RJG_01 | ecosystem: Host-associated > Mammals > Digestive system > Stomach > Rumen | place: Canada: Alberta | collected...
CGCTCAAATGTCTTACACTGGATTTGCGATATTTGATTACTTGTCACAATTTAATTATACCGCAAACATTGAGACCAACAATCCTCTCGGATCGCTGGTCTCTTGTTTTTTATTCAGCTATTTTGCAACAGCCCCTTTTTTATATGTCCGTTTTCTATTTTTCCTTCGCCGCCGGCTCCATTTCCAGTGCCTGCCGCAGCATCTCCGGCACCCCTCTGGGACCCCGGACCGCACGGATCCCGTAGTCCTCCCCGAGAAGGCGGAAGGTGAACCGGTCCGGAGAATACCGCTTTTCCAGCCGGATCCGCATCACAGCGCGCATCTGAATGCCGTCCGTCCGGAAGCGGAAAGGGATGTCGGTCTCGGTGACCGAACACCGGTACAGGATGGCGGACACAGGGGCCGCCACATACATGTATACCGTGTCCCCCTTCCGGATCCCGCTGCCCTGCTTCCAGATGATCTCCCTCTCCCGGTCGAAAGCGTGTTCAATATCGTAGTACTTCGGGTTGGCCGGGACGATCCAGTCCTTCGGCTGGCGCTCCTTCCTTTTCACCGACGCGGACGCCGTCACCGCGAAGCTCTCGTCGATGAGCGGAGCGATGTCACTGAGGGGCACCGATCCGTCCAGCAGCACCGAGATCCAGTTCCCTTTGCTGATGTGATATCCCCGAAGGTATCCCGGCTGCTGAACGAGGACATCGGTAAGCAGCGGATCCGACAGCTTCAGGTCGATGATATCCACGGGATCCGTCCCCTTCATTCCCAGCTTGTTGCGGGGAACATCCATGATGAGTCCGAACCACTTCCGGTTGTCCCCGTGGCGGAAGACCTCATAGTTCGGGTATCTCATCCAGAGATGTTCCGGGGACGCCCCGTACCGCTTTCCGATATACGCCCGGACCTCTTCCCGCATCGTTCCCATGCCGTTTCTCCTTTTTTCTTATTGCCGCGCAAGCCGGACCGCTCACGCAAAAAAGACGCCGAAGCGTCTTCTGATATGCTCTCCGCTCAGTTCCCCGATGAGGAGGAAGAGGAGGAAGAACCGGACGAGGACGAGGATGCCGCGTTCCTGTCCCGGATCATATGCTGCAGCGTGATGAGGATCGCCACGGCGATCTTCTCATACTCCGGCCTGTAGATGTCGATACAGTATTTGTCATGGATGGAGAACATCTTCTGGGAGATGACCGCGATGATGTTTCCCGCTGCGTCATACAGTTCAAAGTTCAGCCCGAGTATGTTTCCCCTCAGCTGCCATCCCAGTCCTTCGATGTTGGTGATGTCCTTGACCAGATGGAACAGCTCATTGGAAAGCTCAAAACTGAGTCCGTCCGCCATGGTGACAAAGTGCCTCTCATGGAGCGAGAAGATCTTTCTCTCCACATGGGCTACCGGCATGCCGTCCGCCTGGAAGATGTCGGTCTTGTCCCGCAGAGACAGGAACTTGCTCTCCGAATGGTAAACGATCTCTTCCCTCTCGTCGGTCACGTCGATCTTGTGATGGAGGGTGAACACCTTGGTGCTGGTGAACAGGGAGCGGACAGGCTGTCCGAATCTCTCCACGTTGTTGACGTTGGCCTCTTCCCCCGCTTCGCGATAGCGGTGGACTTTCGACAATGTTGCCATATTGCTCTTTTCCTTTCTCTATCGATTCAGTCCTCAGGGATCTCCCAGCGGATGCTGGGCATCGCCTTGAGAACGCTCCAGTCATATGGTGACGGCTCGGTGTCCAGGGGGTCTTCCACGTCATTCTCTTCCCCGAATGCCGTGCACATGTAGTATTCCCCCGCGCTGAAACTCACGCCCACGTCGACGCACCGATCGATGTCCTGCAGAAGCAGGATCCCTCCTCCGCCGCTTCCGAATCCGGGAGAACGGAGGGTCATGTTCTCCTCCACGAAACAGAACAGGTTGAGGCTCTCGCTGATCCACACGTGGAAGCACTCCTCCTCATAGAAGGGATACCACCTGTTGCGGTCTTCAAAGGCCTTCATTCCCGCTTCCGCCCTCGCGCGGACCTCCGGGTCCTCCGAGCGGAGATCCGCTCCGAACCGCCTCATGAGCATATCGTGCTGGGTGATCCCCGGGCCGGGGCTCGCACGGACAACGGTAGGTGAGTAGTAGATGTGCTGAAGCGCCATTCCGTCGTTGTAATGCCAGACGATGTGTCTTCCCGTCATCCTTCCGGTGAGATGATGCCGTATCTCCGGAAGCTGTCTTCCCGGCACCTTGATGGCGCCGAAAAACGGTGTCGTCCGGATCAGCCTGGGGTGCTCCGGATCGAAGCCCTCCTCCATCAGGACCATGGTCACCAGATCCTGACGGGTGTCCAGCACATAGCTTACGTTGATCCGTCCCTCTCCCGATGCAGGGCATATGTGGACGAGATAGGTGGCGTCGTCCCCTTTCAGGCATTCATACGTCTCGAAGACGTAAGGCTCTCCCTTCCGGGCGACCGCAGCGCATTCCCCGTCCAGAAAATGCAGGGAGATCTCCTCCCCGCTGTCCATGACCAGGTGGAAATGCCTTCCCGCCAGCTCATAACAGAAAGCCACCTTGTACTGACTCAGACCTGTGAACTGTTTTTTCTGCTCCATGATGCCTGTCTCCTTATGTGTTCCGAGATTCTCCGGATTTCCGGAAGGCTCATTGGCCGTATTCGATAAACATTATCGTCTGTCTGTAACCATTTTACCACCCGGACACATCCTGCACCATGTTTTCAAGGGATCCATACACCGCAGCGAAAAGGGCCCGGCAGGACACCTCCTGCCGGGAACCATTCCTCTGTTATTCCTGATATGCGCGGATCACTCCGTGACCGCCCAGACCCTGACGGGAAGCCCTACGGCGCCTTCAATGTTCGGCCACGCCGCCACAAGGACCGCTCCTGCGGGCTGGACCTGATCCAGGTTGCACAGCACCTCGATCTGGATCTTTCCCTTGGAGAGAACGTATCTCTCACACTCCAGGTCACCTGCACGCGCTGCCTCGGCGGAAGCGTCGGTATCCAGTGCCTCGTGACCGTTGGCAGCCGCGTTTCTCACCTCATAGATGTACTTCAGGGCGTCCAGGGACCATCCGGGGAAGTTCTCGCTTCCGTCCTCCGCGATGCCGGAGAGCGCGTTCATGTCCGGCCAGTTTTTGGACCAGTCGGTACGGATGGCGACAAAAGCTCCGTCCGGGATATCCCCGTACTGCTTCTCATAGGCTTTGATGTCCTCCGCGGTGACGACATAGCGGGGGTCCTCCTTCACCTTGTCGGTCACATCCACCACGCACAGCGGGAAAACGCCGTCCTTCACCGTATAGCGGTCCGAGAGGTCCGCTCCCTTGATGAAGTGGCCGGGAAAGTCCACGTGTGTACCGAACTGTCCGGGGAACTTGAAGGTCTGGATCTGGCATTCCAGCATGGGATTGCCCCAGTCGAACACCACCTTGCCCAGTTCCACGGATCCGTCCGGGATCCCGCTCCAGTAGGGGCTGTCATTGTTCAGCGGGTGAGAGAGATCCACCCACTTCAGTTTCTTGGTCTCTTCCAGCAGGTTCCACAGTTTATACATGGCTATTTCCTCCTTTATGTACCTTGCCGCAGATCGTTGATCTCTTTTCTTTTCTATCTTACAGCGGGTTCCTGTCCCGCTTTCTGAATCGTCTTCCGCCCTTCTTACCAGATCAGGCCGTACTTCTCCGACATCCTTTCCAGGAACTCCTCCCCGATGCCGCCCTCGTACAGAGCCCTTCCCTGATAGTTCCTCAGCATCCGCTCCAGCACCTCCGGGTCCTCGCAGACGATGCACAGGGGCTTGTCCATGTCATACATGCAGTCGGTGAGCGCTTCCGCGTCCGCCATGGAGCGAAGACGCACCGAGATGAAGGGGGACTCCCCTTCGTTCTCTTTCTCCAGCTCATCCGACAGATCCCCGGTGACATCCAGGATCCTCCCGCACTTCTCGGCGGGATCGATCTCAAAGACATGCTTCTCGGTGGCGCAGAGCAGCTTGTCCTTCACCTTCGGGTCCGGATCCTTCATCTCCAGTCCCTCAAGTGCTTCCCGGATGGTACGGATATACCGCTCGTCGGTGCCGCAGCACCCTCCGAAGAGCTGCACGCCGCAGGCCGCGTATCTCGGGACGCTCTCCCGGAATTCCTCCGGGTCGCAGTTGTACACCGTCTTTCCGTCCCGGATCTCCGGCCTTCCCGCGTTGGGCTTCGCCGCCAGCGGTATCGAGGCATATCTCGAGAGCCTCTCGAGCGGAGCTACCAGGTCCTTCGGGCCCACCGAACAGTTGAGGCCGAACACGTCCGCCCCCATGGACTGCATGACCACCAGGGCCGCCTCCGCGTCCCCTCCCGTGAGGGTCCTTCCGTTCTCGTCGCAGGTGAAGGAGACGATCACCGGCTTGCTGCTGTGCCTTCTCACCGCGGTGAGGGCCGCCCTCGCGTCGGACAGGGTCATCATGGTCTCGATGACGAACAGGTCCACCCCCGCCTCCTCCAGACCGGTCACCTGCTCCTCATAGGCTTCCACCAGCTCATCGAAGGTGACGTTGCCAAGCGGGGTGACGAACAACCCGGTGGGGGCGATATCTCCGGCCACCAGCGCCTTTCCCCCGGCCGCCTGCCTGGACAGCAGCGCCAGCCTCCGGTTCACCTCCGCCGTCCGGTTGAAGATCCCGTTCTCCTCCAGCTTGACCCGGTTGCCGCCGAAGGTGGGGGTATAGATCACATCGCTGCCCGCGGCAACATACCGGCTCTGCAGTTCCAGGATGGGATCCGGGCAGTCCAGGAGCCACTGCTCCGCGCAGACCTCTCCGGTGAAACCGGCTTTCTGCAGTTCCGTTCCCGTCGCTCCGTCCAGTACGAGAGGCAGATAGACTTCCATCTCCTTATCCTCCAAAAACCATGTTCTCTATGTAAAGTTCGTTGAAATCCCCATAGGTGGAGAGCTCGATATACCGGCACTGTCCGCAGATCTCGGCCAGCTCCCGCTCCGCCTCCTCCGACGACGCCGCCAGCGCGGCGCCTTTGAGGCAGGTATTGCCGCAGGGCACGCACCTGTCCCGCAGAGCCTCCGGGATCATCCCGATCCGCACGGCGCTCTCCGGATCCATGAGGGTCCCGAATCCCCCGGCGAGATACACCGAATCGATCCCGTCCTCCCCGGCGCCCTGCTCCGCGAGAAGCACCGAGATGCCCGCCGCCACCGCCGCCTTGGCCATCTGTATGCTGCGGATGTCCGCAGCGGAGACGGACACCTCTTCTCCGAGACGGAGGATGCCGTTTCCGTCCCCGTCCTCCCCGTACCCCTTCATGGATACGCCGGACTCCTCCGGAGGCAGGAACCGCCCCGTTTCGTCCACCATGCCCGCCGAAAGCAGCGCCGCGACGAGATCCAGGATTCCCGATCCGCAGATCCCCTTCGGGGCACCGCCGCCGATGACGGTATACCGGATCTCCCCCTCTTCCAGGAAAGCGTGATCCACGGCGCCGTCGGTGCCGGTCATGCCGCAGGAGATGTTGCCGCCCTCAAAGGCGGGGCCGCAGGCCACCGAGCAGCAGGTGATGCCGTCCTCTGTCCAAAGGGCCATCTCCCCGTTGGTGCCGATATCGATAAACAGGGCTCTTTCGCCCTCTCTCATCCTGTTCTTCAGGTAATAAAGTCCTGCCGTAAGGTCCCCGCCGAAATATCCGGAGACGCAGGGCATGAGCTCCGCGCAGGTCCCCTCCGCGAGAGGCACGTTCCTGTCACTCCCGCGGAACAAAGTCTGCGGCTCAAAGGGATACACCGTGATGGGGAAAGGATCCCTCCCCGCCAGAATGTGCTCCATGACCGTATTTCCGCCCACGGTCACCTTTTCGGGAAGGGGGCATCCCGCCTCCCCGCACAGCCGGGAGATCATGCCGGCCAGCTGATCCCGCAGCATTTCTGCAGCCCGGTCCAGCTCTCCTCTCTCCCTTATGGCGCCGGCTCTCGAGATCACATCGCTCCCGTACACCGAGAGGCAGTTGCGCTCGGTGCGCTCATAGATCCTTCCGCCGCGGCACAAAACGGCGCTGACCGCCGTGGTACCCAGGTCCACCGCAGCGAGATCCTTCCCTGCCGGAAGATCCCCGGTCCGGTTCGCCGTCCGGATCCGTTCTTCCCCCTTGCCGGCGGCGAGGACCCCGATCTCCTCCCGGATCCGGTAGGAGCACGCCTTTACCCGGAATACGGTGCCGCCCTGTACGATGTCCACGGCGCATTTCCCGCAGGTACCCGCTCCGCCGCAGTCCGACGGTACCGAGATGCCGATCCGGTGGAGAAAGCGGAGAAGATCCTCCCCTTTTTCCGCCTCGAACACGCCCTGTTCGGTTTTGACCGGGATCCTGTCCAAAGTCCGCCTTCCTTTCCGCCGCGAAGGGTCTGACCTTCCGCACACGCGCTTCGCGCGCGTGCTATAATTACAGAGATAATAATAAACTATTTTTCGCTTCTTTGCGATACCGGAGGAAGATCCATGGCGGAAGAGACCGAACGCTATGAAAAGATACGGCGTCTGGCTGATGAAGCCGGGTTCTCCTGCGCTCCTCTGGATCCCTCCTCCCTCGTTCCGGACCCCGCCGTGCGCGCGATGTGCGCCGAGGACCGCTGCAGGCGCTACGGCGCCTCCTGGTCCTGCCCGCCTGCCTGCGGATCCCTGGAAACACTGGGAAGACGGATGCGCCGGTACTCCGACGGCATCCTCCTCGTCTCGGTGATCCCGGTGGAAGGGGATTTCGACATCGAGGGGATCCGCGAGGGGGACATCCTCCACAAGAAGCGTCTCGACACCCTGGTCCGCCAGGTCCGCACCTTCTGTACGGACATTCTGCCGCTGGCGTCCGGAAGCTGCACCCGCTGCGCGAAGTGCACCTACCCCGATGCCCCCTGCCGCTTTCCCGACCGGCTGTGGCCCTCCATGGAGGCCTGCGGCCTGTTCGTGAGCAGGGTCTGCGAATCCTGCGGCATGAGATACAACAACGGACCCGGGACCATCACATTCGTATCCTGCATCCTTTTCCAGAGGTGACCGCCATGCAGCCAAGAGAGATCCTTTATGAACTGTTGAAAAAAGACGGAAAACCGGAGCGCGCCCTCTGCCAGTATGAGGCGTTTTGCCTTGTCCGGGAGCCGGTTGGCGCCTTCCTCGGCGCCGGAATGAAGCGCGGCGGAAGATCGGTGAACCGCTGGGGCGTCACCATCGACTACCCCGCCGACGCGCCTGGCCCCATGCCCCACATCACGCCGGAGACCAAGGTGCTCCGGGACATCACCCGGTGGAGGGAGCAGGTCAAGGCTCCGGATCTTCTGTCGGGCTGCGGCGACGGATGGGAAGAAGCCCGTGCCAGTCAGAAGGAAGCCCGCGGGAATTCCTTCCTCTCCATGTGCCTCATGGGCACCGGGATCTTTGAGCAGCTCCACTTCCTCATGGGATTCGAGGACACCCTCACCGGTTTCTACGAGCATCCGAAGGAGATGCACGAGCTCATCGACTACATCCTCGAATACCGCCTCACCTACGCAAGACTGCTGGTGGAGAACCTCCACCCCGACGCGGTCCTTTCCCACGACGACTGGGGCACCAAGGACTCCCTATTCATGAAGCCGGAGACCTGGCGGGAATTCTTCAAGGAGCCGTACCGCAGGTTCTATTCCTATTTCCGGGACAACGGAGTCATCACCATCCATCACGCCGACTCCTATCTTGCCCCCATCGTGTCCGACATGGCGGAGATCGGGATCCAGATCTGGCAGGGCGTCCTGCCGGAGAACGACATCCCCGCCCTCCAGGAGGAGCTGACTGGCAGCATGGTCCTCATGGGAGGCGTCGGCGCCGCCATCGACCGGGCGGACGCCACGGAGGAGGAGATCCGCTCCTATGTCCGCAGCACCCTGGAGCAGTGCTGTCCGGGCGGCCATTTCATCCCCTGCATCACCTACGGACTCCCCCGCACCGTATATCCCCATGTGGATCCCCTCATCGACGACGAGATCCGGAAATACAATCTCATCCCCCACATCCACGCTCCGAAGTACCGTCCCGTTCACCGGAAGGTGGAGCGGGCTGCCTCCCCGACCGCCGGGGAAGCCCGGACCGCGGAGACTTCCGGCAGCCTTCCCGTCCTGGAACGGGTCTCCGCGTCGCTGCGGAAAGGACGCAGCAAGGCGGTGCTCTCCGGGGTGGAAGAGGCCGTCTCCCTGGGCTATGACCCGCAGGAGATCATCTCCGAAGGACTGGTGAAGGGCATGATGCTCCTGGGCGAGGATTTCTCCGCCAACCGCGCATTCGTGCCCGAGATGCTGGTCGCCGCCAAGTGCATGACCTCCGCCATCGACCGGCTGAAGCCGCTGATGAAGGGAAATGAGATGAAAAAGATCGGAAAGGTCTGTCTTGGCACCGTGAAGGGCGACATGCACGACATCGGCAAGAACCTGGTGAAGATCATGCTGGAGGGCGGCGGATTCGAGGTGGTGGATCTCGGCACCGACGTCCCTGCGGAGACCTTCGCGGACACGGCGGTACGGGAGCACTGCGACATCATCGCTTGTTCCGCCCTTCTGACCACCACCATGTCCGAGATGCGGAGAGTGGTGGAAGTGTGCAGGGAAAGAGGCATCCGGGACAAGATCCGGATCATGGTGGGCGGAGCCCCGGTCACCCAGGCCTTCTGCGACGAGATCGGCGCGGACGGCTACGCGGATGACGCGGGCAGTGCGGTCCTTCTGGCGACCCGTCTGATGGAGAGATAGAGCGGACTCAAAAGCGAATATACGAAAAGGATCCCGGAAGACAACGGTCTTCCGGGATCTCTGCGTTCTTCTGTCTGCCGGACAGGCATCAGCCTCTCCTTCTCTTTTCGGGGATCTCCTCCGCGATGACCGTGATCAGGTCCCGCAGGAACTCCCGGTCCTCGGTATTGTCCACCAGGATCATCTCCTTCGCACCTTCGTAAGGGATCTCCCGGAGCGCGTCCGGCATCCTCTCCTCGGCCGCCCGCACCGGTTTCACAAGGAACCGGTCGTCATAGATCCCGCCGATGATCTTTCCGCGGCAATACAGGATATATTCCCCCATCATCGGCCGGTACGAGATCCCGTCCGCCAGGGAGAGCTGATCCAGAATATAGTCCAGATACTCCTTTTTCGATGCCATCCTATCCCCTCCCCTCAGTCCGGCTGCTGCCCGTCGTGGGCTTTCCAGGCGCATCCGGTGATCTCCATGCCGGTGAAGACCGCAGTGAAACTGGAATCCTCCGGACTGCAGGCGTAGACCCCGAACCGGATCTTTCCGGCTCCTTCCCACATGTGGCAGACCCGCATCTGGGAAAAGTCCTTCCCGTTTGCGGAACACTCGATGCAGTAATCGTCCTCCCTGCGGCTGAGGCGGTACCACATCACCTTCACATCCGCGGGGATGGCGGTGGTGGCCCAGTCGGAATACCCGTGGTTGGTAACGACCGAACCCAGATGCTGGAATTCCCCGTTCTCATATTCCACCGATCCCTTCAGCCAGTTCTCGCTGTCCAGGTACAGGACGATGCCACACTGGTCGAAGCGGTGATGGCTCCCGGTGAAATCGGTCCTTACGACGAAGGAAAAGAACTTCTCCTCCGTCTCCATCTGCAGTACCGGGGCATTGTCGTTGCGGAAATGATAATAGGTCCTCTGCCAGAGATCGGTGTGAGGCTCCGTCGTGATCTCGATCCTCTCCGTACCGATGCGGTACTCCTTCGGCTCCCTCGTCCACTTCAGTTTTCCTGTATCCATCCTTCCGTTCCTCCTGCGTTTCTTCCTTCTGTTCTTAATGATAGCACAGGATCCGTCTTTCCGCCCGAACTCTTCTCCTTCGGTAGATTGCGGCGCTGCGATTCCCCACGATACAATCAAAGTGTATGATGATGCATTCACAGGAGGGGACGCCACCATGGTAGATAAAACGACTTTCTCGATCAACGCCAGCAATCTCGCCATGCGGATCCAGCAGGCGGATTACTATCTTAAAGAGTTTGAGAACGAGGTGAAGCAGGCCAACGGGGCCACCGGGATCTTCCGTTCCAAGGAGGATGCCCTGTCCCGCGTCATGCTGCTCAACGAGTTCGCCCCCAATGACCCCAGGGTGAAGGCCCTGTTCGAGCGGACAAGAGCCTGCATCATGGGATCCACCGGCAATTTCATCACCGTCACCCCGGAGATGACACAGTACCTGAAGAACGAGGAGGAGATCCGTGCCCTCTACTCCAAGAAGAGCGAGGAAGGCTGGAACCGCCTGGTGGACGAATACCGCGACAGACTCCTGGAACGCGTGTTCCCCGCCCCGGATCCCAGCGAGGTCACCATCGACGACATCGTGGGGAAGGCCGTCATCCTGGACGAGGTCCGGTATCCCATGAACCAGTTCATGGGGGTCACCGGTGAGTTCATCCATGTGGGAAAACGGTCCTCCGGCATGTATTTCGTGAAGATCGACTCCCGGAAGTGGCTGGGTCCCTATGAGGCGGTCAAGCGGTACCGCAGACTGGTGGACGCCACCATGATGGAAGTGGACAAGTGGACCGTCCTCGGTGTGATCACCGACGTCACCATGGAGATCCCGGAAGCGGGGGAGGTCAAGGTTGGCGGACCGGTCTTCGCCCCGGTGGTGGAGCCCGTAGCACTGTATGTCCCGGGACATGTCCTCGGCCTGTATGACGGGGAGAGGGAGAACAGCGGCACCTTCGTGGGCGAAGAAGAGGTGAGCGCCATCAAGGAAGGATGGTACACCGAGAAATCCGTCCCGGAGGATGTGACTCCGGAACGCCTCGTGGAGATCTTCCGCCAGGCCATCAAGGAAAAGAACTACGACCT
>Ga0256404_1012731_pt1 | contig 10869 bp, 8 predicted proteins | sample RumenRJG_01DNA_FD_185990 | JGI IMG/M metagenome (GOLD analysis project Ga0256404, IMG submission 185990) | Bovine rumen microbial communities from Lethbridge, Alberta, Canada - RJG_01 | ecosystem: Host-associated > Mammals > Digestive system > Stomach > Rumen | place: Canada: Alberta | collected...
AGTTCGCCAAAACCGGCAATCCGTCCCTGAGTGCGGAGCAGTCTCCCGACGGCAAGGCGAAGGAATGGCCGCTGTACGACCTCGAGAACAAGGGGGTGATGGTCTTCGACGAATTCAATGTTCGTGCGGAAAAGGAAAACACGATGAAGATTGTTGACTGGGACAGGACCTATTTCCTGACCAAATATTACTGCATCTGATGATTGGAGGAATATCATGGAAACAAGATTCAAAAAGAAATCGCAGATTTTTGACATCGGAATTACGGCGGTGTGTGCAGTGCTTTCAGTAGGCATTATGCTTTATGGGATCTGGCATTTTGGGCTTCGCGAGGTTTGGCCTGAACTGGTGCTGAACCTGTGCTACATTGCGTGCCTTGTGATGATAGGGCTGTATTTCTTTAAATACCGAATCACCACCATGCAGTTCAATTATTGGTGCTCAGTGTGTGTGGGTGTTACGATATTGCTCCGCGACATCCTCTTTGCTCCTCCGCTGTCCATCTACTGGATCAAGCTTGTGTGCCACGCCTTATCCGTGCTGCTGCTCATCATGCTCACCTATTTCTACGCCCGCAAGGAGTGGAAAACCTACTCAAAGCGCAACCTGTGGATGATCTGCATCATTGACATGGTGATTGCAGCGCTTTACACCTACGACATCGTTCATGAACCCATCATCAACGAGTACACCAGCTATCTGCTCACAGAAGTCTGGATCCGCCCAACCATCACCTATGGTCTGGTAGCGTGCTTTGTGTCGGAAGCGGAAAAAAGCAATTAGGAACTTTCAATACCGTAATAGGGTGAACCTGATTTGAATATTTCCCGATAGTGAATCACTTTTTGTACTACAGCTGGTTTTACCTTTCTAATTCATGCACAGTCTGCTATGCGGGGAGAAGGCCTACGGCTTCTCCTTGTTTTTACATTCGTTTCGTATTGTTTTTTCAATAATTTACGGGTATAATTCTCCATATACCGGGAGGATGAATACTATGCCACGACACAAAAAGGACGCGCACCCTATCAGCCTGAAAATGGATCAGGCGACATATGACCGTCTGGATGCGTTCTGTGACCGCGCCGGGCAGCCAAAGACCGTCGCCATTGAGCGCGCTGTCAATCTCTATATTGACAGGTACGATGAGATCATGCGGCAGCATGAAGCAAAAGATGAACAGGAGCATTAAACCATGGACGTAGAGACGCATTTCAGAGATCGTATAGGCGAGGACACAGACCCGTCCAACTGCGCCCTTTGCCATGCCGTCTCCTGCTTCTCCTGCGTTCAAGGCTACTGCACCGCGCTTGAAAAGGTCACTGTCGGCGGCTGTGTGTTTTATAAAGATACCGCGCGGAACCGGAAAGAAATCCGCAGATGCTTCTATCGCCTGATCAGTCATGAGCGTTTTGACCTGCTCAGAAAGTACGCCGACACCATGGCCGCGCTGGGCCTGATGGATGCGGAACTGGCGGACGCGGCACGGCAAAGAAAACGGATGGGAGAATATCGGTCAAAACATCTTTCTTCCCTTCTTGAAACGCACTGGAAGGACACGCTGGTCGTTGTCTATCCGGTAGACGATGAGGGTGATGGACAGGTTGAAACAGAATCCGCAGAGCCGCAGGAATACGATCTGGAACCGGAATATGACAACAGCGTCGAACAGGCTGTGTTCCCGGAAGGGATAGCTGAAACGACGCTCGATGATGAAACCGCAGAAGACATCGATACACGGGATCGTGTTTTGCAGGAAGAAGTAAAGGACAAGAATTTCCGCATGTATGAAATCATGCATGAAGTCAATGTACGCGCCGTCATGGACAATGGCAGAGATGAATTGCCGGAGGACTATTCTGAAGACAATGAGGACGAAATCGATGAGGATAACCCGGTAGACGATGACGGCAATCCAATTACCTATGACGAATACATTGAGCAGGAGCAGGAAAAAGAGCGGGAGAAAGAAGCCGAGGAGGAAAAAGCCGAACAGCGTACCCAGGACGAGTACAATAATGCAGCTGATGGCAAGGAAGCCTATGTGTCCGTGCCGCTCAACTTCTTCTATAAAAAGATTGGCGTTCCGGTGAAAATGCCAAGGCGTCCCGATCCCGTTGACGTTGCATATCGGATGCTCGGTGCCGGGATGATCTATAAAGCCGCTGAGGATTATATCAAGGTTCTCCGTATGCTGTGGAGCGGGGATTACCAGAGTAGAGCGCAGTACCGTCTCATCGTTGATAAGTGGGAACTGGAAACGCTCATCGGCTCCCGATGGTACTGGCAGTTCACGAACATCAGCCCCAATCGTATGCTTGATCAGTGCCGGGCAACAGCAGAGGAACAGGCCAGAGAAAAGATTGAACGCTTCAACCGCAGAATCGCGGCTGGCATAGAGAGCGGTGAGGAAGCATGATTTATTATAATGACAGCCCGCCAATGGGCTTGTTCAACCGGTTCATAAATGACAAATGCCTGGAAGACATCGCCGCGTTCATAATACAGGCATTACCGTCCCACGGCCATGAATGGAAACTGACATCAATCACAGAAGAAAACGCAGCCGAGGCGGAGATGGCGTATATCGGCCTTGCGCGTTCGCGCTCTTTATATTTGAGCGGAGACACGCTGTACTTTTGCTGCACATTCAACTGTGGCTTCTATCCTCATGCCGGATTTGTCGATGTGGATGAAGCTGAAGGAACTGCCCTTGACGTTATCGGTAAAATACTGTTCCACCCGCCGGGAACGAAGAAATATGATCTCACTTTGAGCGAGATTCATGTAAACTATCAGTATCCCCGCGAGTCAGAAAACTATGATCCCCACTTTCCCGGCGTCAGGGTGAGCCAGATGCTGCATCCGGCGTTCGGATACAATGAAGAACAGAGGCATAAGAAGCTGGAAGAGGAAGCGGATCGATTCCTGGCGCAATACTATCCTGACGCGCTGGATACTGCTTCCCCCGTTCCCCTGCGCCGGATCGCCGAGGATAAGATGTGCCTGCAGGTGTTCACTGGCTACCAGCTTCCTGATCGGAACGACTCCCTGGGTTTGACGGTTTTCAAAACGCAGCGGATAGCCGTTACGGATGAGGAGACAGGCGAGCAGGCTATCATCCGCTTCCCGCGCGGCAGCGTCATCATTGACGCGGATACGATGTGGGATCGCGGCTTTGGCAGCTTCAACTTTACGCTCGCCCATGAGATGTATCACTGGTTTGCCCACCGGGTACATATGGCGTTCATAGATATCATGGGCCGGCAGGATGACTACGATGCTGTTAAGGGCCATCTGGAATCCCAGGCTGACGGCGTAGGCGCAAGAATCCTTATGCCCCGTGATGCGGTTATAGCGAGGTATGCGGAAGCTGTTGAGAATCTGGGTGGCGATGACGCGGATACCTATGAGCTGGCGGTGACGGAGTGCGCAGCGTTCTTTGGCTCGTCCAAGATAGCGATGAAGAAGCGGCTGCATGAGCTGGGGCTGCATGAGAAAACGCGCAGGCCAGCGGTCCGCCGAAGGCTGGATATCGTCGAGATGTTCACACAGTACGCGACGGATAAGGGTTTCCGCGACCTGTTGGACTCCGGCGCATACCGCTATATCAGAGGTTTTGTTGTCAGGAATGATCCAAAGTTTATTGATGGCGATGGGCTCACCCTCTATGCAAAGGAACATCTGCCCGAATGCACGATGACCTTCCGGGAGCAGTATAGAACAAGAGATGATGACCAAGAGAATCTTCTGTTCCGCAAGGATGCTTATTTCAGCCGGACGGCGGACTACGACAGGCGTATGGCGGAAAGCCCGGAACTGATGAAAAAGCTGGCCGAGAAGCTGGCGAAGCTGAAGGAACTGTATATTGGCAGCCTGGAATCGCAGGAATCCTTCTGCCAGTTCATCATGCCGATCATCACAGACCTGAACACGAAATACATGGGCCTTGATGTGCAGGATGAAGTGGATGATGGGTTTGAGGAAGGAAAGCTGGTCCTGAATCCCGACAAACGCTACCGGAGCCGGTATTTTCTTCATTACGATTTCCAGACCGGGAAAACGATACGAATCACGGAGCCGGAGGTATTTCAGGACAAGACGCTGGTCGGCTACAAGATGTTTGAGAAAATGCGCCGCAATGACTGGAACAATCCCGACCTGGATATGGTCATGGCGGTCTGCGCGGGATACCATCTGGATATGGAAACGACGGAGAAAGCCCTGCTCCGCGCCGGTTATCTTCTGACCCAGCACAACCCCAGGCATCTCGTCTTCCGCTTCCTCACCGCGCACTGCCGGGGTGAATACACGGATACAGCCACATTCAACACTTTGCTGATCCTGCTCGGAGAGAAAGAGATCGGCACGAACAAGCACGAGAAAAAGAAATAACCCACACAGAAATACAGTAATAGGATATGCAGCCCTCGGAGAGTTGTTCCAATATGGAATGACGCTCCGGGGGCTTTTTTTATTTTCACCGCATCCGTACCCGCCCTCTGCCTGACATCAAAAATACGGTTTTTTCAAAATTCCAGCCATTTTTTCAATTCTGGTAAAATAGAGCCGAGCCTCGGAAGAGATGGTTCGGCAATCGCGCCGCCCGCCTTACGGGGTATTTTTTATGCCCTGATAAGGCAGGAGGTACCTATGAGCCAGAGATGCCGTTCCCCCGATCTTGAAATGAACAAAACACCAATGCAGTAAGCCCGTTGCCCGCGGGCGAGGCCAGGAGCTAAGTTCCTGGCCTTTTTTCATGTTCATTTTCAAGATTATGGAGGTTAAGCGTATGCGAAAATATAACCCTGATGTTTTTGAGCTGGAAGAAAAGTACCAGGAGAAGAATCCGGAATGGTACAAGCAGTATGTGGAGGAAGACGCGGACGCTGCCGGGGAAGCTGTAGAGGAAGCCCCGCAGGAAGCTTATCCCGTGATGTCCGCAAAGGACGCGGATGACGGCAGGGAGTATATCCCCTGGGACAATACCCCTGTCATGCCTTCCCGGAAGGGCTTCTACGATGACTACAGCTGCTACTTCAACGAATACCGCAAGATTCCCCAGGACAGACGCCGTGACTATGCGTTCACTTTTGTGGACAAAGACAGGACGTATTACGCAGTGATGCCGGGGGATGTGTCTCCCGTTGACGGCAAGGTGGTAACCGAAGAGGATATCGCGTGGCTGCACCGCGCCCGCGACCGGGAAGTGTACCGCAATAACAAGGAGAAGCACCAGGAGTCGGATGATTACGATCTGCTGGAGGCGGTTGAGGAAGAAAAGGCAAAGATGGAAAAGAACCTTCCGAACCGCTATGAAGAACTGAGGGCAAAGCTGGAATCCTACCGTCTGGTCATCAATACCGGGGCCATCGTTGACGAATTCGGAAACGACTGCACCGATCATATGATGGCGTTTATGGGAGCACCGTCCATGGAGGCACAGCTTGGCCTTTGCGACAATCCCCTGGCCGATGCTTTTGAGGAGGCGGAGGCTCAGATGACACGGGACGAGCGGCGGGTGTTCACGCTGGTGTATCGGAAAGGGCTTCCCCGAACGACAGTGGCAAAGATGCTGGGGATCGCGGAATCCACGGTGCGCTATCGTCTGGCAAAGGCAGAGAAGAAAGTGAAGGAGCACCCGGTGATCGCCCGTACACAGCAGATTTACCGCTACCAGTATGAGAGGACAGAAACCTGGAAGGCGGAAAAGAAAGCCAAAAAGAAGCGGTATGAGGCGAACAAGGCAAAACGGGCGGCTGAGAGGAAGGCCGCGAAAAAGAACACGGATGTGACAGGTGTGACTGACGCCTGATTCGCATCCGTGTTTTTTTGTTTCCGGGAAATGCGGAGAATTCCTGCGAATCGGGCGGGTTTTCTTTGCCTTTATATCAGAGGGAGAATTCCCCATGAACCTTTGCGGAGGGGCTGTTATGCGGCTCCTCCGTTTCCTTTTCCCGGATCGCACCGGGATATCTTTATATGGAGGATAAGTGCGTATGAAAAAGTATCTGAACAGGGATGGCGTCCGCCACTACCCGGATGCCATAAAGCAGCAGCCGTTCTGCTGCTGGAGAATGGAGCAGCGGAGCGGGCGGAAGACGAAGGTTCCCTATGATCTGAAAACCGGATACAAAGCCAAGGCGGACACGCCGTCAACTTTCGGCACACTGGATGAGGCGATAAAAGTTCTGGACAAAGGAGCGTATTCCGGGATTGGCTTCAATATTACCGAAGGCGGCTCGGAGCGCGCCAGGGTCGGATGCATTGACCACGATCACTGTATTACAGACGGCGTTCTTGACGAGAAAGCGCAGGCAGCGCTGGATGTGCTGCCGGAGGCCATGGTGGAATATTCGCCTTCGGGAACGGGGCTTCACCAGTTTTTCCTTATGCCGGAGGGCTTCGTTTTTGATAAGGACAGCTACTATATAAACAACCGCAAAACAGAAAAGGAAATCTACCTGCCCGGCGTCACCAACCACTTCATGACCGTGACGGGAGAAGTCTTCCGCAATGGAACGATGGAAGTGACCGCCGAGCAGCTTCAGACCTTTCTGGACACCTATATGAAACGGAAGACGCTGATGAAGGTGGCGGTGTCCGTGCCGGAAGGCGGGTCGATTCTTTCTGACGAGGAAGTGCTGCATAAGCTGGCTTCCGAGCCGGATAAAAAGTTCATTGATATGTATGAGGGCAACTGGGAGGGATACGGAGCGGATGAAAACTGGTCCCAGTCTGACGCCGACATGACGGTGCTCATGAAACTGGCGTTCTACTGCCGCGGCGATATGGGCCAGATGGACAGGCTATTCCGCGCCTCCGGCCTGATGCGGGATAAATGGGACCGGGGATTGGCTGGCTCCACCTACGGCGTCGTGTCCATGACCAATGCGATCAATCATTGTTCCGCTTTTTATGACCCGGATCATAACCGCGTCCCCGCGGCTGAGGATTTTGCGGAGATATTCGGTGAAGATGAGAAGGAAGTAGCCGACGATAACGAGCAGAATCTGGATAAGCTGCTGGATTCGTTTATCACCACAAAGCCCTCCGCAGATGAATTGTATGCCGCTGATAATCTCCTGCTCGCCGCCTATGCCCGTGTTACGCGCCCTGCGGACTACGAACGTATCCGCTCCTTTGTCCAGAAAAACAGGATGAGCATGAAGCTGTATGAGCAGGCGGTAAAAGAAAAGGAAACAGTGGTGCGGAAAAAGCAGGAGGAGCGCCTGGAACAGGAGCGCATCAGGGCTGAGGAGTATCACAGAGGCAAGGAAATGCCGGACTTCATTTATTATAACCGGCGTCTGGACTGCCTGATGGTGGACCCGGCGCTGCTGGCGATCCATGTGAAGAACAATCTCCGGTATATCCTGGTTCAGGACAGCCTGCGGGACACGAGGCTGAAATATGTCTATGAGAATGGCGTTTACAACGTCTGTTCCGACGAGCGGTTCCGGGGCTATATCAAGCGTTTCATTGAGGACTTCGATCCGGCACTGGTGCGTATGAAGGACGTGGATGAAGCCTTCCGCAATATCAGCGCGGGACTGACGGCCATCCCCTTTGAGCGGCTGAATGACAACGAGGATTTCATCAATTTCCGTAATGGCCTGCTCAGGCTGTCCACTATGGAGCTTCTGCCCCACAGCCCGGAAGTCTTATCCACAATCCAGCTGAACTGTGACTGGATAGGGGAAGACGCGCCTACACCGTGCTTTGACTCCTATCTTGCAACGCTCACGGACTTCGATTGGGATACACAGAAGCTCCTCCTTCAGTTCATCGGCGCAGCCCTTTCAAACGTGCCGGGATACCGCTATAAGAAAGCACTGTTCTTATGCGGTGAAGGCGACACGGGCAAGAGCCAGCTGAAGGTGCTGACGGAAAGGCTCCTGGGGCCGAACAACCACGCCTCAGTTGACCTGCCGGATCTGGAATCGCAGTTTGGTTCTTCCATGATCTATGGGAAACGGCTTGTCGGCACGGCGGATATGACCTTTGTCACTGTCCGGGAACTGAAGATGTTCAAGACCGTCACCGGCGGCGATTATATCAAGGTGGAATTCAAGGGCAGGACGGGCTTTTCCTATCGATATACTGGCCTGCTGTGGTTCTGCTCGAACAAGCCTCCGAAATTCGGCGGTGACAACGGCCCGTGGGTATACAAGCGCATCATCCTGGTCAACTGCAATAATGTGATCGCGGAAGCGGATCAGGATCATAATCTGATCGAGAAACTGTACGCCGAGAGGGCTGGCATCGTATACAAGGCTGTCATGGCGCTGAAGGAGACGATTGAGCATGGATACAGGTTCAGTGAGTCGGAGGGCATCAAAAACGACCGTGAGCAGTATCGGTTTGAAAACAGTTCGGTGTATCAGTTCATTAAAGACTGCATGACAGAACGGGAAAAGCCCGGATCTGTTCCAAAGGGTGATAACGCGACTATCACCATGGTATACAGGGTCTATATGAAATACTGCAAGTTCAGCAACAATGGTTATGCCGTGCCGATTGGCGAGTTTAAGCAGGGCTATGCGGATTATCTTGGGAAGCCGTTGGAGAAAGCGGTGATAAGAAGGGGCAAGGGAATGTACCTTGCTTACCACGAGCCCACAGAGGAAGCCTATGCCAATCTGCTTCCGTCCGATGCAGAAGTCCATCGGGATCTGGTCTTCGGGCGATCAGTGAGTTGACAGGGGTCATCATCTTCTCCGCCGAATCGGTTCATTGGACTCATGAAGGAATCCGGCAGAGAAGGTGATCCGATTAACGGAAATCGGATGTAGCTGACCTACATCCTGAATGTAGGGAATGTAGCGGCAGATTGTATTTTTCAATGCTTTGAGACGGCTTTGCTTGCCTGCGGATGCATGAATTGTTGATCAGAGTAATGCTGATCATGGCAAAGAGACTCGAATCGGATGTAGGGAGCGTAATTTGGATGTAGGAAAAAGACGTAAACTACATCCGCTTCTACATCCGATTTTTGATCACAAAGGCTTGATAATACTGGCTTTCTGGCCCGAGGATGTAGGAGGATGTAGATGTTTTTATGTTCTAAAGGAAAAAAATAAAAAAGATAAAGAGTATAGTGTGGTAGAAAAACGTGAGAGTATATAAAAGACATGGAGCAGAAGCTACATCCTCCTACATCCTGAGCATGATCACCCCTGTGTGATCAAGGGACAGGCAGCATCACCGGCCTCGTCGTTGCCCGCGCCACACAGTGAAGTGAACAGGTTGGCGGGTGATGGAATTTTTTTCTGATTCTTTGCGAATCGGCATCTGTTTTTTCGCCTATATAGTAGAGGGAGATACGCACCCTCCATAATCTTATTCATGGCCGTCGTTTCCTTCGTAAGCAGCATCAGCCGGGCAACTGATGTCGGAGGAAACGGCGGCACCTCTCTCCCGCTGTGATTCTGTATGACCTGATATTTTCGCAGGCAGGGTGAAAAAAGAATTTGAGGATTCCTGCGAATCAGGTGTTTTTTCTTCGCCTATACAGTAGGAAGGCAAATAAGGATAAAGGAGAAACAGATGATGTGCGATGGAAACTGCTGTAAACGATGCCGGAGGCGGATTGCCAGTGCTTATCTGCTGCGGCTTCGCGGCTATGAAGAAGCGGCCATGATTCTGAAAAACAGATACGAGTATGCGTTGTACGTCCATAACTCGGAAGCGGATTATCTGCTGTCTGAATTCCGTGAGATGGAACGGGAAGAAAACATGGTCCGCAGAGAACTGTTCCGGTCGCTAAGCGCAATGGATAACGACTACAGCCGCGAGGTTCTGTGGCAGTTATATATTGAACGTAAGCAGCCGGATGAGGCGGCAAAGCTGCTGGGCATTTCGGAGAGGATGGTCAGGAAACTGCAAATGAAAGGTTTGCGATCCCTGGAGGTTCCGATAGAGTTTATCAATGCGGTGATCCGCAGGTGGAAAGACAACCGATGACAATCATTTGCTCCCCTTTGTCCGGGAGCTTTTATTCTGCCGCCGGGCATTGTACGGAGAAAAGCGAGGATTCATATGAAGATAACAAATAAAGAGCGATTCTATGAGGCGGCTGACCGCCATGGATACTGGAGCTGGGTAGAAGCCATTCGGAATGCCGATGGTACGATCCTTGGCGTCAGCGTCCATTCCAAAGGCGAGGACGAACACTTCTGTGACCTGTTCGAAGCGGAGCAGGAAAAGGCGCTCGCCTGGATCAAGGCCAATGTGATCCCCAGGGAGACGCCGCTGGACGGACACACCAGCTATGGCATGAAGCATGTGCTGGAGCACCGCACCAACATCTATATGACCAACAACCAGTTCAAGGAGGCGATGCTTCTGTGCGGCTTCTATCCCGTGACGGTGGATGAACTGAATTGGCACTACTGCGTCAGCAGGAAGTCTCCGATCTTCAGACGGCAGGAGGATGGACGCGACGGGCTGCTCCTGCCTGAGTGTGTGATGGACTAGTACAACAAAAAATAAATAAGTAGCCATTTTTACGTATTTGTGCTATACTGATATCAAGATATAAAGAGAGGTATCAGTAATGGCACATGCATATACGATTGATCTGAGCAAAGAAGACAGAGAATATCTTCGGTTCCTTACCCGTCAGCGGACGATCCAGGCACAGGTTGTGGATCGGGCCAGGACACTGCTTTATAAAGCAGAGGGAATGTCCAACGGCGACATAGCTGACCGTCTGGACGTCAACATCAACACCGTCAAGCTCTGCCTCAGCAAGTATAAAGAGGGGGGCATCCAACGTGCCCTGTATGACGACCAACGCACAGGCAGGCGTGTTGAGATTACTGATGATGCTGTCGCCTGGATCATTGATATTGCCTGCCAGCGGCC
>Ga0256404_1012732_pt1 | contig 10869 bp, 11 predicted proteins | sample RumenRJG_01DNA_FD_185990 | JGI IMG/M metagenome (GOLD analysis project Ga0256404, IMG submission 185990) | Bovine rumen microbial communities from Lethbridge, Alberta, Canada - RJG_01 | ecosystem: Host-associated > Mammals > Digestive system > Stomach > Rumen | place: Canada: Alberta | collected...
GGTCTTGCCCGTCTTGCGGTCACCGATGATGAGCTCGCGCTGGCCACGGCCAATGGGCACCATGGCGTCGATGGCGAGAAGGCCAGTGAGCACGGGCTCGCAGACCGGCTGGCGTGCCATGATGCCCGGGGCCTTGAACTCGATCGGTCGACGGTGCGTGGAGTCGATGGGGCCAAGACCGTCAATGGGCTGGCCCAGCGGGTTCACCACGCGACCGAGCATGGCGTGCCCCACGGGGATATCCATGACGCGGCCGGTCGTACGGCACTCGTCGCCCTCCTTGATGGAGTCGACGTCGCCAAAGAGGACGGCACCAACCCTGTCCTCCTCGAGGTTCTGCGCCAGGCCATAGACGCTACGGCCCGTCACAGAGCTTGTGAACTGCAGAAGCTCGCCTGCCATGGCGGTCTTGAGGCCCGAGATGTACGCGATGCCATCGCCAACCTGCGTGACGACCGACGCCTCCTGGCGGTCGACCGTTGCGTTGATGGCGGAAAGCTGCTCGCGCAGGGTGCTCATGATGCGCTCAGAGCTAATCGACGAGTCGATGGTAGCCTGCTCGTTCTCTGTCACTGCTCTTCACCTCCGATAAATGCTGAGGAGAGCGTCTTCCTAATGTGCGAGAGCTGGGCACGCACCGAGGCGTCCATGCGCTTGCCGCGCGCCTCGAGAAGAACGCCGCCCAGGATACTGGGGTCAACGCGCTCGACAAGATAGACGGGTGCGTTGAGCAGCTTCTCAGCCCGCGCACGGACCTTGTCACGCAGCTGGTCGTCCATGGGGACGGCCGTGGTGATAGTGACCGACACGGTCTTGTCCTCGCTGTCCAGAATCTCCTTGTACCTCTTGGCAACCTGGTCAATGAGGTCTGCGTCGTTCTCGGCCTGCATGGCCGAGAGGGTTTCGAGCACCTCGGGCGAGAACTTCTTGGCATGCTGCCACTGCACCAGGTCGGCGTTCGCGCGTCCCTCCTGCCGGGCCGCATCGAGCAGAGCCCTGGTGTAGGCCTCCGCCTTGTCTTCCTCGGGTCGCTTACTGCTCATTGGGGGCACTCACTTCCGCGAGGTACTTCTCGGCAAGCCTGCGCTGCTGGTCCTCGGTAAGGTCGTTGCCAATGATCTTGCTCGCAATCTCGACGGAAAGGTCGACAACAGAGCTCGAAAGCTCAATCGTGGCCTTGCGGCGCTCGGAATCGACGGCGCCATGCGCCTTAGCGATGATGTCGGATGCCTCGTGCTGCGCCTTGGCAAGAATCTGGGAGCGCTCCTCCTCGGCCTCCTTCTTGGCCTCGGAGATGATCTCCTCAGCCTTGCGGTTGGCCTCGACGAGCTTGTCCTCGTAGCTCTGCGCCTCGGCCGCGGCCTTCGCCTTGGACTTCTCGGCAGAGTCGAGATCGTCCTGGATCTTCTTCTGACGCTTCTCCATCGTCCCGAGAATCGAAGGCCAGGCAAGCTTGGCCATGATGAGCCAGATGATGAGGAATGCGATGAGCGCGGGGATGAACTCCGCGGGCTTTGGCAGAAGGAGGTCGGCGCCGCTGGGGCTGTCGGCGAGGGCGACGGTGGGCAGCGAGAGGACCGTGCCCAGCATGAGACCGCCAACGGTCGCGATGCGCGCGCTCCCCTTCATGTTCCTGTTCATACGTCCCTCCAACTCAGCTTGTACGTCGTGTCGTCCCATGAAACTAGGAGGCGATCAGCGTTACGACGAAGCCGATGAGGGCCAGTGCCTCGACGAATGCCGAGCCCAGGATAAAGACCGTGAACAGACGACCCTGGACCTCAGGCTGACGTGCCATCGACGTGGTTGCGCCGTAGGCAGCAAGGCCGATACCGATGCCGGCGCCAATAACACCGAGACCATAACCAATGACTCCCACGATTCCTCCTTTGTCACTCGCCTGGACCCAGGCGAACTCTGACGTCGTGCTATGCAGAAGCGGTCGTGTTCCGCTTGTTGCCAAAGTGGTGTTTACTCGTCTTCCTCGACGAGCTGGATATAGACGGCCGAGAGGAGCGTGAAGACGTACGCCTGGATGACAGCGACCAGGATCTCGACCAGGTAGATGACGATGAGGATGAGCACCCAGAAGACCGAGGCAGCGGCACCGCCAAGCGCGGCAGCCGAGAAGCCCTGCAGCAGGGGCTCAAAGAAGAGCGAGGCCAGGATGGCAAAGGTGCCCATGACCACGTGGCCAGCGAACATGTTGCAGAAGAGTCGGACGGCCAGAGTAATGAGGCGCAGGAACGTAGAGAAGAGCTCGATGATCCAGACCATGATGGCCATGGGAAGGGGCAGGCCCTTGGGGGCGAAGCTCTTGAGATAGCCGAGGACGCCCATGCGCTTGATGCCCACGGCGATGAAGTAGATGAACGAGACGAGGGCAAGTGCGGCGGTAACGCCAATGGTGCCGGTACCGGGGTGGCAACCAGGAATGATGCCCACGATGTTGTTGAAGAGGATGAAGAAGAACAGCGCAGCAATGAAGGGGAAGTGCTTCTTCCACGTGTCGCCCAGGATGGACTTGCACATGTCATCGCGGGTGAACTCGACGAGGTACTCCATGCCGTTCACAAAGAAGCCCTGCGGCACGAGGCTCTGCGCCTGCTTCTTCTTGAAGACGAACATCACAACGCAGAGAAGCGCGATGGCAACGAACATCCAGAAGATGTACTGGGTGAGACCAAACGTGGTGTCTCCGACGATGGCATGGGTCATGAAGCCGTCGAGCAGCTCGTTCATCGCATCAGGCAGCTTGGAAAGCGCGTCCACTATTCGTCCTTCCTTCCACAATTCGCCTCCGCGTGACCGAGAGACAACCCGTAAGGATGCCCGTGGTTGCGCGCACGCGTTGTATTCTACCCACTCTGCGCAGGGAACCATTCGCGGCTTCCCTGTACGGTAATGAGCAGAGGACTGCACCCGTGAGTGCCTGTTGCACACTCAGCATGGCGAAGATCCGGATGTCCAAAAAGCAATGAGGGATGTTAGCACTTTGGAGATGCGCAGGAATCAAGTTCGGGCACATTTTTGAACAAGGTTCAATAAACAACACACATGGCCATGCGTAGCTGGGGAAATGTCTGATGCATCCACTGGCTCGCGCCCGCTTGGCATAGTTGCAGCATCATCAAATTCGCATTGACAACACAATTGGCGCCCGCGTTTTCTCGCCGAGGTCGCGCGCATGACTCCTACCCCCGGGGCGCCCGCCGCCACGCAACCAATCCCGCGATGGTCGTAACGACCAGAAAAGAGATCGCAGCGGCAACACCAAACGGTAGGGTTGCCGTGGCATCCGCAACATGAACGGCAAGGGTAGCCAGCTGGACCCCAAAGAACGACGCCAAGATGCTGCCAAGCCCCGCCGCCATGGAGGGTCTATTTGTGCTTGCCGCCTGATGGAGCACGAAAAGGACGGGCGTGGCAGCGAGAAGTCCCACTGCCACGCCCAGGATAACCAGAAGGGTCATGCTACTTGGTGCCGTAAATGCGGTCGCCGGCATCGCCCAAGCCAGGCAGGATGTAGGCGTTCTCGTTGAGACACCTGTCGACGGAGCACGTGAAGAGGCGAACCTCGGGATCATAATCGAGAACGGCCTTGACGCCCTCGGGGCAGGAGACGATGGTGAGGCAGCGAATGTCCTTCACGCCCGCCTCCCGCAGGAATTGGATGGCTGCGGTGAGCGAGCCGCCCGTGGCGAGCATGGGGTCTACAACAAGGCAGGTGCGGTTCTCGACATCGGGCGGGAACTTGCAGTAGTACTGGTGCGGGATGTGGGTCTCGGGGTCACGATACATGCCCACATGTCCCACGCGCGCGGAGGGAACGAGAGTGAGGATGCCGTCGACCATGCCCAGGCCAGCGCGCAGGATGGGGATGATCGCGACCTTCTTGCCAGAGATGCGCTTGCAGGTGGTCTTCTCGAGCGGGGTCTCCACCTCGACGTCCTCGAGCGGGAAGTCGCGCATGGCCTCGTAGCCCTCGAAGATGGCAAGCTCGGTGACAAGCTCGCGGAACTGCTTGGTGCCCGTGTTCTTGTCCCTTAGGATGCTCAGCTTGTGCTGAACGAGGGGGTGGTCGACAACCGTGAGCCGGCTCTCGTCGTAATCTGCCATGTGCGTCCCTTCTCGTAATGAGACAAAGGGAGTTTCCCTTTGTCTCATGAACTTCCCCGCAAGACCTTAGCACTTGGCGGTGAGACAGAGAATGAGACAAAGGGAAACTCCCTTTGTCTCATTCCTCGCTAGAGCTCCGGGTAGAGGGGGTGCGCCTGCAGGAGCTCCTTGACCTCGCCGGCAACGCGCTCCTGGACGTTCTCGTCACTGAGGTTGGTCACGACGTCGCCAATGAGCTCGCCGATGCGCTCGCACTCCGCCTCGTCAAACCCGCGCGTGGTGGCCGCCGCGGATCCAACGCGGATGCCGCTTGTGACAAAGGGAGAGCGCTGCTCGCCAGGGATGGTGTTCTTGTTGACCGTGATGCCCACGGCGTCGAGGGCGGTCTCGGCGTCGCGGCCGGTGACGTCGCCGGCGGGCGTGAGGTCAACGAGCAGCAGGTGGTTGTCGGTTCCACCCGTCACGAGCCTCAGGCCGCGGGACTCCATGCCACGGCCAAGCGCCTTGGCGTTGGCGAGAATGGCGTCGGTGTAGGCGGCGAACTCGGGACGCAGCGCTTCGCCAAAGGCAACGGCCTTGCCGGCGATGACGTGCTCGAGCGGGCCGCCCTGCGTGCCCGGGAAGACCGAGGAGTTAATCTTCTTGGAGATGGCCGGATCGTTGCAGAGGATGATGCCACCGCGGGGCCCGCGCAGGGTCTTGTGCGTGGTGGAGGTCACCACGTCGGCGTAAGGCACCGGCGAGGGGTGACGACCGGTTGCAACAAGGCCGGCGATGTGGGCCATGTCCACCATGAGGGCAGCACCGTTGTCGTGGGCAATCTGGGCGAAGCGCTCGAAGTCGATGATGCGCGGGTAGGCGGAGGCACCGGCGATGATGAGCTTGGGCTGGTACTTCTCGGCCTTTGCCGCCACGTCATCGAAGTCGATGCGCTCGGTCTGGGGGTCAAGGCCGTAGGAGACCACGTTGTAGAGCTTGCCCGAGAAGTTCGCAGGCGAGCCGTGGGTGAGGTGGCCGCCGTTATCGAGTGCCATGCCCATGATAGTGTCGCCGGGCTTCGCGAAGACGGCCTCTGCGGCGTAGTTGGCCTGGGCGCCGGAGTGGGGCTGGACGTTGGCGTAGGCAGCGCCAAAGAGCTTCTTCACGCGGTCACGCGCGAGGTTCTCGACCTCGTCGACGGCCCAGCAGCCGCCGTAGTAGCGGTGGCCCGGAAGGCCCTCGGCGTACTTGTTGGTAAGCGGGGACCCCACGGCCTCCATCACGGAGAGCGAAACGAAGTTCTCGGATGCGATGAGCTCAATGGAGTTGCGCTCTCGCGTGAGCTCGTCGCCAATGGCGGACGCTAGCTCGGGGTCGGTGGCGCTCAGGTGCTCGAGATACATGGCTTTCTCCTTCTTGGGCCGGATGGCTTACGGTGACGGGTGGATGACGTTTCTACATGCGTGGGTCTACAGGCCAAACTCCTCGGGAACGCCCGTAAACGACGGGTCGTCCTCGCGCATGATTTTCTCGACGCGGGCAGCATGGCGCCCACCGGCGAACTCCGTGGTGAGGAAGGTGTCGACAATCTGCTCGTTTGTATCCAGCGAAACAAAGCGGCCGGAGAGGCCGATAACGTTGGCGTTGTTGTGCTCGCGCGCAAGCTGGGCAAACTGGACCGTCTGGACGGGCGTTGCGCGGATGCCGGGAACCTTGTCGGCGGTCATCGAGATGCCAAGGCCGGTACCGCAGATCACAACCCCGCGGTCTGCCTTACCCGATGCCACGTAGCGGCCAACCTTGTCGCCAAAGTCTGGGTAGTCGCAGCGCTCACCCGACCTTGGCCCAAGGTCAACGACGTCATAGCCCTCCTCACGGAGGTGCTTGACGATGGGGCCCTTCTGGTCGAATCCGGCGTGGTCCGAGGCAATGGCAACGCGCATGTGGGTTCCTCTCTCCTCTGGGCAGGCGCCGGCATGCAGCGCCTTGTCATGAGGATAGCGCGCGAGAAGGTCGCTGCCGGCCACCTTTCGCTCGCGTGAAACACGTCTGTGCGGAACGGCAATCTTCCGGACCGATGGCGAGAGGAACTAGGCCCCAGCTACGCGGAGAATGTCCTTCTCGGCAATGGCTCCCTCACGCAGGACGCGCGGCGCAGCACCCGTGCAATCAACGATGGTCGAGGCTATCGCCAGAGGCGCAGGACCTCCATCGAGCGTAAGGTCAACGGCATCGACTATCTGGGGCTCGACCGAGGCGCCCGAGGTGGCAGAGGGCTCGCCGTGCGTGTTTGCGCTGGTCTGGGCCAGAGGACCCACACGACGCGCCAGCTCGCGTACGAGCGTCGAGCTGGGGCAGCGAAGCGCCACGGTGCCCGTGGGGGCAAGGTACTCGGCCGGGAGGGCGTCTGTTGCGGTGACTACCAGGGTGAGCGCGCCCGGCCAGTACGCGTCCACAAGCGCGAGGGCCCAGGCGGGGACCGACGCTGCGTAGCGAGGAAGGTCCTCGGGGTCTGCCACAAATAACGGGAGGGTCTGGGTTGCCGGACGGTTCTTGATTTCAAATATGAGCTGGTGGGCCGGGTTGTTTGGCGTCGCCGCGCACACGAGGCCATAGACCGAATCGGTGGGCGACACAATGACGCCCCCAGCCTCGAGAGCCTTGGTCGCGGCGTCAAGCGCCTCTGGGGTAGGACTGTCCTGGCTTACCTGCATCACGCGACCCATGGTTTCTCCTGTTGACGACAATTTGGACCGAAGCCCCTGACGAGGCCCACTAGAACCGAGCTGGCACCTACTGAAGCTACGAGCACCCACCAGAAGCTACCGGGCTAAAATTCGACGTTTTCTGGCTTCCGGGCACCTTAAAAAATCCGATTTCTGCTCGACAGCCACATTACCCCTCGCGGACGGCGACAAGAACGCGCGGACGGTGCGTGAGGTCCTCTCGCACCTCGGCGCTGACCCAGCCGCCCTGGGCACGCACCAGCTCAGCAGCAGTTCCCACGTTGTCCTCGAAGAGCTCGCAGCAGAGCATGCCGCCCGGCGCGAGTGCGCGTGGCGCCAGCTCGAGGATGCGCCGGAAGACGTCCAGCCCGTCCTCTCCCCCGTCGAGCGCAAGTCCGGGCTCGTAGCCAATGACCTCCTGCGGAAGCGTGGGCACGACGGCCGACGGAATGTAGGGCGGGTTCGAGACGAGCACCGAGAAGGTACCCATGAGCTCTGGATCCACGGCGGAGGCCAGGTCCCCTTCGACCACGGTGACCGCATGCTCGAGTCCCAGTGCATCGCGATTGCGAGTGGCGAGTGCCACCGCCTGGGGCGAGAGGTCCGTTGCCACCACGCGGGTGCCGGGGCGCTCGCTCGCAATGGAGAGCGCAATGCAGCCGGTACCAGTGCCAATCTCCAGCACACGGCTGCCGGGTTCCACCAGCACCGGCGGCTCGGCAGGCGCGGCCGGCGCGGAGCCCTCTTCGACGGGAGCATCGTCCTTCTCGGCAGAGGCGTCACCATCTGGCGAGACGTCATCGGCATTCTCGTCCGCCGCGTTATCCTCTGCCGGCTCGGGAACGTCGCCCAAGATAGCGGGGAAGGTAAGCGTGGCCGCATCGACGCCCTCAAGGGCAGCGTCGACCAGGACCTCCGTCTCGGGACGCGGGATGAGGACCCCGCGCTCGCAGTGCAGCACGATGTGGCGGAAGGGCATCTCGCCTGTCACGTACTGCAGCGGCTCGCCGCGACCGCGACGCACCACGGCATCGTGCATGGCGTCGAGCTCGGACGGGGTGAGCGGCTTGTCGAAGTTCATGTAGATCTGGACGCGAGAGAGCCCGGTGACGTCGCTTATCAGCCACTCCGCAGAGAGCCGTGGGTGCTCGTCACCCTTGCGCTCGAGGTACCCGCGCGTCCACTCGAGAATGCGCTTGACGGTCCACGTCTCCTGTCCAGTTTGGGACACTGTTTCTCCCCTCCGTAGCATCTGGCCCAGCGAATCATATCGCAACGTCCCATGACAGCCCGAGGGGGGCATCGACGGCAGCAGGACGTTCACTTGATGCCGTCAAAGCACTTGAGCCGCAACGCTTCCGACCCATTAAAATCGTTCTTATAAACTGGTAGGTTTTTAATTTACAATATATTTTGAACATTTTAGGCACTAGTTTTGGAGCCGCAATGGATAAGAATCTTGTTCCACGCCCGCATTACACTGCCTGGCTTCAGCGTTGGAAGAACAAGAACGTAATCAAAGTGGTCACCGGGATGCGACGCAGCGGAAAGTCGTGCATCTTTGAGCTTTTCCAAGGTGAACTCCGTGCCGGGGGCATCCCAGAGTCGAACATCCACTGCATCAACTTTGAAAGTCTTGATGAGGAGTACCCTACCGATGCTCGTGGCCTCTATCGCTACCTTGTACAGCGCCTTCGTCCAGGCGTCAATTACGTATTCCTCGACGAGGTGCAGCATGTTGCCGACTTCGAGCGCGCAGTCGACGGGCTCGCTCTTCGTGACGATGTCGATCTTTACATCACGGGCTCAAATGCCTTCTTTCTTTCCAGCGAACTCGCAACTCTCCTCACGGGGCGTTACGTGGAGTTGCGCGTGCTCCCATTCTCATATTCCGAGTTCTTGAGCGCACGTCCCAGCGAATCAAATCCCGACACAGAGTTCAACAGATACCTCACTTACGGAGGTATGCCCTTCTCGGCACGACTGGACGACGAGCGCAGCATCCTCGATTATCTTGGCGGCGTCTTTAGCACGATTGTCCTCGAAGACGTGGCTCAGAGATACCCCCGCATGGACATGCGCTCCTTCAGGGACACCGCCGCCTATCTGGCTGACAACATAGGCAACATCACCTCACGCAAGCGCATCGCCTCGGGCCTAGCGTTAGCGGGAACCAAAGCCACCGCCACCACCGTAGGTGGCTACCTGGACATTCTTATGGAGAACTACCTCTTCTTTAAGGCGGAGCGCTACGACCTTCGCGGTCGCGAATACCTTGCCACGCTCGAAAAGTACTACCTCGGAGACCTGGGGTTCAGGTTCTGGTTGCTGGGGAAGACGCAGGGGGACATAGGCCATCGCATCGAGAACGCCGTCTACCTTGAGCTCCTGAGACGCTATCGCACAGTTTCGGTTGGCAAGCTGGGGGCGGCCGAGGTGGACTTTGTGGCAACTGGAGACTCGGGACCTGAGTACTTCCAGGTTGCCCAAACCGTTTTGCCCGAAGAAACTCGCGAGCGGGAGTTCAAGCCACTCCGTTCGCTTGCGGACAACTACCCCAAGACCGTCCTCACCCTCGACCGCATAGGCGTGGGTGACTACGACGGCATTCGGCAAAATAACATCGTCGATTGGCTCCTAGAGGAAGACCGCTGACCCCGTCTTACACCGCCTGCGCGAGCTTCTCGGCACGGTCTGCCGCGGCGAGGGCATCGATCACGGTGCCCAGCTGGTCGCCGAGAAGCACGCCGTTGTACGTGGAGTTAAAGCCAATGCGGTGGTCCGTAACGCGGTCCTGCGGCTGGTTGTACGTGCGAATCTTCTCGGAGCGGTTGCCGTGACCAATCTGCGAGAGACGCTCGGCGCCCTGCTCGGCCTGCTGCTTCTCGAGCTCGGCCTCGTAGAGGCGGGCTCGCAGCATCTGCATGCAGACCTCGCGGTTCTGGATCTGGGAGCGCTGCTCCTGCGACTGCACCACCGTGTTGGTGGGGATGTGCGTGATGCGCACGGCCGAGTAGGTCGTGTTGACGCCCTGGCCACCGGGGCCGGAGGAGCAGTACGTATCGATGCGCAGGTCCTCGGGCTTAATTTCAATATCAATCTCATCGGCCTCGGGCAGCACTGCAACGGTGGCCGTGGAGGTCTGGATGCGACCCTGGCTCTCGGTCTTGGGGACGCGCTGGACGCGATGGACACCGCTCTCGTACTTCATGACGGAGTAGACCTTCTCGCCCGTGACCTTGAACTCGATGGTCTTGAAGCCGCCCGCCTCGCCGGGGCTGGCATCGAGCACCTCGGTCTTCCAGCCGCGCGACTGCGCAAAGCGCTGGTACATGTTGAAGAGGTCGCCGGCAAAGATGGCAGCCTCGTCGCCGCCCACGCCGGCACGGATCTCGACGATGGTGTCCTTCTCGTCATTGGGATCACCGGGGATGAGCATGTACTTGACGTCTTCCTCGAGGGCGGGGAGCTTGGCCTCGTTCTCGGAGATATCGGCCTGGAGCATCTCCTTTTCCTCGGCATCGGTCGCCTCGTGAAGCATTTCCTTGGCGGCCTCGATGTCATCGAGGGCCTGGAGGTACTCACGTGCCTTGGCCACGAGGGCGGCCTGGTCGGCGTGTTCCTTTGCGATGCGCGCGTACTCCTTGGGGTCGGAGACGACGGCCGGGTCGACCATCTTCTGCTCCAGCTCCTCGTACGCGGCAATGATCTTCTCGAGCTTGTCGCGCATGGCAGTTCTCCTTGCAGGTGGGCCGCGGCGCACGGCAGGCGCACGGTGACGCGGCATGATTAGTCAGCATTGCAAAGTCTACCACCGCAGGGGTGTTTCGATTCAGGCGGCCACGCCCCACACGTGCGGCGCACATGAGACAAAGGGACAGTCCCTTTGTCTCATCGCTCGACGAACTCGTAGCCGTAACGGGAGCGCAGCCAGGCAACGGTATGAGGCGTAGCGCCCTCGCTGAGGTAGATGGTCGTATCCGCGGAGTCTTCGCCAGGCGCCGTTAGAGAGAGGCTCACGCTCGCGAGGTAGGGGGTATCCACC
>Ga0256404_1012734_pt1 | contig 10865 bp, 12 predicted proteins | sample RumenRJG_01DNA_FD_185990 | JGI IMG/M metagenome (GOLD analysis project Ga0256404, IMG submission 185990) | Bovine rumen microbial communities from Lethbridge, Alberta, Canada - RJG_01 | ecosystem: Host-associated > Mammals > Digestive system > Stomach > Rumen | place: Canada: Alberta | collected...
GGCCGTGATGGAGTAGGGTAGCACACCACACATAGGATAATCGCCGTCATCTGTCACGATGGCTTGGCAGAGATACATCATGCCGCCACACTCGGCGACGATGCGTCCCCCCTGTTCGGCATAGTCCTTGATGGCTTTGCGACAGGCCTCGTTGGCGACCAATGCCTCCAAATGTTTCTCTGGATAGCCGCCAGGCAGATAGAGCAAGTCGATACCCTCAAACGATGGCACGTCCGTCTCTGGGTCGAAGAAGCGCACTTCATGGAAGCTGTCAATCGTCTCCTGATAGAGAAACGAGAACGACTCCTGGTTGCGGGCGATTAAAGCGTTAACAGTTCCTGCCATTTGACGTGTTCCTCCAATTGTTTGATGGGTTGTGAATTGAGTTCTGAGAAGTCGAGGCCCAAGTAGCGTGAGCCTTGTTCAAGTTCAGGTGACTTTGGCAGATAGCCGAAGCACTCGATATGCAGGTCGTCGCATACTTGCTGTAACATGCTGAAGTGGCGCTCTGAGCCCACCTTGTTAAATATAACGCCTGCGATGCGGACATTCTTACGGAAATTGACGAAGCCTTGTAGCAGTGGAGCCATCGAGTAGGCTGCACTCTTGGCATCGACCACCAGTACAACGGGAATGTCCAGTGCTTGGGCAATCTCGGCTGACGAACCCTTGTCGCGATTGTAGCCGTCGAAGAGTCCCATCATACCTTCTACCACACAGACGTCGGCATCCTGCCCGTAGTAGGCGAAGAGTTCACGAACGTGTTCTGGCGTAGCCATAAACGTGTCGAGGTTGACGCTGGGTCTATGACAAACCGCCTCGTGGAACTTGGTGTCGATATAGTCAGGACCACACTTAAAGGGTTGTACCTTGTAGCCTTTCTCTGTGAACAATGCCATCAGCCCCCTGGCAATCGTTGTCTTGCCAGAGCCGCTGGTAGGTGCTGCTATGAGAAAAGCGCTTTTCATGCTTGCAAAGATACAAAATATTTTGCAAAGTCAAGCAGGAAAAAGGATACAAAGTGAGAAATAAGGGAGTTGACGAGACAGAATCTCGTCACACTGGGCTGTGTGGAAAGCCTCTGTGGTGCCTACATTCTCAAAATAGTGACAAGTGACGGCAGGGTGCTGACGCAGGAAATCCTTCAGCGCCTCCGCACATTGCGATAGTTTCATGATGACGACCACGTGGTTGCTGGTCAATAGCTGTTCTAATGTGTTACCATCGGCATCGCCTGGCAAAACCACCAGACGTTGCTGTCCACTGACCAGCGAGAGGTCGGCCATTGCTGCAGCAGCAATAAACGAGGGAATTCCTGGTTGCTGAGTGATAGGAATATCTCTACGCTTCAGTTCATCCAGCACGTAGTGGATAGATGCATAGATGCTGACGTCCCCTTCAACAACGATGGCAACGTGCTTCTCTTCGTTGTACCACGCAACGACTTGCTGACAGATGTCGTCATAGACCTTGCGGACTGCTGTGCGGTCTTTCTGCATGGGCAGTTCATAGCGGTACATCCTGTCTTCGTCGCACCATTCGCGGATAATCTCTGCTGCACGTGATTTGTCCGTTGTGCTGGGAACAACCACGATATCAGCCTCCCGCAAGGCCTTGACGACCTTGAGCGTTAATAACTCAGGGTCGCCAGGACCAAGCGAGAGGAATGATACGGGCCTTTTCATAGTAAATAGAAAGTTATTTGAACGTTACTTTCAGACTAGCCACAAGCATGCGGCCTGGTGAATAAAGGGCGTATTTTCGCAATGACGAGTCGATACGACGATCCACTCGATCGAAGATGTTGTCAACACCGATACCAGGCTCTATGAAGAACCACTTGGAGATATCCAGTGAATGGGTGGTATTCAAGTTCCAGATGCCATATCCTGGGGCATCCTCATAGCCTGTATAGTATGTCTTTGACTGTAGTCGTCCGTTCAGATTGACATTCAGTCCGTAGCGTCCCCATGAGTGATGGTAGTTGGCAGCAATGGTGGCAGCATGGCGAATGCTGCGATCCATTAGAATCCACTCATCTTCTGTATAAGTGCGAGCATAGGTGTAAACATAGTTGGCAGACAGGTTGAAACCATCGAAGAGGTTGGCAGAAACATTCAGCTGTACTCCCTTCACATCGCCTTTGTCGCTATTCTGGTAGAGTGCATAGCTAACCATCTTGTCTGCCTGATCTTTCGTCATCTCAGGAAACTCAGTCATCAGTTTTGCTCTGGTAGCATCATCTACGGGCACGTTCTGCTTCACCACCATATCATTGATGCGATTCAGAAAACCTGTCACGCTTACTGCCAAAATATCGCTACGATACTCAGCGTTCAGTGAGAAGTAGTTACTCTTCTCTGGTTTAAGGTCCTTGTTACCAAAACTGATTTGAGCCTTGCCACGATTCACAGAGAAATAATGGTAGTACAACTCGTCAAGACCAGGAGCACGGAATCCTGCTGAATAGGTTGCGCGGAATCGGAAATTTCCTGGTGCGTACATGACGGTAACCTTAGGAGTTAGCTGACCGCCAAAGGTCTCATGATTGGTATAGCGCAGACCAATGGTTGCAGTCAGTTGACGCACAATCTGCTGCTCGTGTTGTGCATAGCCAGCCAGCGTATAGACGTTCTGATCAATATTGCCCGATGTAGCCGTCAACCACTCCTTTCGCCAATCAGCACCAAAGATAGTCGTTCCATTGTTGACTAATCCGAGAATAGCTTTTAGTTCGCCCTCCATTGTGCGTTGTTTCTTCGACTGTACGTAGTCACCCGTTTGTTGTGTTTTCGTATCCAGTACATATTCTTTACCGTAACGGAAACGGTCAACGGTAAAGTCGGCTTGCAGCGAGTTCTTGCTGTCGAACTTATAGATACTACCCACATTCCAGCGGAAACCCTTATAGCGCATCTCGTAGTCTGTACCTCCTGTGACGTTGGGGTCTGTATGCGGACGGTCTGTTATCTTGTAACTATAGTCCAAACCGGCATTCATTGCCAAGTGTCCGTTAGGACTATAGGTAAATTTCTGTCCAAGGATGTTAGAGCGATAGCCAGTAAAGTAAGGGGCTATCGTCTTCTGTGTCTCGGTTTCGCTACCCTTCACATATTCCAGGTCGTTGTTTTGATAACTGTCTGCACGATCATGTGTGAAAGTGGTATAGGATCCAAAGCCCTTATGGAAAATGTTCAAATTGACACTCTCCGTCAGTTGGCCTGCTCCACTGATACGTGTATTGCTAGTTACGCTGACCAACTGCTGTGTGGGCTGGTCGGTAATGATATTGATGACACCGGCAATAGCGTCAGAGCCATAAAGCGAGGATGCCGCACCGTCAAGCACCTCAATGCGCTTCACTCTCGACATGTTGATACGGTTCAGGTCAACGTTACCAGAGATGTCACCTGTCAGTTTCTGACCATTAATCAGAATAAGAATGTATTTGTTGCCCAGTCCGTTTAGTCTTAGGAAGGTTCCCATGGAGTTGGGGGCCATAGATACCTGTGGCATCATGCGTGTCAAAGCACCATCGAGTGTAGTGATGCCCTGTTCCTTAATTTCCTGTTGTGACAGCACGTGAACAGGGGTGGCTGTGCTTTTCAGACGCTGATGGTGACCAGAACCCGTTACTACGACGGGGTTCAGGTTATAAGTGCGACTGGTCATTGACGAGTCGCGATGTTCCATGCGGTGAACTTGGGAGAAGGCAGCGCTCCCGCATGAGAGCGCTGCTATCAATACTAATTGTCTAATATTCATATTTTACTCCTCAGGGTACATTGAGTGGTAAGCATCTTCGAAGAACTCGGCATCCTTCGTGTGCTGAATCCATACATTGCGGACACCCTCCAGTTCCAATAGACCCAATGGGTGCTTATTGGTAACAGGAACAACTGATGTATAGCCTGCGTGATTGAAGAATTCATACCAACTGTTTTCCTCGTTTTCAGGATCGTTGGGGTGGCTCCAGTACTCATCGCCTTCACCAGCCATATCGTTGTGAGCGTGGTCACCAGCGATAGACATCAGGGCGTGCAGATAAACCTTACCCGTGTTGAAACCCTTCTGCTGCATACGAGCCATCACGTCCTGCTTGAAGTTGCCGTCCATATCAACGGTACCAACGAAGTATTTAGGATTCAGCTTTTGCAGTTCTTCTTCGAGCTGTTCGTAACGAACGTTAGCCTTGAAGGTGTCGTACTTGTCGGGGTTACCGTGACCCATGAAGGCAACAACGCCATCAGCAGCCTCAGGAGCATATAGGGCATTCAGCTGCTTGGCAACTTCCTTGACGTCCACCTCAGGTTTGTCCAGCAGAGGCATACCAAAGAAGATGGCCTCGTCGTCAGCCAGCTTAGCCAAATATTTGTCGTCGAGGTGTGCCTTGCCGATATAGCCGTTGTTCATGAACTTCTTGACAGAAGCAACAACAGCAGCAAACTCCTCACCAGGAATGACCTGCAGAGACTGTACGTAGATCTTGCTGTACTGGGCAGCACCGATGGCGTGCAACAGGTAGCGGGGCTCGTAGTAGTCGCGCTTTACGATGTTACCATTGTCGTCAACATTCTCACCTACGCTGGCGCGGTTGATACAGATGTCGCTGGAGAAACTCATATAAACATCTGCCTCTGGGAAAGCCTTCTCGTAGGCTGCTATCGTCTTGTCGAAAGCCTTGAAAGCGTTGTCCCATGTAGAACCGAAGGCCACGAGCAGTACGGCAACGTCCTTCTTCGATGCAGCCTTCTTGGCAGCAACGGCCTTGTCGTTGATGTCGTACTCTGAAATCAGGTTTGTAACGGTGCTGTCTGAGTCGTCATCGCCACAAGCAGTCAGTACTGGGGCTAGCATAGCTATTGCTACGAGAGCCAGCATGAAAGTTTTAATCTTCTTCATAGTAATTTTTTTGTTTTGTTGATAAATTATATTGTTTAACACTCTTTCCGTAATTCAACTTGACGACCACCTTGCCATAGACCGTCGTGCCCGATGTGTTGTTGCCCAGATGGTAGGGGCGCATGGTGCGGTCCACGTAGTTGAAGATGTTGTCGATGCCAGCCTCCAGGCGCCAGGTCAGCAGACGTCCTTGCTGTCCCAAGTCGTGTGTGGTGTTGATGCGCCACAACTGGTAGGCTCGTCCGTTGCCGTTGTTTTCATAGTAGCGTTTGCTGCTGCCTCGTGTCGACAGGTTCACGCCCAACTTGTAGGCGTTGCTGAATGCATGGTTGTACATCACGGAGGCGTTCCATTTGTGGTGCGCCATTCCGTCAATCACCACCGTCTTCATCTGGTCTGTGCCTGCGTCGTAGAGGTGTGCTTCCGTGTCGAGATAGCTGTAGGCGGCAGTCATCGACAGTTCCTTGGTGAACTTATAGCCCAGCGTCACGTCCACTCCACAGGTGCGCGCGTCGTCCATGTTCTTATACATGCGTGCCTGCACGTTATTGCTTCCGTCACCCATGTAGGCTGTCGTTATACCAGCAGGAATCTCGCCCACAGGCACATTCACCAGCGCTATCATATTGTCGAGCTTGTTGATGTAGCCCGTTACCGATGCTGTCAGCTTGTCGCCACGATACTCCACGTTGGCCGACCAGTAGTTGCTGGTCTGTGGGTCCAACTTGGTATTGCCCAGATTGAAGAAGGTGCTGCTGCCCATAACATGCAGATAGCGGTAGTAGAGTTCCTTGACGGTAGGAGTCTTGAAACCCTGGCTCCAGCCCAGTCTAAAGCGCCAGTCGCCCCACGAGGCCATCGCACTGATTTTGGGCGTCAGCCTGAAACCGAAGTTCTGGTTATCAACCAGTCGCAAGCCTGCCGTGATGTTCAGCCACGACAGTTTGTTAAACTCGTCCTGCACATACACACCAGCCGTCCAGTCGCTGGCCGTTCCCGTTGCTGTGCGCTCTGGCGCTTTCAGGTGGTCGTAGCGGTATTCTGCTCCAGCATTGATGGTGTTGTTGTAGGGCAAATGGAAGATGCCTTTCAGTTGTCCCATCACGCGCTGCTGGTTACTCTGCAACTTCCGCTGACCTGGATACATGGCTACAGAGAACCACTCGCCGTTCTGCTCGCCATACTCCTCGCCCTCCAGCAGTATGTAGTCGTAGTGTCTGGCGGTGTATTTGTAGTAGTAGGCGTGCTTGTTCCAGTCGATATCCAGCGTGACGTAGTCTTGCAACGAACCCTTGCCTCCCAGTTTCCACTTGCCACCCACAGATGCTGAGGCGTTGTTGTAGTGCAGGTCGTAGGTATAGACGTCACAACTGGCGTGCTTGCCGTCGCGTGGGCGAATGATGTCCTTTTTGTAATAGGTTCCGTCGGCATACAGCTCGATGTTCTTCGTTGGCTGGAATGTCAGGCGCTCGGCTATCTGCCAATTGCGGAACTTGTTGACCGTCTTGTTCTTGCTGTCCGTCAGCACCGTTGCCTCTGCATATTCTTCAGCCGTATTCTGCCAACCGTCGTTGCGTTGCAGTTGGAAATTAGTCTGACTGCTCCACTTGCCGTAGTTCAGCGCCAGCGTGTTGTGCTGTCGCAGGTCGTTGTGGGTGCCATACTGCGTGCTGTTGTCAACATAGAGTCCCTTCTGCGTGTGTTTCTTGGTGATGATGTTGATGACGCCAGCCATTGCGTCCGAGCCGTACAGGGCACTCTGTGCACCCTTCACGATTTCTATCTTTTCGATGTTCTGTGGGTCAATGAGTCCCCAATCGTTCTCGCCACCCACGTCGCCGTGAATGCGCTTGCCGTCTATCAGTATGAGGATGTACGAGTTGCCCAGACCGCCCAACTGCATCTGACTGCCCATGTCGCCCTCGCTGAAGGCAAACGATGCCGTCAGTCCTGACAGTATCTCCTCCAGGCTCTTGCCGCCATAGCTGTCGAGCATCTTGCGCGAGATGACCTCCGTCTGCACAGGCGCATCTTTCAGCAGGTGCTGTGTGCCAGTACCTGTCACAACGACCTCATGCAACTGCTGTTCAAGGTCTGGCGCGCTCTCCTTTGAGCGTGCCTTGTTGTCTGTCGTCTGTGCCTGTAGTGCAGTCAGCGAACACATCATCGCCACTGTCACCAGCCATTGTTTCCTCATCAGTCTCTTTAATCTTTAATCTTTAATTTTTAATTTAAAAAAGTGGGAGACCTTTGTCTCACGACATAAGCCTCCCAGAGACTTATATAATAATACACGTATCGCACCTTGCAGTCTAACCCCAGAGACCAACAACGGTGCATTTTTGATATGAAAAGGCAGGTATTCTGACTTGCAGCCCGGTGGCGAACGTCTTCCCAAAAATATCAGTGACATCGTGTTCGCACCAGCACTTGGCTGCTTACAGCTGCGGGACAGTTGAGGACTCTCACCTCATTCCCTGACCAATTCGGGTGCAAAGATAATGCATTTGTATGACAAAAGCAAAAAAAGCTCGACAAATTTTTGTTTTATTGGAAATAATCCGTATATTTGCACACAGAAATAGTAACAAATCCACTGATTATGGTCGATGACAAGAGGACACAGATTATTAGCCTGATTCGCGATACAATTCGAGCATCAGAACCTACGGCGCAAATCATTCTCTATGGTTCGCGTGCCCGTGATGATGCCCGTGAGGACAGCGATTGGGATGTGTTGGCAATTGTCGATAAACCCCGTCTCTCATTGAAAGACCGTAGTAATCTCCAGTATCCGTTATGGGATAAAGGACTGGAACTTGGTGAGGAGATTAACGTCTTTCCCTATACTCGCAAACAATGGGAGCAAGGACCACTGACGTTTTTCAAACATAATGTAATGACGGAAGGGATTACTATATGAGTCTTGACAAAGAAAGCAGAAATGCAATGGTTGCCTATCGACAGGAGAAGGCGGATGTTGCAATCGATGATGCCCTTTTCCTTACTGATGCAGGGCGTTATAATATTGCCGCCAACAGATTGTATTATGCCTTGTATTATGCTGCTTCTGCTTTGTTGTTAAGTCAGGGCATAGCTACTAAGAGCCATTCCGGATTAATCACGCAGATGCATAAGAACTACATCAAGACGGGTATCCTGACAGTGGAAGAAGGTTCCTTGTTTAGGGTTATGTTTGACTTGCGACATGAAGGCGACTACGAGGACTTTGTTGATGTGGAACGTGAGGATATCGAAGAATATATTCCGCGTGTAAAGGAACTGGTTGAAAAGCTAAAGAATCTAGTAGAAGACGATATTTAGGTGCTTATTGCAACGCTACGTTTTGCTTGATAAAAAGGACCGCAACGCCCAAGGAGATTGGATGCTGCGGTTCTTTGTTTTCATGGTATTCCGAGGTCAGATGGCTGAGACGACTTTCTGGTATACGCCTAAATTAGCATGATTTGCAGAAAAATTATTGTTTTTCGATAAAATTTTTATGTTTTTCTTTGGTGATTCAAAAATAATGATTATCTTTGCACCGAAAATAATTATCGAATAACAATAAAACTTTATCAATTATGAAGAAAATTCAATCAATTTTGAAGAACAAACTGAAATTCTACAGTGTCCTGACGGCCATCGTACTGGTCGGAACAGTGCTCTCGCTCATGTTCAATTTCGAGAATTATTCATGTGAGCAAGGCGATGGCGAGGTACTCACCCTGGATTCGTTGAAGGAAGAGTTTGCAAAAATCGACAGTCAGACCACCATCAATGTGGACACCACTAACGGCAGGCGCGACACCAGCACCTTCTCGTCATGGACTGTGCACTTCAAGCCGACATTCGAGGTGACCATCCCCGTCAGACCCATCCGTGGCGCCAACGACAAATTCCTCTATAGCAGCATCAAGGGCGAGCCCTGCATGGTGGAGATGCAGAAGGTGAAGCTGAAGGTGCCTTTCGAGAATGCTTCGCCCGATTTCATGTTGACGCAGACGCTGCTGTCGTGTGCTGAACTGCCTCTGTTCATATGGCTGCTGGTCATCGTCCTGATGGTGATACGTTCTGTCTACAAAGGCGAAATCTTCGTGTCGCAGATTGCCAAACGGCTGGAGACATCAGGCTGGCTGCTCGTTGCCATCTGGCTCGTGGTTAATGTGACGAGCTACATCCAGATACAAATGCTCCGCGAGCAGGTCTTGATGGCTTACTACGACATCTATTGGCATCCCGCCAGCGGCTACATCATCGTCTTCGGCTTGGTACTGATGATTATCTCGCAGATCATCCTGAAGGGTAAGGACTTGAAGGACGAACAGGAACTGACCATCTAACCCCTTGACACTATGAGTATTATCGTAAATGTAGACGTGATGATGGCCAAGCGCAAGATGTCGTCTGGCGAACTGGCCGAGAAGATTGGCATCACGCAGGCGAACCTCTCCATCCTGAAGACGGGCAAGGCCAAGGCCATCCGCTTCTCCACGCTGGAGGCCATCTGCAAGGCGCTGGCCTGTCAGCCAGGGGATATCCTGGAGTATACGGAGTAACCTCAGACAAAGGGGCACAAAGGGGGTATGAATTCTTGGTGCCCTATTTGTAAAGCTAGTGCATTTGTATGACAAAAGCAAAAAAAGCTCGACAAATTTTTGTTTTATTGGTAATAATCCGTATATTTGCACCGTGAAACAAATGTTGAACCCTAAAAGTAATGGCAATGAAACAGTGGATTTTAGCTAGTATCGTGTTGGTAATGGCATTGGGACTGAGCGCATGCTCCAGTGACGATGAAAGCAAAAGCAGTACGGTGGATGAATACAGCGAGCTGCCCGCATGGCTAGTTCCGCAGGCTAAGGCGCTGGAAGATGAGTTCAAGGATTTTAAGGGTGACCCGTCTTTATGTTATAGCATTAGTCGCGCTACAGGCGTTCATGGTGAGACGGTGTATCACATCTCTCGAATGTATGATAGCTGTCTGTTGTGCAATCTCTACGACGAAAAGGGCAATCAAGTAGACTACATCGATGTCTTTGGAGAACGCGATCGTAGGGGCGATGAAGGCTGGGTAGTCATATTCCCTAAGCAGAAAGAATAAACTGTGAAGGTGCTTATTGCAACGCAACGCCACACTCATACCTTCAGGTGTGAGAACGCAACAAAGTAAAATCGCTCAAGGAAGAAATCCCTGAGCGATTATTTGTTATCTGAAAAGTTCGGAGTGGGAACCAAGACGGACAAGTTCTATGATGTCGCTCTGCTCGTCTATCCAGATTAGGAGAAAGTCGCTTCCTACGTGACATTCCATGCAACCTTTGTAGTTGCCAGAGAGCATATGAGGTAAATACTCTGCAGGAATGGGCTGTTCGTACTTTAATAGTGTCAAGACTTCTTTCAGCGCTTCCAGTTTGGCAGGCTTGTTCTTGTAGCGTTTAAGGTCTTTCCTGTATTGCGTAGATGTCTTGAACTGTTTCATTCTTCTTCGTTCAGAATGTCGTTGAACATTTCATCGATGTCGGAGTATGTCTGTTGTGGGTTCTTGCCAGACATGACTTCCTCTATGGCCGCCTTGGTGACGTTGTTGGGCTCATGATACACAATATCCAGCAGAACGCTCTCCACGTAGTTGTTTAGTGTTCTGTTCTCACGTGCAGCGTTCTTCTTCAATCCCTCCAGCAAATCGGCTCTCAGGCGGAATGATGCAGGCTTTCTGATAATCGTTGTTGCCATAATTTGTAATGCATTTGTAATACTTTTGCCTGCAAAGGTAATGCATTTGTATGACAAAAGCAAATTTATTTGAAGTTTTCTGTAGGGGGTGTTCGAAAAATAAACTGTGAATTGTGAAACTGTGAAGAATAAGGATGGCCCAGGGGGATTCCCTGAGCCATTCTTGGTTTTAATGTCACCAGTCTGCCGCTTCGTCGCTTGACGCTATGCTACCTGTTTGCGCTTGA
>Ga0256404_1012737_pt1 | contig 10862 bp, 18 predicted proteins | sample RumenRJG_01DNA_FD_185990 | JGI IMG/M metagenome (GOLD analysis project Ga0256404, IMG submission 185990) | Bovine rumen microbial communities from Lethbridge, Alberta, Canada - RJG_01 | ecosystem: Host-associated > Mammals > Digestive system > Stomach > Rumen | place: Canada: Alberta | collected...
TCAACCAAAACTTTCCCCATTTCTAAACATTTTTATATGAATTGTTCGCAAATAAAAGAGAACCCGAAAATGGTATATGTTCCCAACGGAATCACGAAATGGGGTATCTGATGATGCTCCATTTTTCGTTGTACCCAGTCTACAAAGGTATTTTTGAAAAATCATCCTTTGTGCAGAATTGTAGGATATACAGAATTCACCGATAATGTTTTAACTGAAACGGAGAGCAAGATAAAAAGCATAAAAGAGGAGTTAGAAATTTTAGATTAGATAAAGATTATGAACATCGAACAGGTACGATCCTATGCCCTATCCCTATATGGCGTGACCGAAGACCAAGCCTTCGGCGACGACATCATCAATTTCCGATTGGAAGGCAAAATCTTTGTTTGTCTGTGGTTAGGAGGTAATGGACAGGACATAAAAGATTCTACTCCTCGATTTGCGGTCAAGTTGACACCCGAGAGAAACGAAGAACTTCGGGAGAAATTTTCCGCCGTACAACCAGCATGGCATTGGAACAAAAAACATTGGAGCGACATATATTATGCGCAACTGAAAGAATCACAAGTAAAAGAATGGATCAAAGAATCGTATCTGCTCATAGCGTCAAAACTTCCCAAAGCAATCAGACAGAAATATATACAAGGATAATATGAAAGATTTTGCAGCAATAGATTTTGAGACAGCAAATAGTAAGCGCACTAGCGTCTGTAGTGTAGGTATCATCATCGTAAGAAATGGCGAAATCGTAGACCGCTTCTATTCTTTGATACACCCCGAACCAAACAAGTATAACTACTGGTGTAGCAAGGTACATGGTCTCACAAGTAAAGATACAGAGAATGCACCCATATTTCCTGAAGTATGGAAACAGATAGAGCCAAAAATTGCCGGACTACCCCTAGTCGCCCACAACAAATCCTTCGACGAAGGTTGCTTGAAAGCAGTTTTCGAATTTTACAAGATGGACTATCCCAACTATGAATTCTATTGCACATGTATAGGGTCACGAAGGGCTTTTCCTGATGCTCCAAACCACCAGTTACACACCATTTCCGAACTCTGTGGTTATCATCTGGAGAACCACCATCACGCTCTTGCTGATGCAGAAGCTTGTGCATGGATTGCAAGGGAGATACTATAATTTTCCTTGCAGGGTCTTACGGCTGTTTTTCCCCCACAACGACAGTAATATCTAATAGAAAAGACAGATAATAAATTAGAGAAAACTAAAAACGTTGATAAATTTCATGATATTGCATGTAAAGCAGTAATAATTCTTTCTTTTTCGCAACTTTCTGTCGTTTTTAAGCGAAGTAATGGTAGGCTATAAATTTGCAAATATGATCTTTCATTAAGTCACGCTCGTGTTGTTCTGTTTCTTCCTTGTGATAATTATATCCATCAGTTTCAATAGCGAGACCAGGCTTTTAGGTTACGTGATTTACAATTAAAAAGTCAAGATGTGTACTATAATGTGATACATATTTTTGTTGGGATGAGTGCCACATTTGAGCAAGCTCTTTCTTGTTTGTAGGCTTATACGACGACTATAATTGCAAACCATCGTTGCACCTCTGGCTGTTAGAATGCCAAAGACGCAACGATGGAATATAAAGCATTGCTCAAAGCCTTATCGGAGTTTTACATCCGGACAAAAGGCTTTGATGAGTGAACCATACTTTTTCGGTTCCGATGCCATGACCGACAACATACTCTTCGCTGTACTCCCTAACAATGTAAATCTCATCTTCATTCTCATATTCGGACACAATCAGATCATTTAGAGAAGTACACTCATATTCCTGCTTGAACTGCATGTTTTTAAAGAAATTCTCTTCATTTACAGACTGATAATGTCCCTTCATGGATTCGAACAACTTTTTGTCCTCATCCCACAACTCATGCTTTTTTGTATTCATATCTTTCTGAGTTTTTCTTGAATGAAGCAGGGAATAAACTTCAGTGGATGCTGGGGGATTCTGATTGCTGTCAGTAAGCTGTTCCACCAGATGCTTTCCCTCTTCCTTGTGGTGTTTTTGGTCTTGAAGCAGAGATAAGGTCATCTTGTTCAGCTCCTCCTCGCTGATACATTTAGACCTTGTCCACACCTCTGTACTGCGATTTGTAGAGTGAGAAGTTTGTCTGTCCGAAGAAACCACGATTCATATAGTGTTCCAAAGTGATGTCGCCGCCATAGTTGCGAGTATTTCCTTTGTTGACCAATGGTTCATCTGTATACAAAAAATAGCGGTTGGTCACACAATATGTGCTGCCATCTATACCTACGGGAGTGTCAAATTCATAGTAGGCGTTCATGCGCAATGTCAGGTTGCTTGTTCAACTTGTGCACGTAAGTGGTATGTAAGTGATGTGCTTTTGTCAAGCCGAGATCTTTATTCGCTAGATTACCATCCGTGTCGCGGTAGAAGTATGCATCGAGTTTCTCTATCATAGAATGCAATCCATAGCCCATTGAAAAACTGTTTTTCTCGTTAGGTTCCCATTTCAGACTGACACGAGGTTCTACCGAGAGGTCCTTGGATAACAAGAAGTAGTTGCCGGCAATACCTACCGAAAGGCTGAAATAGTCGCTGACCCTGACGAGGTCTTGACAGAATACATTGGCAAGACCAGTATCATCTTTCATATTGGTATATTCATACATAGTGTTGACAGGAGCATAGAGCTGATCAACGGACTTATATACGAGATTGAAGAAACGGTGAGAATACTCACCACCTAGCTGTATGAGCCACCTGTCGGTTACCTGCTTTGACAGTTCAGTATTGAACAGCAGCCTGTCTTCGTTCACCTTTTGAATACTAAAGAGATATTTCTGCTCAGGTTCTTCGTATGCCAGTGGCTGGCAGACAAAACCTTCGGTAGAATGCGCTCCAGTCCATAATAATAGATGTCATTCTTTAAATGTTGCATATTGTAGGCTGTTGTTGTTCTTCATGTCCATTTGTTGTCTAAATGAATTTTGTGAGACACTCCAACTAACAATTGAGCCAACTTGGCTTCATTGTCAGAAGCATCATAAGCAGAGTGCGTGTCTTCTAATTTCATGCGTTCATCCCAAGTTATCATAGAATCCTAAACCGAAGACAGAAAATGTGCCTGCTCGTTTGGTTGGAAACATTTGTTTTGCGGAGAAGTCCTGAAAATCGACGTGTGCTCCGTCTGCATCAATAAGGTTTAGTTTGTCTACGAGCGACGTGAATCCATAGCGGTAGTCCACTATGTAACTACGATTGGGCGTAAAAACTTCCACGCCCTCTATGCGATACTGCATACGTTCAAGTGCATTTCCGTGTATAGAAAGTCCACTGCCGTCAGCCTCACCTGAAATTCCCGCAAAGGACATAACAAGACGTGCTGGTCGTTATAACCGCCCGCAAATCGGCTTGCTTCCTCCATGGAAAGCATAACTCCACCTGTCAGCACGGAAGGATTGACCGTTGCTTCCTTGTTTACACGAGGGCGCACCACAACCTCCGTCAGTTCGGTATTGTTTTCTCGCAATTGGATATCTATAACCACCTCCTTGACGCCTGCCACGAGTACTTCCTTCATCACGTTTGGTTCATAGCCCACGTATGATGTTTCGAGAGTGTAACGTCCCGATTGTGGAATGTCGATGCGGAAGTTACCTTCAAGATCGACAACGGAGCCTGTCCCGGTCTCGACAACCTTTACGGTGGCGCCAATAAGTTTTTCACCACTAATGGCTTCTGTCACAGTTCCTCGCACAGTCTGTGCCTGCATACTCACTCCGCCGCATATTGTCAAGATGGTGGCAAGAATCAGATTCATCCTTGTTTTCATAATATATTCGCTTTAATGGATATCAAATTTATGTCCTTTCAAGACATAAATGAATTTGTCAGTATTCTCTTTGGTGATGTACAGTACTGCAAACTTTCTCATATCAGTCTTATTCAACAAGTTCAAAGTGTTGGAAGTCCTTGCATGTTGTCCAGTCACCTCCCCATTCAAATCCAGCCTCAGTGAAGAGACGGAAACAAAGATCTTCGTGGTCTATCTTGTAGGGAAACTCCTTTGTTCGGTCGCAATATTCTGCTGCCGTAGCAGGCTGTATGAAACGCGAACCATCTTCCCTGTCCTTGTAGTAAGGATTGTAGAGAGTGTTGATGTCAACAGCTAGCCCTCTGGCGTGTTTTGACAATTTCGTAGTACCTGCTATGGCACGATAGCAGAAGCATGAAGAGTTATTGTCTCGCATCTGAGTCTCGTCGTCGGCACCATAAACATCTGGCAGCAGCATACGCTGGATGGGGTATTTAGTATCAAACAGTTGACGCAAAATTCTTGCGATCTTGTCTGCTATCAGTTTGTTGCATACCATTTCGCCTATGTGAATTTTTTCGTCATAGTCCCAATGAAGGGCACGTATGTGCCGCAAGTCACTACGTTGTATATATGGATTCTCCTTATAAGTCTTGTCCTGCATACGTTGCCATACTTCATCGGGAATCGGGTCGGCAGCAAAACATTTGTCCACTCCTCCGAAAGCCTCAATTGCTTCAAGACTTACGGTTTCTCCCGCCTGCCATTCAAGCAACACTGTCGTGTCAGGAGAAACCGAACTGTCATTGCTATCCTTGCACGATGACAACACATAAACTCCGCAAATGAAAAATGCAGCAAGAAACCAATACTTGTATGTCCGTTTCATAACCCTTAGAATTTATTTCCTGATACTGTTTTTTAGCTTTAAAATTCGTCGAACACTCTGATTGATGCGTTCTTCACTGATTGTTCCGTTGTTTACGGCCGAAACAATGGCATCAAACGCTTCAACGAAATTATTCGGTACGAGAACTATATCCACACCTGCCTGTATGCACCCTATGGCAGCTTCAGTATTGGTGTACTGCTGCATTATAGCTCCCATCTCCATGGCATCAGCGACAATAATATTCTGATAGCCTAATTCTTTGCGCAATTTGTCTTGAAGAACGACTGACGACATTGTTTTAATTCATTGGAATCTCAGGATGCTGCACAGCTAATGGCAGATCCTTCTGTGAGAGATAGAACATATAGAGAATTACAGGCTTAGTGCCACGATTCTCTCCATGATGAATTGTACCCACCATTTCTACTACAGCCTCGCCCTCGTGTACAACCTTGGTCTTGCCGTCCTGACCTATGATGGTCAGTTCTCCCTGCACAAGTACGCCGTAGTTCATTGCCACGTGGTGATGCCATCCAAGTTTCATGCCTGGAGGAAAAACATACTTTACTGCTACGAGTTCTGGGCGGCCCTGAAAATAGTCGGGCAGTTCCACACCATCCCAGCTCTGGCTGGTACGTATTAGTTCCTCTGCCTCTACTTTTGGCTCGGGAAACTCGTTCTCTGCATGAGCCTTCTCACAGGCAGTCAAGCCGATACTTATAGTTATTGCGCTGCATATAACAAGGACGGCAGCAAACATCCATTGTCTAATTTTTCTCATAAATCGAATAGTTTTATTTGTAAAAAACATCTGTATTAATGGTTCTGTTTCCTTTCGGAACGAATATGTCTCACTTACAACACTCTATAAAGCTACGGAATAGAGGCATAGCCGTTTCGTAGGACATAAATTGAGAAGCGTTGGCATTGTTCACACCTTTGCCCGAATGCTTCACAATGGCGGCTTCGGGGTGGAACTGAACAGCTACGGCACAACGCTTATCCTTTCGTTCGATTCCCTCAATGGTCTCAATGCCCGAAACGCTTGTTGTTGCTGTCACGCATAAGAGAGTTCCTTCGACACTATGTATGGCCTGATGATGCCACGAAGGGACAGCTGTCAACGCCGTGGTGCCGAACATTTTAGCCAAGTGTGAATCGCTGGTTATATTTACATCGTGAGGGGTATAGTCGCGATAGGTTTCGCCTTCACTCTTTTCTCTGCGATGTTCATAGTTATAATCCAGATTGTGAGAGGCAAACCACACAGGCAAATCTTGTATCATGGTTGCGCCCGACACCACACCGAGCATCTGCGAGCCACGGCAAAATCCTAAAATTGGAATGTCGTGGTCGAGACAATACGCCATTGTCAGATAATCCGAAACATCACGTGCTGCATTATAATCAATCTCAGCTTCGACATGATGCCAATCTTCCTGCACGGCATAGAGACTTGGCGATATGTCCTCGCCGCCCGTAAACACCACACCATCGACATCACGAAGCACTTCGGCAACATTAGAACCGTCGTAAGCTTTGGCACGCACAAGCAGACCAGCATCATTGCTCAGATAGCCGATACCATCGGCATCGAGTTGATTGGCCGATACGGAGCTGCCTTCATAATCTATGTACGAAGCCTTTACCTGCGGCAACACGGTCACATTAACGCCTGCCAGTCGAAAGGCCTCTACGACATTGGTGCAAAACTCATTCTCCGTATCGGCACGCCACGCAATGGCGATTTTCAACTCTTTCTGATTATCGTCTCTGCTTGTTTTCGAACATGCGTCACAGAGTATGACAAATATTACGGCTATATGCCAAATTTTTAGTTGTTTCATATTTTGTTCATAACAATTTCTTCAAACTCCAACTACCGACTTTTCGTCCATCATGCGCCAGTTCGCACTCATGGAACACTTGGTAGCCGCGGCGGGTATAGAAGGCAAGATTCTCTTCCGAGTTCGTGAAGAGGACCATCTCGCTGCCACCCCGTTGACGGACATAGTCCTCCTGATAAGTCAGGAACTGGGTGCCGATGCCTTGTCCCTGGAAGAGAGGATCGACCTCGAACATACTGAGATACCACACTCCGAGATTTGTTTTCTTGTAGTCAAGGCATGGTTTACAGGCCTCTTCGTCCATGGCGAGATAGCCGTTCACGTTCTTCCAGTTGGCGGCGAAATAGACTTTCCAACCATCATTGACGAGACTCTGCCAAAACGTAGGCGGTCGGTAATCGGGACCCTCCAAAGTGGCGCGTCCAACCAGACGACCCTCCAGCCGCGCTGCCAAGAGATCCGCTCTGCCGAAGTTACTCTTCAACACGCAGTTCATGAAAGCATGCAGACCTCGGCGCCGCTCTTCATCATCCGGGAAATAGAGCGCTACGTAGGCATAGTCCTGATAGGCACGGGAGGCAATCTCCACGGCCGCCTTCATTTCTTCGCGTTTCAGTTTTCCAAATTCGATATCCATATTATTCTTTGCCAGTTACAGGAATGCCGCCAAAGAGGGGTGCATGCCGATGCCTCGGGCGGAAACCTGTTCCATCTTCTACCGTCATTACCGAAGGAGCCGCCAGACGAGTTTCCCCGTTCCCATTTGCATATTCGTAAGAAAACACAAAACCAGCCATTGTGGCCAGAGAACCATCCTCGTTGAAAGTGAAACGGAAATTCCACTTGTGATCAGGATCTTCCTGATTATCTTTGTCGATGTAGGTCATACTTGAAGGCAACCTATCTGGGCCGATACCCATCAGCCCGATAAATGGCAGGAAAAAGTAACTGTCACCTACCGTCGGGAAACCTTGGTATATGCCCCACTGCTTATATTTATTGGGGTAATCGGCATCATAGTAATACTTATATTTATAGAAGACTGATGACTTCGTTTCGTTTTCAGTTTCCTCACCATCGAAAGTCAAATACTGCAACAGGCCATCTTTCCAGTCAAAGGTAACCTTTAAATTCCAGTCCAAATAGAGTCGTTCCCCATCTTTAATCCTGTCAATTACTCCATACAATGAGCAAGACGACATATGGCCTTCGCTATCATAATTGAACGAGTTCTTTTCGGTCGAAGCATAACCCTCTTCTTCATAATCTGTATCAAAAACAGTGATATATCCTTGGTTGTTGTATTTGACCGAATAGATTTGGGAACCAGTCTTACCATCGGAGTACTTCCAGGTTTCTATTATTTTGTTTGCAGGATAGTCGAAGGTGAACTGATCCTCCATGTTGTCATACGAGGCAGTGACAGATTCAAGCACACCATTGTTCGAATAATGTAACTCTCTACTGCTGAATGATTTCAGTCGCAGACCGCTCTCCTGGTCGATAATACCAGTCAGGGCAGATGGAGAGCTAACACCACTATTGCCGTTGTCATCATCATCGTTACATGACACGAAACTCACACTAATTGTCGTGGCCATCATGATGGGCATCAGACGCAAAAAAAACTTGTTCATATGAAAATGTTTAATTGGTTAAAAAACTAATTACTTGCTGCCAGTAGCATATTCGTAGGTGTACTCCCAGCCGTTGGCCTTGGCTACAGAACCGTCGGTATTGAATTCGTAACTGCATGGATAAGTCTCTGTGCCGTCGTTTCCGATAGTACCTAACTTGTCTTTATAGGTAAAGGTAACGGATGAAGGCAACTTGTCTGGCCCTATGCCCATCAGTCCGAGATAGGGGAGAAAAATGGTATTGTTATCGCCGAAGACGTAGAAGTAAACCCATTGCTTGTACTTATTCACATATTCCGTGTCGTAACCGAAAGTATATACAGCCGACCATGTCCGTGCATTCTCTAAGCCGATATCTTCGTACGCAATTTCCTTCAATAGACCATTTTCCCAAGTCAACATGACCTTTTCTAGCCAACTGGAGGTATATGGCTCCCCCTTTTCAATACCGTCCTCCCCTCCTGATTGGGTCATGGATGTCAGATGTCCTTCGTTGTCATATGTGTAAGTAGCCGAACCGGTTCCATTCCATTTGCTTTCAAAGTAAACACAGTCGCCGGTCTCATGGCTTTCATAAGATGTCAACCTACCCATCTTGTCGTAGTTCACGGCAAATTCGGTCACATAGTTGTAAAATGCATCATTCGTTTTGCGAATCTTGTTTGGACCATATTGGAAAGCATAATCATCCAAATAACCATTGTGCGCGATGGAATCATACAACCCCTCATTGTTGTAATTCACAGTATATTCGCCCAAGGATTTCAGTCGCAGACCGCTCTCCTTGTCGATAATACCAGTCAGAGCTGATACATTGTCAACGCCACTGTTGTCGTTGTCATTATCACCATCGTCACATGATACGAAACTCAAACTCATTGTCGATGTCATGGTCATAGCCACCAAACTCCATAAAAATTCCTTTTTCATTGTTCTGATATTAGTTTAACATTCCCTGATTGTGTATTTGCAAATTTGATTCCCTGAACAAGAGGATAGCCTTATGCATTTCAGCATCGAGGAATTGCATTTCACGTTCAAGCTTTGTTTATTTAAGGTATGAATTCTTCAATTTGCAATGTTCGTGCGATAGTAGTTTCTGTTACAGGATTGCATCTTCATATTTCGAATAACTGCGCCTTATCGCAGGCACAGAGTAGGAAGAAATCTCATTTATATCTTTCTGAGAGACGGATATCTAGGGTGCAAGTATACTAATTTTTTTGATTAAAAACAATAATTTTAGTGTAAAAAAAATCGCTTTGCGCCCTTTTTTGCATTTTGTTTAGCAACAACCCCTCAAAAATGTAAAGAAGTGCCCTTAAATCAACATATTCACTTGCCTATCCGTCTCTCAGGAAGAGACGTAGATTTTTTGCTAAACAAATCCCTGTTTACAACAATCTCAATATCATCTTGTTGGCTTTATCAACCACCGAAGTTTCCAGCGATGCAAGGTAAATCTGTGTCGTTGCTTCAGAGTCATGTCCCATGCCCTCGCAGATAACCGACAAAGGCACGTTCTTTGCTTTTGTTGCACTTTGCCCAACTGCTTCAACTGGGCGATGACACCATGCATGAAGTTGAAGAGTGACGTTTCCTTTGTCAACCGATGGAATGCTGTAATCACATCATCGGCTGTAAACCTCATGTTGTCATTCTCCAATTGCCTGATGACATTCTTCAATCGTGCATAGTCCCATTCCAGACGCTCCTTGATGTTGCACAGAGTAGCGGAACGGTTTTCATTCACGATGATGCATTCCGCTTCTGCATCCCATTCCGATGCAAAGACCCTGTAGTCCGTGTTCAGCTGACGGACTACACGATTGTGTATGATTTGGAAGAATATGCCTCCTTCCTTACCTTCAACCGACGAAGGTCTGAACTTTATCTTTATTGATGTCATAGTCATATCCTTACTGTCTTTTTGAATACCGTGTTTCAAGGAAACGGCAACGTCTTGTTCCCATAATAGCTTGCTATTTTATCTGGAAGTTTCCACTGCATCGATAGATGGCTGGGGTATTAGGCTACCCGATACTTGAATAATATGGCACTTGGGCAAGCCCAGTGCCCCGAAGGCTTGTATGCAGCTAATCAGGAGTCGCCAATTTGTCTGTACGGTAAGTACCATTGTTGAAGATGATTTTCCTGACTATTTCTTTCGAAATAACATCGCAAATTTACAAATAGAGGCCTATAAATTTTAACAAACTTTTATGTTGCTTAATTTATAATCCATAAAAAGTTGCTCATAATTCGCAAATTTAGAATGAACATCAGATTGATTATGAATATTGGAAATATGATTAAAATATAATTCGTTGATAATCAAATGGTTATATTTAAACGATCATGCTTTACGATACAAATATACTAGAGAAATCGGCTTTTTCCGTTAACTATATAGGGCTACATATCTATTCGCGTGAGTGTACGAAGTTAACTTCGTAAGCCGATGAAGTTAACTTCATTCAGAAAACCTAGTTTTTAAGATGTTATTTTCATACTTTTGAGAGTTTCGCGGCTCTTTGTACGCTCTAGATGAAGTAAAAAATCGATCCCTTTCCCTATTAACAGTTACACGGCGAAGATTTAATTAGTTTGAAAAACGTGAAAACTATATTAACATATATTAAATACTTTTTTAAACTCTGCTTCTTTGAT
>Ga0256404_1012738_pt1 | contig 10861 bp, 10 predicted proteins | sample RumenRJG_01DNA_FD_185990 | JGI IMG/M metagenome (GOLD analysis project Ga0256404, IMG submission 185990) | Bovine rumen microbial communities from Lethbridge, Alberta, Canada - RJG_01 | ecosystem: Host-associated > Mammals > Digestive system > Stomach > Rumen | place: Canada: Alberta | collected...
CGTGAAATAGGTGAGCAAAGAGGTGAGTTGGGCGGACTCACACCCCCACGGCTCAACTGCTAAACGGCTAGATGGCTGGTCAGGACCGTATACAGTGCTCGCATTGTCTGTGTTTCCTGTGTTCAGGCCATGAATCATAACCTTTGATGGAGATACCGTGGTAGGTTGGGTCGCGTACCGCACGGAGATGCTGGAAATCGGCTCAATGCAAGTCATGGATAATCACTCTTGATAACGCGTTATAACTCATTCTCACCTCATTTGAGGTGAGAAAAGAGGTGAGCATCTGGGCTAGGATGGGGCCGCAAGACGGCAGGTGGGAGAACGGGGGATCCATGGGACGACGGATGCTCGGTATGGGCGAGACGACGATAGACGAGGTGACCGTGCGCGCCGTCAAGGGACGCAAGGGCCTGAGGCGCATCACGTGGAGGCTGGGGCTCGGCGACGGCACCACCGTGCAGTGCCGCACGGAGGGCCGCTGCTCGGCGGCCGAGCTCCGCGAGAGAGCGCGCAGGCAGGCCGAGAGGCGCCTGGCCGAGCACCTCGGCACGTGGTCGGACGTCACCCCGGACTCGCCCATGGCGGCCTACTGCCTCTCCCGTGCCATCGAGGACATCGAGGCCGCGGCCACGGCCCCCGACGGGTCCGAGGCGCTTCGGCCGCGCTCCGTCTACTACCTGCGCCGCGCCATGAGGCTCTTCGCCGAGGTCGCGGGCGACAGGTCCATAGAGGCCTGCGCGAACCCCGTCATCTGCGAGCGCCTGCTCTGCGAGGTGGCGACGCGCCACGGGCGGGCGACGGCGCGCCACGTGAAGTCAGCACTCAACCGGTACGTCTTCGCCCCGCTCGTGCGCCGCGAGGTGATAAAGGCCAACCCGTGTCTTGCCCCCATGGCGCTGCCGGCCGTCAACAAGGCGCGCACCAACCTCGAGCACGGCCTCTCCGTGGGCGAGGACGTGAGGCTGCGCTTCCTGGACTGGCTCTTCGCACTCGACGTCTCGGGCATAGGGCGGCAGGGCCGCTTCGACGCCGACCTGCGCCGACGCGGGTGGCAGTGCGTCATCGACATGAGCGCCCTACAGGCGACGTGCGGCCTGCGCATCGGGGAATGTGTCGGGCTTGACGCGCGGGACGTGGTGCGGAGGCGCGGCCACGTGCTCGTGACCATCGAGCCTGGGAAGGCCAAGACCCGAAGGGGCCGCACGGTGCCGGTGACCGACGGTCGCACGGCGGAGATGCTGCTCGGGCGCGTCGAGGGCCTGGACCCGGACGCACCCGTCTTCCCGATAGCCTCGGACCCGCGCACGCGCTGGTCGGACGGCGACCTCGCGAAGCGGACCAGGCGCCTCTACGACCGCGCGGCCGACGAGCTTGACGTCCCGGAGCTGCGCAAGGTCTCGACGCACGTCTGGCGCGCGACGCTCACGACCACATGGAAGACCAGGGGCATGAGCGCTTCCACGGTCGCGGCCCTTCTCGGGCACACCCCGGACACCTCCGAGCGCTACTACACAGACGGCGTCGACATGGGCGAGCTGTTGAAGGCTCTGGACGAGCGTAAGGGCGACGCGGAGCCTGAGATCATTAAATTCAGGACGGCGTGACAATTCTTGTCACCCCTGCACTGTATAATTTTCACTTTGAAGATTAGGAGCATCACAATGGTTCGATTCATTGACCTGTTCGCAGGTATCGGTGGCATACGCATGGGCTTCGAGCAGGCCTTCAAGGACGACGACCCGGAGACGGTCTTCGTCTCCGAATGGAATAAGTTCTCGAACCAGACCTACAAGGCCAACTTCCACGACGACTTCGAAATCGTCGGGGACATCACGCAGGTTCCGTCAGAGGAGATACCTGATCACGAAATCCTCCTAGCGGGATTCCCGTGTCAGCCCTTCAGCATCGCCGGTGTCTCGAAGAAGAACTCGATGGGGCGTCCAACGGGATTCCAAGATAAGACTCAAGGAACGCTGTTCTTCGAGGTGGCACGTATCATCGATGCCAAGAGGCCAAGGGCGTTCATGCTGGAGAACGTGAAGAACCTTGTGAGCCACGACCACGGGAACACGTTCAAGGTCATCATGTCCGTACTGACTGAGGACCTCGGGTATCACGTGTACTGGAAGGTTGTCGACGGCAAGAACTGGACCCCGCAGCATCGCGAACGTATATACATCGTCGGATTCCGTGACGACGTCGATTTTGACTGGGACGACCTGGAGGTTCCTCCTCAGGGCGGAGGCGTGTTCGCGGACATACGGGAGACAGACGTGCCAGACAAGTACACGCTCTCGGACAAGCTATGGACGTACCTGCAGAACTACGCGGCCAAGCACCGTGCCGCGGGCAACGGCTTTGGTTACGGCCTGATAGGGCCGGACAGCACAACACGCACGCTATCGGCTCGCTACTATAAGGACGGGTCCGAGATTCTCGTGAGGCAGGACGACGAGAACCCGCGAAGGCTGACGCCAAGGGAGTGCGCGAGGCTCCAGGGGTTTCCCGACTCGTTCGTCATACCGGTATCGGACACACAGGCTTACAGGCAGTTCGGGAACTCCGTCTGCGTTCCGGCAGTCGCGGCGGTTGCGCGTCTTATGAGGCGGTCCTTGGAGGGGTAGTCGATGGGCTTGGATTACGGCGCTCTCAACGAATACGTGTCTGGAGTCATGTGCAAGGAGCTGCCAGGCATCGACATACCGGGCGCCAACAGGAGTCATCAGCACGAGTTCCAGGGCTCCGGACCACTAAGGCACCTGCTGGGAGACGTGGAACGTCGTTCCATCCCATCGCGGTTCCTCTATCTCGACGATAGCGGGGACGCAGTCTGCGACGCCGGGAGCATGTCCTGGTACGACTCTCGCAAGAACCAGCCGCGCCGCAGACCTGAGTGGAGGCTCTACTACTCTGAGAATGAGCCCATAAAGCACGCGCGCGTCGGGGATACGCTGACGCTCATCCTCCTCGGGGACGACACGCTCGTCGCGCTCATCACGGAGCGCGACTCAAGTATCGACGCGCAGGTAAAGTGGCTTTTCGGTCTTGACGATGACACCAAGCGGATTCGTAACTACATCGTCGGCTCTAACGGGAAGTTGCGTGTCGATGCCACGGCGTCGAACATCCTGGAGGCACTGGGCATCGACGTGAGACTCCCGCAAAGCACGGAGGCAATGCTTGACGACATGCTTCGACGGTTTCCCGACGAGCTCCCGTCGACCGAGGTGTTCTCGGCATACTGTCGCTCGACGCTGGGAGACGTGGATTATGTGCACGGCAATCCCGACGAGATTATCTACGAGGCCTACCAGCGCGAGGAGATGCTGTTCAGGGCATACGAGCGGCACGAGGCCGAGGAGACGTTCCCGAAGTACACCAACCCGGTCGACGTCGACGGGATACTGTCGTACTCGATGAGCCTGTTCCAGCGGAGGAAGTCCCGTGCCGGAAAGTCCCTGGAGCATTCAATCGAGGCCCTGCTCACGGCACGAAACATCAGGCACACGGCACAGGCCAAGACCGAGAATCACGAGACGCCGGATTTCCTGTTTCCCTCTGAGGATCTCTATCACGACGAAAGGTTCCCGGCAGCAGGCCTCACGCTTCTGGGCGCCAAGACCACGTGCAAGGATCGCTGGCGTCAGGTCCTCTCCGAGGGGAAGAGAGTGGAGGGAAAGCACCTCGTCACCTTGGAGGGCTCCATCAGCACTCGGCAGACAGACGACATGAGAGCGAAGAATCTCCAGCTTGTAGTCCCAGCGCCGCTGCACTGCACGTACACCGAGGAGCAGCAGAGGTGGCTTTGGGACGTAGGCCAGTTCTTCGACCTCGTCACGGCACGTGAGCGCGAATACGCGATGTATTTCTGACAGCAGCCAAGGGAGCGAACGAAAGGGAAAGCAATGAACTGGACGGCTAACGACCTGGTCGAGAAGACGGTCAAGACCTTCTGTAGGGACTTCCTCGAAGACGCACGCAATCTCGAGAGCCTCACGTACGCCATCACTCCCGTCGATGGCCTGCTGCGCGTGGAGGTCGACGTCCCGACCAGCGAGATGGACGCGTGGGCGACGCTGATGGTCGATGTGAGCGGCGAAGAGCCGCGAGTCGTGTCCCTCTCATGCCTCCGCTCGGGGACGGGAGACCACTGCGACGACGTCTACGAGTGGACGAGCGAGACGAAAGTATGGACGCTCAAGACAGAATAGGACATGACACTTAGACGATAGAACGACTGCAAACCCGTCTAGAATCGATTTCTAGACGGGTTTCTTGGTAACTACGTCCTCTACATCGAAAAGGCGCTATCGACGTCTCAAAACGCCTTAGAATCGCCCGTACGCAAGAGGCGATCCCTCCGACGACGCCGTCACATCGCCTGCGAGTATCTCACACGATAATGCTGTGGTTCAATTGAAAAGCCTTGGCGCAAGAGAACTTGGGTGTATTATAGAGTCGTCGACGGGACGAGGCATAAGAGATCTCCACCCCGTAAGGCGGGACCGCCCCTCGCGTCAGCAGGGGTAGCGGAGTGCAAACGGCCGCGCGACGAGCGCGGTGGCCAGACTGCGCGGGCATGGGTGCCCGTTGGCGAGAGTGTCCCTTAATCGACACCGGGATTGATGCCGCAGCCCTCCCGGACCTACACGACGCACGCGTGATGCGTGCCCTAGGCCCGGAGGTCAGACCATGGCTGTAACGAAGAGACAGAACCGCACGTCGGAAGACGACATTTGCCTCACGCCCACCGAGGCAGCCGAGTGGCTCGGCGTCGCATCCCGCACCCTCGCCAACTGGCGGAGCCTGGGCAAGGGTCCTGCCTTCATCCGTGACGGACGCTACGTCGCATACTCCATCGAGGACCTCCGCAGCTACCGCGCCGCTCACCGCGTCGTCCCCAGGGGGTGAGCGACATGCATAACCTGCAGGTTGCGATACCGCCAGAGCGTTACGGGCGAAACGGCCATTTTGGCGGGGTTCACTGCACAAATAGAACTAGAGCTCGAAACCCGCTTTTTTTGCGGGGTTTTGCGCGTCGTTTCCGCAGGTCAGACGGTACGTGCCCTACTGGGACACGCCATTTTTTGCGTTTGCGTAGTTTTTCGCGTCGTTTCCGCAGGTCAGACGCTATGCGCCCTACTGGGACAAGGCCTTTTTTGGCATTTGCGGGGTTTTGCGCATCGTTTGCCCTGGTCGTTCCGCGTGACGCCTACGAGGACAGCTACGGCTGTCCCGGATGTCCCAATGTCCCGGTTTTTTCGCTCCCTCGCGGGCCTTCGCGGCGCGATGGCGCGCAAATTGCCCGCAAAGGTTCAAAAGAGACCACTGAAGGTTCGATTCGCGCCTTTTCTCTGCCCGACTTTTTTTGCATAGGATTTGGGAGGTGATTGCATGAGCCGCATGGTACGACCGAGTGACGACATCCTCCTGCCCCTGCTTCGCGACCACACCCACCGCGAGATAGCGCGCTTCTACGGGGTCTCGCCCCGCACGGTCGAGGCATGGGTCGCGCGTCGCTTCGGGCTCTTCTACGACCCCTGGGCCGATGGTCTCAGGCATCCGCGCCCAGCGCCCGACCTGCTGCTCTCGCTCGTGGCCGAGGGCCACACCCACCGGGAGATAGCCGAGTACTACGGATGCTCGCCCCGCACGGTCGAGCGCTGGGTGCGCGACGCGAGGGAGGTGACCGCCCATGGCCGCTAAGAAGACGAAAACCCCGCCGCCTGCTGCGCCGCAGACGACGGGGAACACGGGCATCAAACCCGCAGGTGATAGGGACATTGTACCACAAGACAACTACGTGACGACCATCACCGCCCGCGAGACGCGCGCGCGGAATGCGCTCGAGTCCTACAGGAAGTACCAGCGGCAGGTCAAGGGCGCGAAGAAGGCCGGAAAGTCCGTGGCCTTCCCGTTCGACTGGAAGCAAAGCCCCGACGCCTGCGCCATCGCCTGCTTCGCCGCGAAGACCTCGTGGCAGGTCTGCGACTCCATCGACCACAACCTCATCACCGCCAACCAGGCCTTCGCCGACGCGTGGGCCCTGTTCAGCGCCGAGAACGCGAGCTACAGGCAGCGCCGCCACGTCGGCGGGTCCCTGAAGCGCCCGAACGACCGGGTCAGGACGCTGAACCTGAAGTTCTACGACGAGCAGCTGCCCGGCGGCTTCGACGCCCTGCGCTCCGTGGTCGAGTCGCTCGACCCGAAGGAGTGGGAGGCCTTCGTCGCCGTGCACGACAGCGACGACGACACGACTTCGGACTTCTGGTTGCCGGCGACCATGAAGACCCACTACCACCTGGTGATTCGCCGGCCGGACGAGGGCCGCTTCAAGATCCTGCCGACGCTCGCCATGCTCGGCATCCGCTACAGGGTCATGCCGCAGGACCGCGGCTACATCTTCGGCAACAACGGCAAGCCGGCGTGGGTCCCCTTCCCCGACCTGGAGCTCTGGTGCCGTGGCGGCGTCACGACCTGCGGCGACTTCTGCTCGGCGGTCCTCTACCTCACGCACGAGACGCAGCGCGCGAGGATGGACGGCAAGTACCAGTACGACTTCGAGGGCCCCGAGAAGCACCTCTGGATGAACGTGAGCCGCGACCGCTACATGAGCGTCCGCGACGGCGCGCTCGCCTCGCGCGAGGGCACCAAGGCGACGACGCGCGAGATGATGCACCTCGACGAGGTGGCCCGCGAGTTGGGACGCAGGCTCGGCAACTTCGACGCCTGGTTCGACTCCCTCGACTGGAAGTTCCGCACGAACGCCAAGGCCAAGTTCCTGCGCAAGTCCTACGACGTCGGCGTGAAGGAGGCCGTCGAGCGCCTGCGGGCGTCGGGCATCCTGCGCACCTGCGTCTTCATCCAGGGCCCGCCGGGCATCGGCAAGACCTACGCGGTCCACCAGGCGCTTCTCGCCCTCGGCCTCTCCGAGGACGAGATCTACACCCCGACCGCGACCGGCACGGGCAAGTACGACGAGCTCATGCCCTACCACAAGGCCGTCGCCCTCGACGACAACGCGGGCTCTGCCATTCTGCCGATGACCGATAACTACCCGTGCAAGGTCTACAGGCGCGGCAGCGGCGACCGCTGGTGGCTGGGCTCCCACTATGTCGCGACCTCGAACCTGAGCTTCCACGACTGGGCGGCCCCCTCGGTCACTGGCAGGGTACCCAAGGCCAATCCGTCGTCGTACTCCTTCCTGCCCGCCGTGTACCAGCGGGAAATCATGAGAATTGAAGAGAAGGGGGGACAGGACCTCATGCAAGCCGCCGCCTCGCGGTTCTACCTCGTGAGCGTCATCCCGCACGGCGACGACCGGCCGCCGACGGTCTTGGTCGACAGCCGCTGCCGTCGCGGCACGCCCACCGAGGTCGCGGCCCGCGACGCGGTCTTCGACCGCTTTATTCGCGCCTTCCGGCGCTCCATCACCGAGAAGTGGCTCGTCGACCACGGCTACTCCGCCGAGGACATGGCCACCTACCTCTTCCTCGTCGACCACGGCTACGAGCTCGTTGCGTGACACGCGGCAAGTCGTGGACCCGTCCGGCCAGGCCGGGCCCGCTCCGTACATACGACAACGAAAGGAGAAACGGATCATGAGAAGAAACGCACTGCTCACGCTCGTCTGCTGCCTGTTCATGGGGGTTGCGGCCCTGGTCGCGGCACCACGGACGGCACTCGCCATCCCGTACCACGCGGCGGGCTCCGAGCTTTATGGCGAGGCCTACGCCGTGTTCAACGATGTGACAGGTGAGCTGGACTTCGTGAGAAGCGATGACTGGCGTCTTAGTCAGCCCGAGAGTCCCGATTTCGGTGCCGTGACGTCATGCATAAGCGGTGAGACCTACACCGGAAGGGTCTATAGGGTTGTTGAGTGGACGGAGCCCGTTCCCGAATGGAGCAACAACAACGCGCGTACCGTCAAGTCTGTGAGGTTCGTCGACGCCGTGGCACCGTCCTCCACGAGTCAATGGTTCATGTACTTGGAAAACTGCACGACGATGGACCTCTCCAAGCTCGACACGTCCAATGTCACGGACATGAGCGAGACGTTTATCGGCTGCTCATCCCTGACCTCGCTTGACGTCTCCTCCTTCGACACGTCCAAGGTCACGGACATGGGCGAGCTATTCTCCGGTTGCTCGTCCCTGACCTCGCTCGACCTTTCGAGCTTTGACACGTCAAAGGTCACGAGCATGAGCTGGATGTTCGACGGCTGTACGTCGCTCAACAAGATCACCTTCGGAGACAAGTTCATCATCCACTAGAGGGGAGGCCACACCATGTCACAGACGAAGCCAGTCACCCAGGCCGACCTCAAGGCCCTGCGTGAGCAGCTCGACCGGGCCGAGAGGCGCCTGGAGGCCGCCAGGCAGGCCCTCTCCCGCGCCCGCAGGCGCGAGCGCGAGGCCCGCAAGGCCTACGAGAAGGCGGCCTACCCGCTGCGCCTGGCGGAGGCCGTTGCCGAGGCCATGCTCGCGGAGAAGGGCGGCGCACAACCGCAGCCCAAGCCGCAGCCGCAGCCCAAGCCGCAGCCGCAGCCCAAGCCGCAGTCGAGGCCGCAGCCGAGGCCGTCCGCGCCAGGCCCCGCGGCCCCGCGCGTGACTGCCACCGACGCGGGCGCACGAGGCCGGGGCGAGGCTCAGCCGCAGGGACGCGAGTCCAACGCTGCCGGGCCTACGATGAGCGCCATTGAGGTGGCGCTCAGGCAGCTGCAATAGCCGTTGCCTCGTGGCACCGAGGTGCGCGGGACGGCCGTGAGAGCCGTGCCCACGCTCTCGGTGCCTTGGCCTCAAAACGCGTGCAACGTTTTGAGGCCACATCACCAGAAACGCGTGCAACGTTTCTGGTGACGAACGCCCGGAACGTGTCCCACGTCTCGGGCGTCACCGGCGGGAGTCGAGGGGGCGCCAGCGCCCCTCGCCCAATGGAAAACTGGCCCGTCGCGAAGCGGCGTCGGACAGTTTTGCAATTGGGCTAAACCTGTCCCCGCTCACGCGGGGCCAGGTTTAGGTCAGCCCGCCACTGGCAATTCTGCCGCGCGGGAACAAGCGCGCGGCACAAAACGACCGAAGGGAGGCCGACGATGAGCTACCACCTGTCAGTGAGCGTCTCGAAGGGCGAGACGGGCAAGGCCTGCACGCCGGAGCACGACCTCAGGACGAACCCGCACTGGACGCCGACGCGGCGCAGCCTCAAGGAGTACCGCAAGTACAACGTCATCGACGCGATTCCGATTCGCGGCCACGCCGCGACGTACAAGGATGCCTACGACGCGCTCTTCGCGGCCACCGTCGCCGAGTACAACGCGCGCCAGAAGAAGCCGTCCCGCCGGGTCTCGAGCCTCTACGACAAGATGATGGCCGACCGCAAGAGCGACCCGTACGTCACCTTCGTCGTGCAGTTCGGCGACGCCGAGACGAACCCCGTGACGGGGCTCGACACGGGCGACGCGAAGGCCGTGGCCACCCGCAAGGCGACCGTACGCGCCATGCGCGACATCGCCCGCAAGCTGGAGGCCACGGGCCACTTCGCCGTCCTCGGCGGCCAGGTCCACTGCGACGAGTGGCACCTCGACGGGGAGACGCAGAAGTGGGAGCCCGGCACGATCCACGGCCACCTGGCCGTGGTCCCGCTCGCCGACGGCTACAAGACGGGCCTCTCGGTGCGCCCGGCCTTCGGCAAGGCCCTGAAGCAGGTGTACGGCTCCGACAAGCAGGGCTTCGTCGAGCTCCATGACATGATGATGCGGACCATGGAGGACGTGGGCCGCGAGTACGGCATAGAGCGCGAGGTCAAGCACAACGACGAGCACCACGTGGACGTCACCAGCTACACCGCCCGCAAGGAGGCCGCCAAGCGCGAGGCCCGCATCACCGAGCGCGAGGGCGCAGTCGCCAAGCACGAGGCCGAGGTCGCCTCCCGCGAGGACCGCGCCGCCAAGCTCGCGCACAGTGCCCATTGCCGGCTCGACGACGTCGAGGCCCGCGAGCAGGCCGTCAAGGCCCGCGAGGCGGAGACTGCCGACGTGGAGGCCCGCGTCACCCGCGCGAGGGCCGCTGCCGACAAGGCCAAGGCCGAGGCTGCGCAGGCTCGTGAGGACGCCGAGACCGCGCGCAGGGAAGCCGAGAAGGCCAAGCGCGCCAAGCGCAAGGCCGAGTCCGAGCGCGACAGCGCCGCAAGCCAGCTCCGTGACATCCGCGACGACGTCGAGGCCCTCGGCCCGAACGGGTACGGCATCGACTGGGAGGACGGGCACGAGCCGTCGCTCCGTGAGATGCGCGAGAGGGTCGCGGACGCGAGGGACGAGCTTCACGGCGCGAGGGACGAGCTTCACGGCGTCTACCGCGACATCGACCAGGCCCGCGAGGACCTCGAGGTCACGGCTGGCAGGCGCACGCTCGGGCTCCGTGACGTCGTGGCCTCGGTCATCGACGTGGTCGCCGGGGCCTTCGAGGACCACGGCTTCCCCAAGGTCGCCGCGTGGCTGCGCAGGCGTGCCGACAAGCTCACGGAGAGAGCCATCGACAGGATCGCGCCCGAGACGGTGCGTGCGCACCGGGCGCTCGCGGACGCACCCGAGAATGTCAACACGTCCGACGACTACACCGCGCGGCCGAGACGGGACTTCGGACCGGACGTCTAGGCCATCGACATGCTTCCAGAGCGTCGCTCGGAGCGGGACTCACGGGAGTCCCGCTTTTTCTTTGGCCAAAGCCCCGGGGGCGTGAAATAGGTGAGCAAAGAGGTGAGTTGGGCGGACTCACACCCCCACGGCTCAACTGCTAAACGGCTAGATGGCTGGTCAGGACCGTATACAGTGCTCGCATTGTCTGTGTTTCCTGTGTTCAGG
>Ga0256404_1012739_pt1 | contig 10860 bp, 9 predicted proteins | sample RumenRJG_01DNA_FD_185990 | JGI IMG/M metagenome (GOLD analysis project Ga0256404, IMG submission 185990) | Bovine rumen microbial communities from Lethbridge, Alberta, Canada - RJG_01 | ecosystem: Host-associated > Mammals > Digestive system > Stomach > Rumen | place: Canada: Alberta | collected...
GCACCAAAACTCTCCGCAGCATCTTCTACGATCAGCGCTCCATGCTTATCGCATACAGCTTTCAGTTCTTCAACTTTCCCCGGTGTCCCATAGAGATGGGCAATGACAACAAGTTTAGTATCCGGATAAAGCTCAAATGCTTTCTCCAAAGCAACCGGATCCATATTCCAAGTGTCTGGTTCAGTATCAATGAACACAGCCTCTCCATCCTCGTAAGCAATCGGATTGATTGAAGCATCGAAGGTCATATCGCTGGCGAACACTGTATGTCCTTCCAACGTCCCTTTATTAGGTCTTGCTTGACCATAAAGTCTTTCTCCTGCAAGTTTCGTAGCCAGATGCAATGCTGCAGTTCCAGCACTGAGAGCAACGGCATTTTTCACACCAACATATTCAGCAACCTGTGCTTCGATCTCGTTGATATTCTTTCCAACAGTGCTCATCCAGTTAGTCCTATATGCCTCTGTCATATATTCCAACTCTTTCCCATGCATCGTCGGGGAAGATAGCCAGATCTTGTCAACAAAGGGTTTAATGTCTCCGGAATTCTTGAATGCCATGTGCTTACTCTCCCATCCAGAACTGATGAATTGCGTTCTTTTTATTCTTACTTATTTACTAAGCATGTGATATGCTGTAGTTGGTGGGTTATGGCCATTTGCTCAAAACAAAAAATGACCAGCAGCCGGCGAACCTGATGGATCCCCCGGCTACTAAGTCCAACCTCCTTATTCGATATAGTGCTCATCTGATTGGGTCAAAACTGAGCGACCAAGAAACCACTATTCTCATTTGTCTGCGGTTTTAGCTCAGCTCCCTGTGCACAAATTATCGATAAGGGGACTCGACTCAATAGCCGCAAACCCTTGAAAAATCAGAGATTTTCCTGGTTGCCCCTAATATTACTCCGTTTCCAAGAACACGAAAAATAAGTTCTTCTGACGCTGTAGCAGAGTTAAGACATACAAGATTTGGATTTCCAACAGCTTCGCCGTTTGTGATCCCGTCCTTCACACCAATGAAAGTTGCTAGTTCATGCTCCAGCTTTTTTGTCTTCGGTCCTGTAGTGATCCATCCAGATTTGAGTGTATCTATTACCTGCTGTTCTTCCAGTTCACTCATATCCGGCGGACTAAATGAAATTTTTCGTTTCGGTTCTTCGTTCATTTTTTCTTCTTCCTGTTCTTTTTGCGTTTTTCTTAAGACAACGGTCTCGAAATTATAGTCGCATTTAAATACCAGTTTTTAAAGGATACTTATTGGCCTGCGAATAATATTATTACGCAACAAGTCCTTCATTAGGATATCACTAACACCCACTCAAGTAAAGGGTAACCATTGGGTATGCCATCTCTACTTACATGTATGTTCTTTCTGTTTTCAGGAAGCAATAACGCCCTGCGCCTGATCCACATGTTCGAGATCCGGTTTGTAGGTTGTGACAACCTCAGACACCACTCTCTTCATCTCCATCGGTTCTACTTCCTGTTTACTTACCTGATCCAGCCTGTGGATCTGCTGCAGGAAAAGTTCGTCATCCATTTCTATCGGATGACCGATATGAATCAGCTTGTTCGGAGTATCCTTCATTCCCTCCTCGTCCATGAGAAGCTCCTCATAGAGTTTTTCTCCGGGACGGAGGCCGGTGTACACGATCTTGATATCCACATCTGGCTGGAACCCGGACAGGCGAATGAGCTTTCTGGCCATATCGTCGATCCGTACCGGTTTTCCCATATCGAGCACGAAGATTTCTCCGCCTTTTGCATAAATGGAAGCTTCGAGCACAAGGGATACCGCTTCGGGAATCGTCATGAAGTAACGGATGATGTTCTTGTCCGTAACTGTGACCGGGCCGCCTTTCGCAATCTGCTCTTTGAAGAGCGGAATCACCGATCCGTTAGATCCGAGGACATTTCCGAAACGTACGGCCATGAAGGTGGTACCGGGATATTTGCGGTCCATCATCTGGATGATCATCTCACACATCCGTTTCGTGGCGCCCATCAGAGAGGTCGGATTGACAGCCTTGTCCGTGGAGATCAGAAGGAATCTCTTCACTCCGTGCTCGGCAGCCGCCTTTGCCAGCTTGTATGTTCCCATGACGTTGTTTTTGATTGCCTCGCAGGGGCTGTTCTCCATCAGCGGCACATGCTTGTGCGCAGCCGCATGGTAAATCATATCCGGGTGATAAGTCTCAAGAACGCTGTTAATCCGGGAGGTATTGCGGACGGAACCGATCAGAGTGACCAGATTCAGCTTGTCTCCGTATTTCCGGATCAGCTCCTGCTGAATAGCGTAGGCGTTGTTTTCATAAATGTCAAAGATAATCAGCTGCTTCGGGTTTGACGATGCGATCTGACGGCAGAGCTCGGATCCGATGGATCCGCCGCCTCCGGTTACCATGACAACCTTTCCCTCGATCGTCTTCTTGATCTCGGTGAGATTGATCTTGACCTCGTCTCTGCCAAGCAGATCCTCGATCTGAACGTCACGGAGCCGGGATACCTGTACGTCGCCGTTTACGATCTGATAGATCCCGGGTACAATCTGAAGCTTGCATCCGGTCTCCTGACAGATATTCAGAATGCTGATCCGGTCTTCATTGGATGCGCTCGGAATGGCTACGATAATGATATCGATCTCATATTTCCGGGCGAGCTCCGGAATATCGTACCGGTTTCCCTCAATGCAGTGTCCCTCCAGATACCGCCCGAGCTTTGTGGGATTGTCATCGATGATTGTGCAGATCTGGTAATTGCTGTGTCCGCCCAGCCGGAAGTCATTGATCAGCTCTTTGGCCGCCTGTCCGGCGCCTACGATCATGACACGTTTCTTTCTGTCGTCCGGCTTTTCGTTTTTCCTCTTTGCTGCCACGTAGCGGATCATCCGGTATCCGAATCGTATGGCGACACAGAACAGAAGAGATATGATGTATCCCATCACAGCCACGCTGCGAGGAATTTCCACCCCAGCCGGCCACGAGATCAGATGTTCTGCCAGAAGCGCTGCGGCCAGAATCAGATAGGCGACGATGATGTGATATGCCTCCGATATGCTGGCGTATCTCCAGATGCTCTGGTACAGGTGGCATACGCGGTACACGATCAGCGTCGTCGCGCAGATAATTGGAAACAGGATAAGAAGATGATGCAGATAATTCAGCGGTATCTTCGAAAACTGAAAATCAAAACGAAGCCACAGCGAAAAGGAATATGCGATAAATGTAGCAATGATGTCAGCCGCAAATACCAGCTTCACCCGCATCTTGTACCGGGAATCTTCACGGAGTTGGCCGCCGTTCGTACTTCCTTCTTTCTTGTCTCCAGTAGATGTCATAATTCTCTCCTTCATTTGCTTCATTCATTTCAAATCAGATATCTGATATTCTTCCAGGAGATCTGTTCCGTCTGATCTGTTTCGTCTTCTCCTTCTGTTTATAAAAGTATGCAGGATCACCTTGTCGAATGTCACAGCCATGACAGAAGTACTTAGCGGTCCGTCATCATACGAATCATACTCTTGACAAATACCTCACATATTTGCATGTGTGATATCAGCTGATATAGCCCAGTTCCTTCAATTTATTGAAGATTGTCTGTGCGATCTGCTGTCTTCCGTCATTGGTCATCATCGATGCGGTCACGGTGCTGTTCAGGCTGATGTAATGGTTGCCGAATGCCTGGGTCATGGCCGTGTCATAGGCGTTGTGATCGGTCCAGCCGGACGGGTAGGATCCCAGAACCAGGTAGTCCCTGGTTCCGTTCTCATAAGTCGCGAGAACTGCCTTTTCCTGTTCGATCAGCTCGTTCAGGTCATTTCCCCAGCCTCCGTGGTATCCCATGGTAAGGACCGGAAGATAGGATTTGTCGTCACGATCCTTGAGATATTCACTGAGATCCGCGCGGACGATGGTGTCATAGCTGTCGGTCAGACCATTCTGCGTGTGATTGTTGATGTAGTTCTGAACGGTCTGCTGGTCGATACCCGCGAGGGACATCTGAGAAAGGGTTCCCGCCATGTCCCAGGTATCATCCTCCACCGTCATATCAGAGCCTGCAGCCTGAAGAAGGGCCTGCAGCTTTGCCAGATAACCGTTTGCCTTGTCCGCGTCATCCTCCATGTAGCTGTCGCCGCGGATACTGATGGCGTTGTAGCTGGTCTTCTCATTCTTTGTGTCAGATGCGGATGACGAGGAGACAGAAGCTGCAGATACAGCGGATACAGAAGAGGAGGAAGAGGCCGACGACGAGGCCGTGCTGTCTGTTTCTTCCGGTGCTGCGCTGTCCGAAGAGGAAGATCCCGAGACGATGGTCGTCTCATAGGTGTTGTTTCCATCCTGTATCATGGCCTGCGTTGCCTTTGTCTCCAGTTCCTTTGTCGTTTTCTTCTGCTGGATATGGCTTACCATCAGAAGCGCTGCAAGGACCAGCGCCAGAACGACACAGCATAGTGTCGTTAGAAATTTTTCAAATCCCGAATCATGATTCATCGCTTTTCCTGCTTCTCCTCATTTAATTGATCGTATCCGCCCGGGTGCAGAGACTGTCTGCCTGATCTGATGCTTGCACCGGATGCCGGTACGGGTCTTGTATTATCCTGTTGCTGCCTGATATAGACCTCTGTTCTTCCATCGTACTGCCTGATACAGGTCCTCTGTTATTCCATTGCCGCCTGATATATGGCCGCATTGTTCTCCAGAATCTCGTCCGACTGTCTTCCGAGGTGTTCCTTTCGCAGTATCTCCAGGCCGTCCTTCATATTTGGACACCGGCTGTCGAGATTATGTGAGTCGGTTCCGAGGATCTGGGTGATACCGTTTCGCACCATGGTCACCGCGCGGCGGCGGCTGCTTCGATGCAGCAGGGCACCGGCGTTCATCTGGATCAGGACATCCATCTCCAGAAGTTCCCCGATGGCGTCCTCTCCCGCGTATTCCGGAAAACGCTCCAGGTGCGCGATGACCGGCCGGATTCCGTTCGCGATCAGGACGCGGACATCCCGGAGCACGCCGGAGGTCCACTTCTCAAAAGGCATTTCCAACAGCAGATAGCGGGAATGACCCATGCAGAGTTTTTCCAGATCCGGGTCACAGACCAGTCCGTTGTGGTAGGCTGCTTCCGCCCCGAGTCCGATCCGGCCGTCCCAGTCGGGCAGTTCTTCTTCGATCCAGCCCTGCAGCTCATCAAATGCTCTCTTCCGTCTCGCAAGAAAGTCAGAGATAGACTCGGTCGGATAATAGTGCGGAGTGGCAATCAGTCCCTCGCAGCCCTGCCGGATCTCCTCCCGGATCATGCCAGCGGACATCTGTAGATTTCTGGCACCGTCATCCATGCCCGGCAGAATATGCAGATGCAGATCATAAAATGGTTTCTTTTCCTGTCTGAACAGCATAATTACTTCTTGTAATACCCCTTGTAATAGCCCTTGTAATAACGGCCTCCTTCTGAGGTCACATCGTTGTATACAAAACCGAGAACCTTTGCCTCCGCCAGATGCAGCTGTGAAAGCGCATCCTCCAGGGCAGGCATCTCGGTGGTCTGATGCCGTACCGCGATCAGGAAGCCGTCCGCGTACCGGGACATAATCGAGGAATCCGCAACGGTTGTGACAGGCGGAAGGTCGATCAGGATGTAGTCGTAGAGCTTCCGGAACTGCTGGATCAGTACCTTCATCTGGTTTGACTGTAAGAGCCAGGTCGGATCCGGCGGAATATTCCCTGCCGGAAGGACATCGAGACCGTTTCTTACGTTTCTTCGGAGGGCTTCCGAGATCTTCGCGCTGCCGATCAGGGTATCGGAAAGACCCGGTACCGAGCGGATCTCCAGCTTTGTGCCTACCGTCGGCAGACGGAGGTCACATTCGATTAAGAGCACCTTCTTGTTGAGCTGTGCGAAGGAAATGGCTGTGTTGATACAGATCGTGGATTTTCCGTCGTGCGCCTGGGCGCTTGTTACCGCGATGACCTTGCACCCCGTTCCCGGAAGAGAGAAGGTGATATTGGTACGGAGTGCCTTGTAGGCTTCCTGAACCGGCCACGGAGACTTGTCGGAAAGGATCAGCTTTGTCTTTGATTTTTCGATGGAATTGGAACGTCCGGACGTTCTTCTGCTGTCAAATACTCCCATTATTTGCGGTCTCCTTTCCTATTCTGTGCACGATAATAATATCTCTCCCGGCCGGTGTTACCCTTCACCGCCTGCTCGTAGTTCGGAATTGTTCCAATGATGGAAAGACCGAACCGTGACTCCAACTCCTGGGCATCCTTCACACGGGTGTCCATCAGGCTGCGGACAACGACGATGATCATCATCAGCAACATACCGATGATGAAGCCGACCGCGACGTTCTTCGTCATACTGGGACTGTACTGCTGCGTTGCCATGACCGGTGCGGTCACGACCTTCATGGAGGATCCTTCTACGATGTTGGCAATGTAGTCCGGAGCGATCTCGGCGATGGCCTTGGAGAGATGGTAGGACTCCTCCGCAGACCCGGTGATTACGTAGACCGTTACAAGCTGTGTGTTCTGCTCGATGTTGGTCGTGATATCACCGGATATGTCATTATACTCGTATTTGGAATCGAGACCTGCCTTCTTGAGTGCGTCCTCGATAACCGGACGGCTCTTCATGATGGATGCGTAGGTGTAGGTAAGACTCTGCGCGGCGCTCACGTCTCCGCTCTGCAATGTCGTCGTATCCTCACTGCTGCTTGTACGGTTGTTGACGAAGGCGGTGAAGTAGGAGCGGTAGGTTGGCTTGATGGCGAACATGGTCACAGCCAGTGTGATAATGGCAAACGCGAGTGCGACCAGCAGGATCTTTCCGAAGTTTGCTCCGATCGTCCGGAATACGTCTGTCAGATTGATCTGAATAACGTTGTCATCCGGCTGTCCGCCCTGGATCGGCACGTTTCCGTTCGTTCCGGTCCGTTTACTGTTGTCTTCCATTCTCTTTTTCCTCCATCTCTCAGTGTGTGTCTCTGTATTTATTTGTCTCTGTATTTCTTTGTAACGGTATTTCTCTGGTTTTGTCTTAAATTGTTTCTGCCTTAATACGTTTCTGTACTTATCTTTTCACCGTCTTATCCGATATCTGAATCGCTCAGCGTCTCCCCGTTCATCACCTTGTCGATCAGATCGGCGCCCTTCTGCACCATATCCTTGTTCTCATACATGACATAAGCCTTCATGCTGGGCATGGAATAGGTATATTCTGATCCGCCCGTTCCGGTGACGGCGTAGGACTTCACATTCCAGGAACGGTTGTCATCGATCTGCATCTTCACAAGGGAGGCAATGTCATCGGAAGTGAGGTTGGTAACGAACATGCCCTGGAGGCTGTCGAGGACCTCATTGTAATGAAGCAACAGATTCGTGCTGTCCCCGGTGATCTTCTGGATGACGGCAGTGATGACGCGCATCTGGTTTCTGCCGCGCTCGTTGTCTCCAGAGCTGAAGGAGTGCCGCTCCCGTGCAAAGGCAAGGGCCTGTGCACCGTCCATGGTGTTCGGGCCTTCCGAGAAGGAATACCCCTGTGCCTCGAATGCCTGCGGTGAATCCACGGTGATTCCTCCGATGGCGTCGATCAGTGTCTCAAATCCGGTGAAGTTGATCTGCCCGTAGTAATCCACATCTTCCTGATACAGATCGGCGAGTCCCTTCATGGATACATCGATGCCATAGATGCCGAGGTGAGTCAGCTTGTCGAGCTGGCCGCCTCCGGCGGGGTTCGGGATGTAATAATCCCGGGGCGTATTCAGAAGCAGGATCTGCCGCGTCTGGGGATTGACCGCCATCAGGATGTTCACGTCGCTGCGGCTGGTGTCCAGCATCTGGCTTCGTGTGTCTGAGCCGCTGATGTAGACGACGAACGGGTTTTTGGTGATGTCGGAATTCGCTGCCTTCTGGTTGAGTTCCGCTTTCTCGTCAGAGCCTGAAGATGATGCTGACAGACCGGTGTCACTGGCATCGATGGTCTCGGTTTTCTCCACCGGGATCTCGCAGAGAAGCCGTGTCTTGTCGGAGAAGTCCGCGTACTGCTCTGTGTCGGTAAGGGCGCTGGTATACGCTTCGTTCATGATTACTGCCTGGACGCTTTTGTCATACAGAGCCTGTGCATTCTCGGTCATGGAAGGACGTGACACCGTCTCAATCTTTGAGCCGAGCTCGTTCTCTATGGACTTTACTGCCTGTGTGGTGTTGTCCTGGTCATAATCGGCCATGATGCCGAAGCTGTAGTTCTGTGCGTCCTGGATGCTCTGGGCATTGTCATCCTTGAGCACATAGACGCCGACCATCGCCTGAAGCGTTGTCTTTGTTGTTGTGACCGTCTGTACCGTCTCATCCACCTTGTACATCACAAGGGACGCCGCGAGAGAGCCCACGGCCATGACTGCCGCGAGCACACAGGCGATAATCCTCCGGACCTTCCGGGCTCTGTGTGGTCCGTGGCCCAGGCCCGCGAATAAAAGCAGGCACGACAAAAGGACCATTGCTGCAAGTACAGCCACGGCCGCCATTACATATTTATCCGGCAGCATGTTCAGCCAGATCAACCGGTACGCCGCGAATGCCTCCAGCACAATCTGGACGGTAAGAACACTGCATGCGATCGGAAGCCACTTCTTTTTTGGCAACATAAAAAAGCTTTCCCCCTAACCCTGGCTCATCCGGACAGAACAGATAAGAATGCCCATGAAAAGCCAAAATATCTCAATGCTTTAATTTTACTCCTATATTCTTTTATCATGCAACCGAAAATTATTACAAATATACCAATTATTGTCTGGTTGTTTTTATCCATAATGTATAAGATCTTACCTGCCGTTGCGGGTCAATGTTCTGCCCTCACGCGTCTCTGTTACTCAAGCACGACGTGATTCGGCGCGGTGTGGAAGGAGTAAACGGTCACGCCCTTTCCCTCAAACCAGGATTTGAGCTGTGGGGCGTCGTAGGTGCCGGTCGTGTCATTGAGGATCTGATCGGGGCAGTCCATGAATGCTGCCTTCGGGTCGACGAGGTCGTAGAATCTGGTGTCCAGTCCCCAGTTTCCGTGGTGTCCGCATTCGACGTAGTCGGATTTCAGATCGTTGGAATAAGAGAAAATGATCTCATCCTCCATCTCCTTCTGCACGTCGGCGCAGAAGAGCATGGAGGTTTTTCTGCCGGACAGCCGAAACATCAGGGAGCCGTCGTTCAGCAGGTTGGCCTGCTGCTGTTCGGTCGCCTTGTCCCAGGCGTGCAGCACCTTCATGTGCAGACCAATGAGGTCCAGTTCATCTCCCGCCTTCAGATAGGTGACGTTGTTCATCTTCTGCGTTAGTCGGTTGAAGGTGTACCAGGTGTCGATGACGTCGTAATCGTGTGCGGTCTCCTCGTACCGCTTCTGGTTGATCTTTGTCGTGTAGATCTGGCCGATCGTGACGTTTGTGTCCGGATAGGTGGCCAGGATAGCGTTGAAGGCTCCCGCGTGATCCGGATGAGCGTGGGTGATGATCCACGCGTCCGCATGATAGTTGTGCTGTTTCAGGATGTTCAGTACCTGCTGTGCATCGGAGTCATAGCCGCCGTCTACGATGACGAGATGGTTGTTCTGATCGGTAATGGTGTAGAAGGTCCCCTGGTTTCCGTTTGCCGGCGCGTAGGAGGTCACGGTCCACCTGTTTCCTGCGTGGCGGGTATGATACAGGGTAAGGCCGAAGGCGGTCAGAATGATGCCGCACAGAAGGATGCAGGCGAGGATCTGTTTTCCCCTGCCGGGGCGGTCTCCGGCTCTGCCCGGGGAAGCCTTGTGATTCCGGATCTTTGAATCTTTCATTCGTACTCTCCGATCTGATTATTCTCCCGTGCGTCGTACAGCGCCCGGAAGATGCAGAAGTCATCGGGTGTGGTGATCTTGATGTCTCCGCGGGTCATGCCTTCTTTTTCTTCCGGAATACCACAATCAGGATCAGCAGGGCAAAAATCGTGACGTAGAGTCCGGGAAGGATTCCCGGGGTCAGATAATGCATGGTGATGTGATGGCTCCCCGAGTCCAGGCTGACCGCCGTGAACGCAAGGTCTGTCTTCTGCGCGCTGATCTCCTTCCCGTTGTCATAGATCGTCCATCCCGTTGAATACGGAACAGACGCGAACAGGTAGCCGTCCTCTTTCATGGACACATAGCAGGAACAGGAGTTCACCCCTGTTCTGGTCTTTGTCACGGAATCGTTGAGGGCATGAATGTTCCGGCCGATGCTTTCGTCGCTTCGCTGCAGAAGATCCATGTCGTCGATTGTATAGGTGCCCGCCGTATGGAAGCAGATCCGGATTTTGCTGAAGGCTCCCGTGAGTCTTCCGATGTTCAGGAGATCGTCTTTCTTGCCGGTGTATTTGGAGTTGTAAGTTGTGTAGCCGTTCAGCTCCGCGCCCCCGCCCTCGACAGGATCCTGATGGTACATCTCCTGCACGGTAATCCGGTAGCTCTCCATGCCGCCGTTCACGAAATTCAGGTTTTTGAGATAGAGGTAAACCTCTCTGCTGTCGTCTTCCGCAGATACGGGATTGTCCAGAATCAGGTCGACATAGGCGTCCGGTCTGTTTACCGAAACCATATAGCTGGCCTGTCCGGTGCTCTTCTGCAATACCTTTGTCAGTTCCACGCTGTCCCCGGTCTCGATGCTGTAATTCATGACGCCTGTGTCCAGCGTCAGCTGGTCGGTGGAGATGGTGTTCTGCGAGACGGACGGATCGGTCACGATTGCCTGGATCAGTGCCTGCTGCCGCTCCAGGGGCGGGAGAGACAGATAAGCCTTCTCTGTGATGCCGTTCTGGAATACGTAGAACAGGGAGTTCTTCTCCGCTGGCGCGTAGGAATT
>Ga0256404_1012741_pt1 | contig 10858 bp, 6 predicted proteins | sample RumenRJG_01DNA_FD_185990 | JGI IMG/M metagenome (GOLD analysis project Ga0256404, IMG submission 185990) | Bovine rumen microbial communities from Lethbridge, Alberta, Canada - RJG_01 | ecosystem: Host-associated > Mammals > Digestive system > Stomach > Rumen | place: Canada: Alberta | collected...
ACCCGCTTCGCGGGCCACCTCCCTCAAAGAGGGAGGCTTTTGGGGCCCCGTCCAGGCTCCCTCTCCGAGGGAGCTGTCAGCCGCAGGCTGACTGAGGGAGTCATCCCTGAGCAACTGAATAGTCACGAAATCCGCAGGGATTTCCACATGGATTCTCCATTCTCCATTGTCCATTATCCATTCAAGAATTATCCGTCTGCTTCACAGGCGTGAAGCGATGCCGCCCGGGCATTCAGCTCCCCGCCCGCTCCAACATATCCAGCCGGACGTAGCCCACCACGCCGTCCACGCGGACCAGGGCCCAGGCGGCGTTGTAGGCGTCCACGGACACCCGCTGGCCCTGGGAGAGGGTCATGAGCTGCTTTCCCCCCCGGGCGGAGTCGTAGACGGGCACCTCGGATCTGGCCACGGCCATCAGCCCTGAGGCGGCGCGGGTGATATTGCCGCCCTCAATGGCGGCGGGTTTGTCGTTGGACAGAGCCTCCATGCGCACATAGCCGGTGATGTCGCCCACCCGGACGCAGGCCCACAGGCTGTTGTAGGCCCCGACCCGGACCCGCTCGCCGTAGTACAGCGTCTGAAGCGGCTCGGAGTCGTCGGACCAGGTGAGGTAGGCGCTGGCGCTGCCCGCGGTGACGAACATGTACTTCTTGCCCTTGACCTTCACGATGGGGCCGCCCTCGACCTCACTGGAGCTATCCCCGCCCTCCAGCGCGGTGATGGATTCCAGCCGCAGACAGCCCTCCCGGCCCCGGTGGGTCCGGACCCGGGCCCAGTCCCGGCTGTAGGCCAGCACCTGCACCGTGTCGCCCTGCTTCAGGGTCTCTAACGTGGAGGACAGCGCGTTGGGGGCGTCGAACAGCGGCGCGTCCTGCTTGAGCCGCGCGGTGACGCCGTCGGGCGCGGGCACGAAGGCATTGGGATCGTCGGTGGGCGCCGCCGCGGGCTGGGCCTCGTCCAGCGCCACGTACCGGGCGGGCACGAAGCCGGTCCGTCCGTCCACGGACACCGCGCGCCAGGCGTCGGTCCAGGCCAGCACCCGCACGCTCTCGCCCGCGGCCAGGGTCCCCAGGGTCCGCGCCTCCTCGGAGGGCAGGCCGTAGACGTCGGCGGCGGCCTCCGCCCGACCGTACACCGCCTCGCCGGAGGCTGCGCCCGCCAGGCTCACGGATTCCAGCCCGTCGACCCGGATATAGCCGTATCTGCCGCCCGAGCCCACGGCCGCCCAGTCGCCCCGCGCGCCGTAGATGTTCACCACGGCCCCCGCGGCCAGGGTGGCGGCCACCTCGCCGGTGTCGTCGGCGGCGTCCAGCAGGTCGGTGCGGTCCGTCAGCCGCGCCGTGGCGAGCACGCGCCGCTCGGGCTCCGGGCTGCGGTTGTCCCGGGTGGTGTCGGACAGGCTCAGCCGCTTGCCCTCCACGCCGGGATAGTAGAACGCCAGGATGTCCGACGCCCGCATGCCCTTCTCGGCCATCACCTGCGCGCCGCGCTGGCTCAGGCCCACGCCGCTGCCGAAGCGCCTGAAGGAGATGTCAAAGGACTTCTGGGTCTCCACCACCCACACGGTCTCGTTGTCCTCGGGGTTGATGCTCAGGTCATACCAGTCCTCAAACCCGCCGTAGGTGGGGATGGACACCGACACGGTGCCTGTGCGCTCCTCGCCGTCCGCGCCCACGCCCGTCACCGCCAGCTTGAAGGTCAGCGACTTGTACAGCCGGCTGGGGGCGGGGAAGCGGGAATCGCAGGCGGTGATGCTCTCCACGCCCAGCACCCGGAAGCTCTGCGCCGTGCGAAGCTGGTCGCGGGTGCCCTCCATCAGGGCCTCCCGCAGCGCCTCCGCGACGCCGGTCAGGTCCTTGTTGACGCTCGCGGTCCGAATCGCGGCGCTCCGGCTCTCGTAGTCGTAGGGATCGTCCCGGACCACGGAGTAGTTCAGCGCCGGGCCCCCGGCGTTTTTGGACGCCTCGGTCTGGCCCCCGTTGGAGGCGCAGGAGGCGCACTGGGCCAGCGCCCCGCCGTAGTAGAGCACGCCGCCCCGGGTGTCGTCCACGGCGCGGACCACGTTGGCGTAGTCGGCGGTGTCGTTGTAGCCCTTGAAAACCAGGTCGCCGGTGTCGGTCAGGTCGTAGACCGCGTCCCGCCGCGTGGAGCGCTTCCGCAGCGCGGCGGTGCGCGCCGCCACGGCCATGGCCTTCAGCGCCTCGAGGCCCGCCGACGGGGGCATGACGTAGCCCACCACGCCGTAGAGGTAGTTCTCCACGTAGATGTTCAGTATGGCGGTGACGACCCCGCCCGACGCGGACAGCCCCAGGTCGCCGCAGAAGCGGTTGGACAGCTCGGGCGAGGTGAACCGCAGGCCGCGGTTGCCCGATTCGGCCCGCATCAGCCGGGCGGTCTCGCCCAATGCGCGCACATCGCCGCCACAGGTCATGGTCAGCGCGCCCCCGCCGGCGGTCACCTTCACCGACTCCCCCGCGGGGATGCGGACCGTGGGGTCCGAGGCCAGATAGTAGTCGCAGTCCGCCGTGAACGCCACCTCGGTGGGGGCCCCCAGCCGGGTCAGCTTCACCCGCAGCATGCCGTCCGTCTCCGCGATGGCCGGGGTCGCCCCCATCAGCCCCACGAAAACAAGCGCCAGCGCGACCATCAGCGCGCAGACGCGACGTATCCCTATGGCTTGAGCTTTTCCTATACGCATGTATAATAGCTCCGGCGATCTTCCGTAATTCTCAAACGGCGCACTTCCGCGCCATTCGATCAATATTCTACCCCTCCGCCCCGTTCTCCTGCCGGTTCACTCAATTGTAAATGGAACGTCATATGTGGTACATGGAATTGAGACAATATTGGGGGAAGGGAGAAGGGAAAATGGAGAATGATGGTCTGGGGCCGGGGATAATTCGGATTTGTTGAATTAGGAATGAGGAATTAGGAATTAGGAATGAATAGTGGCTGCCGCGCGCACTGTTGAGGCGGCCGCCCGCCATGAAACGACGCGAAACGTATACCCTGACGGGCTGCGCATCGCCGCCCCTACGCAGCCAGGCTATTTCAATTCCTCATTCCTCATTCCTAATTCTCTCCCATTCTCCATTCTCCATTGTCCATTCTCCATTGAACTAAAGTCCCGCCGCTTCACGCCGCAGCTGGGCCTGTTCCCGGGCTTCAAGGCGCTCCAGCCGGGCGTGGGCGATGTCGCGGTCCCGGGTGAGGCCCGCGGCGATCTGCTCCAGCGCGGCGATGTCGTCCTGGCGGGCGTCCTCGCGGCAGCCCCGGAGCGCCTCCAGCGTCCAGCGGAGATTCGCGCAGGCCTCGCTCAGCGAGTCGTACCGCTCGTACAGCCGCTGCGCCTGCCGCGCCGCCGTCAGCTCCCGCTGCAAGGCGTGTGTATTCCGTATCACGATCCCTACCTCCTTCCCAAAGCAATTGTCGGGACTATTATATATCGAACGCGTGTTCGTTGTCAAGTGTCAAATGTGGGAGAAAGAGGGAAAAGGGAACAGGCAAAAGGGAAAAGGGTAACGGCTGCCGCCATTTCTGTTGAAAGCATGAATCAGCGCGCGACAGCGGCCATTCCTGTCCCCTGTTGCCTGTTCCCTGTTGCCTGTTCTCTCGTTCCCCTTTTCCCTTTTCCCTATTCCCTTTTCCCTCGTCCTCCCTCCCCCTTGCGTCCCCCGTCCCGAAATGCTATAATGTAACCTATGAGAGGAGGCCTGGGGAGAAGAAGATGCGGGTAATACAGTTTTCGGACAGCTTTTTGCCGGTGATGGACGGCGTGGGGAACGTGGTGTATCAGTACGCGACGAACATGGGCCGGAAGGGCCAGGAGGTCTATGTGGTGTGTCCCCAGACGGACACGGGCTACCGGGGGAACTATCCCTTTGAGATCGTGGACTACCTGGGGGTGCCGCTGCTCAAGCTCAAGAGCTACAAGGTGGGCACGCCGCTTCTGGACGTGCACTGTCTGAACCGGCTCAACCACATCCACCCGGACATCATCCACGTGCACAGCCCCTTCATCGCGGGCCACGCGGGGCTGTCCTACGCCCACCGGGCGGGGTGTCCCATCGTGGGCACGTTCCACTCCAAGTACTACGACGACTTTTTGCAGGTCACCGGGAACCGGCTGATGGCCGGGTGGGGCGCGAAGCTGGTGGCGAACCTGTACGAGAAGTTCACCGAGGTGTGGACCGTCAGCGCCTCCTCCGCGGACACCCTGCGGGACTACGGCTACAAGGGCGACATCCGGGTGATCTCCAACGGCACCGACATCAGGCCCGTCACCGACGCCGACGTGGACGCGGTCCGTGCGCGGTTCGGGCTGGACGACACGCCGCTTTTGCTCTACGTGGGCCAGATCAACTGGAAGAAGAACCTGCGCTGCGTGCTGGAGGGCTGCGCCCTGCTGAAGCGCCCGTTCCGGCTGGCGCTGGCGGGGCAGGGCCCCCACGAGCGGGAGGTGGCCAGGCTGGCCGAGGCGCTGGGCATCGGCGATAAGGTGCTGTTCACCGGTCACATCGGCGACGGCGTGACGCTGAACGCGCTGTACCGGGCGGCGTCGCTGTTTCTGTTCCCGTCGCTGTACGACACCTCCGGGCTGGTGGTGCGCGAGGCGGCCGCCATGGGCACGCCGTCGGTGGTGGTGGCGGGCAGCTCCGCCAGCGAGGGCATGCGGGACGGCTTCAACGGCTATCTCTGCCAGGACGACCCCGCCGACCTGGCCCGCGTCGTGGAGCGGGCCCTGGGCGACCCCGTGCGGCTGTCCAGGATCGGCGATACCGCCAGGGACACCATACCGATCCCGTGGGCGACGCTGGTGGACGAGGTCATGCGAAATTACGAGAGGATCGTGGAAAAACAGGGGGTTTGAGAGATGATCGGAAGATACGCGCGCGAGCTGACGGTCCTGCCCAGCATGTGCGACGCGGAGGGGCTCCTGGGCGTGCCGAACACCTTCGCGCTGTTCATGGACATCGCCACCGAGCACGCCGAGGCGCTGCACATCGGCATGAACGACCTGATGCCCCGGGGCCTGTTCTGGCTGACGGTGCGCACGAAGCTCCGCTTTTACCGCCGTCCGCGGCTGACCGAGCGGGTCGTCGCCGCCACCTGGCCCGAGACCCCGGAGCGCAGCCGCTGCAACCGGGATTACCTGCTCACCGCCGGGGAGGAGACCCTCGTCGAGGGCCGGACCGAGTGGATGATCATGAACCTCAGGACCAACCGGCTCCATCCCGCCGACGGGATCTTCCCCGAGGGGCTGACGCTGGACGACGCCCGGGTGCTGCCCGGACCCTACATGCACATGGACGAGGCCTTCGACGGCGCGGAGGAGATGGGGACCTACACCGTCCGCTCCACCGACATCGACCTGGGCGGCCACATGAACAACGCCGCCTACGGCCGCGCCATCGCCGGGGCCTTCACCTCCGAACAGTGGAAGGCGCTGAACATCCGGCAGATGGAGGTGGCCTTCCGCGCCCCCTGCTTCGAGGGGGAGGTCCTGGACCTCCGCCGCCGCACCGTCGACGGCGCGACGGAGCTCAGACTGTCGCGGGGGGAAAAGTGCGTGCTGCTGGCGCGTATCGAATAGACTAAACGGGACGATCCGATGGGTCGTCCCGTTTACTATCTATCGCACCACGATCTCCCGCTTCATGCCGTACACGTAGTATTGCACGCGATAGGCGCGGTCCGTGCCGCCGCCCGCATGGGAGATCAGCTTGAGGTTGACGATGCCCGAGCCCCGGGCGGGAATGGTGTCGCCCTCGCCGGAGACGGAGTAGACGGCGATGTCGCCCTGCGCCCCCTCCACGGACACGCTGACCCACTCGGCGTCGATCAGGCCGCGGTTGTAGAGGGTGATGGTCACGTCCTCCAGCCGGCACGCGGCGGGATCGTCGGGCAGGGGCGCGTCGAAGCGCTGAGGCGCGGCGTCGGAGGCCACGATGTCCCGGATGGACTGATACGCCTTCGGGAACTCCGCCGCCCCCGCGGTCATCACGTCCAGCCGCGCGGACAGCCCGCCGCCCAGCAGAAATACCGCCCCGCACAGCACCATCACCGCCAGCACCGCGCCGAGGATCATCGTCGATCGCGCCATACGCCACCCTCCGCGCTTATTCTTCGCCAATATCCCACCTCCCATGCTCACGCGGAGTATTTTATCATATTTTGGATGAGGAGACAATGGGAATTTGCCGGGCTTTGCCCGGCAAATTCAGGGAGTAGGGAGCAGGCAGTAGGGAGTAGGGGAGCTGCGGCATAGCATTGTTTTCTGTTGACAGGTCAGTTTTTAAGATGCGTCTGAAACGCCCTCTCAGCCACTGCCCGCACAGTCCGTTCCTTTGAATCCTGCGATGACAGCTGAAGCTGACGGGGCCTGAAACCGGTCCGTTATACGCCTCCACATCAATCAAAGTACAGACCTCTGCCGTTCCCTCCTACTCCCTACTGCCTACTCCCTACTCCCTCCCACCCCCCGCAACTCATTACAAAAACTACCCAGACCCTTCATTGACACCGGCGGGCGGGCGTGCTATAATCTTCGCAATGAGCTTTAAGGCGATCCTGTGAGGTCGGCAAGGCATGGGGCATGGGTATGCCCTGATATGTCTGCCGCGGGGCAGATTTTTTTTGCAAAGGGGGCAGAGCCAATGGCGGAAATCAGGAGCATCGGCGAAAACCGCGTTCCCGGCTTTTCCACCGCCATCGAATTGGCGAAGCGGACGCTTTCAGACGTTGAGGGCGAATATTTCCTTTTTCCCGGCTTCTGTGACGTGCATGTGCATTTCAGAGAGCCGGGCTTTTCTTATAAGGAGACCATCGCCACCGGCGCCCGGGCGGCGAAGGCGGGCGGCTACACGGCGGTGTGCGCCATGCCGAACCTGGACCCCGTGCCGGACGGCATGGAGACCCTGCGGCGGGAGCTGGATATCATCGAACGCGACGCCTGCGTCCGCGTCTATCCCTACGGCGCGATCACGGTGGGCGAGAAGGGCGAGCAGCTGGCGGACATGGCCGCGATGGCCAAGCACGTCTGCGCCTTCTCCGACGACGGGCGCGGCGTGCAGGACGACGGCATGATGCGCGAAGCCATGCAGACGGCGAAGGCACTGAATAAGCTCATCGCCGCCCACTGCGAGGTCAACGCCCTGCTGCGCGGCGGCTACATCCACGACGGCGCTTACGCGAAGGCCCACGGCCACCGGGGCATCTGCTCCGAGAGCGAGTGGCGGCAGATCGAACGCGACATCCGGCTGGCCGACGAGACGGGCTGCAAGTACCACGTCTGCCACATCTCCACGAAGGAATCCGTCCGGCTCATCCGGGACGCCAAGAAGTCCGGCGTGGACGTGACCTGCGAGACCGGGCCCCACTACCTGCTGCTGGACGAAAACGACCTCCGGGAGGAGGGCCGCTTCAAGATGAATCCCCCGCTGCGGGGCCGGGAGGACCGGGAGGCGCTGCTGGAGGGGCTCTGCGACGGCACTATCGACATGATCGCCACCGACCACGCGCCCCACAGCGCCGAGGAGAAATCGAAGGGCCTGGAAAAGAGCGCCTTCGGCATCGTGGGCCTGGAGACGGCCTTCCCGCTTATGTACACGTACCTGGTGAAAAAGGGCGTCATCACCCTGGAGAAGCTCATCGACCTGATGGCCTTCAAGCCCCGTAGCCGCTTCGACCTCCCCCTCGAGGGCGCGACGCTCTGGGACCTGAACGCGGAAGCCGCCATCGACCCCGCCCGGTTCAAATCCAAGGGCCGCGCCACGCCCTTTGAGGGGTGGAGGGTCCAGGGGACATGCACGATGACGATCGTGTGAGCAGACGCTTATCGGGCAAGTACCTGAATGGATAATGGAGAATGGATAATGATGGTACAAATCCTTCGGATTTGTTTGATTAAGGGAGAAAAGCGCCTATTGCGCGGGTAATTCAATAAAAAGAAATCCGCAAGGATTTCCACATGAATTCTCCATTCTCCATTTTCCATTCTCAATTAATAACAGCAGACCGACCAACCCAAAGCCACGGAGGTAAAAAACATGGCAAAGCGCACGGACATCAAAAAGGTTCTCATCATCGGCTCGGGCCCCATCGTGATCGGGCAGGCGGCGGAATTCGACTATGCGGGCACGCAGGCGTGCCTGGCGCTGAAGGAGGAGGGCTACGAGGTCATCCTCTGCAACTCCAATCCCGCCACCATCATGACGGACACCAGCATCGCGGACAAGGTGTACATGGAGCCGCTGACGCTGGAGTACATCGCCAAGATCCTGCGCTACGAGCGCCCGGACGCCATCGTCCCCGGCATCGGCGGCCAGACGGGCCTGAACCTGGCCATGCAGCTGGAGAAGAAGGGCGTTTTGAAGGAGTGCCGGGTGGAGCTGCTGGGCACGCCGTTCTCCTCCATCGAGCGGGCCGAGGACCGGGAGCTGTTCAAGGAGATGTGCCAGTCCATCGGCGAGCCGGTGATCCCCTCGAAGATCACCTATTCCCTGGAGGAAGCGAAGGAGGCCGCGAAGGAGATCGGTTATCCCGTCGTGCTGCGCCCCGCCTTCACCCTGGGCGGCACCGGCGGCGGCTTTGCCTATAACGAGGAGGAGCTCATCGAGGTGGGCGTCAACGGCTTCCGCCTCTCCCCCGTCCATCAGGTGCTGGTGGAGAAGTCCGTGAAGGGCTACAAGGAGATCGAGTTTGAGGTCATGCGCGACTCCAACGACCACGCCATCACCATCTGCGGCATGGAGAACGTGGACCCCGTCGGCGTGCACACCGGCGATTCCATCGTCGTCGCGCCGATCCTCTCCCTCAACGACCACGATCTCAAGATGCTCAACGACTCCGCCATCAAGATCATCCGCGAGCTGAAGATCGAGGGCGGCTGCAACGTGCAGTTCGCGCTGCATCCCCAAACCTCTGAATACTACCTCATCGAGGTCAACCCCCGGGTGTCCCGCTCCTCGGCGCTGGCCAGCAAGGCGTCGGGCTATCCCATCGCCTCCGTCACGGCAAAGATCGCGCTGGGCATGGCGCTCGAGGACATCCCCGTGGCCGGCGGCACCGCGGCCATCGAGCCCAGCCTGGACTACGTGGTGGCCAAGTTCCCGCGCTTCCCCTTCGACAAGTTCGCCACCGCGCCCAACTTCCTGGGCACCCAGATGAAGGCCACCGGCGAGGTCATGGGCATCGGCGCGAGCCTGGAGGAGTGCATGCTGAAATCCGTGCGCTCGCTGGAGAACGGCGCCCATCACCTGAGCCTGCCGAAGTTTGCGAAGATGGACGACGACGGCCTGTGGCGCTACATCAAGGACTTCCGCGCCGACGGCATCTTCGCCATCTCCGAGCTGATCCGCCGCGGCGCGCCCATCGACAAGCTGTACGAGATCACCATGATCACCCCGCTGTTCCTGGAATCCATCAGGCGCATCACGGACATGGAGGTCCTTCTGAAGGGCAAGCCCGGCGACGTCGACGCCCTGCGCGCGGCCAAGCGGATGGGCTTTGCCGACCGAACCGTGGCCGAGCTGTGGGGCATGGGCGAGCTGGAGGTCTGCAAGCTGCGCAAGGACAACGGCATCGTGCCCGCCTTCCCCATGGTGGACACCCTCCACACCGGGACCTACATTCCTTATCTGTACTCCTCCTACAACCTCGAGAACGCCTCCGTGCGCACCGATAAAAAGAAGATCGTGGTGCTGGGTGCGGGTCCCATCCGCATCGGCCAGGGCGTGGAGTTCGACTACTCCACCGTCCACGCGGTGCAGACCATCCGCCGCAACGGCTACGAGGCCATCATCATCAACAACAACCCCGAGACCGTCTCCACCGACTACAAGACCTCCGACAAGCTGTACTTCGAGCCGCTGACCCCGGAGGACGTGATGAACGTCATCGACTTCGAGCAGCCCGAGGGTGTCATCACCTCCTTGGGCGGACAGACCGCCATCAACCTGGCCCAACCCCTCCAGGACCGGGGCGTGAAGCTGATCGGCACCGACTGCGCCGCCATCGAGCGGGCCGAGGACCGCGGCAGCTTTGAGCGCATCCTTCAGGACCTGAACATCCCCCAGCCCCAGGGCCGCGCGGTGACCGCCGTCGAGGAGGGCGTCAAGGCCGCCGCCGAGATCGGCTATCCCGTGCTGGTGCGTCCCAGCTTCGTGCTGGGCGGCCGCGCCATGCAGATCGTGGGCAACGAGGAACAGCTCAGGCGCTACCTCAAGGAGGCCGTGGAGATCGACGCCGACAAGCCCGTGCTGGTGGACCACTACATCCAGGGCAAGGAGGTCGAGGTGGACGCCATCTGCGACGGCCGCGACGTGTTCGTCCCCGGCATCATGGAGCTGGTGGAGCGCACCGGCATCCACTCCGGCGACTCCATCTCCGTCTATCCCGCCTTCTCCATCTCCGACCGGGTCAAGGGGATCATCCTGCAATACGCCAAGAAGCTGGGTCTGGGCATCGGCATCGTGGGCCTCTACAACATACAGTTCATCGTGGACAGGGAGGAGAACGTCTACATCATCGAGGTCAATCCCCGCTCCTCCCGCACCGTGCCCTTCCTGTCCAAGGCCACCGGCTGGTCCCTGGCCGACATCGCCACCGAGGCCATCCTGGGCAAGAGCCTCAAGGAGCAGGGCATATTCGACCTCTATCCCGCCGAGAAGAAGCGCCACTACGTCAAGGTGCCCGTGTTCTCCTTCAACAAGATCAAGGGCCTGGACGCCTACCTCTCCCCCGAGATGAAGTCCACCGGCGAGGCCATCGGCTACGACGACAAGCTCAACCGCGCCCTCTACAAGGCCCTCCAGGCCGCCGGCATGCACCTGCAGAACTACGGCACGGTGTTTGCCAC
>Ga0256404_1012742_pt1 | contig 10856 bp, 11 predicted proteins | sample RumenRJG_01DNA_FD_185990 | JGI IMG/M metagenome (GOLD analysis project Ga0256404, IMG submission 185990) | Bovine rumen microbial communities from Lethbridge, Alberta, Canada - RJG_01 | ecosystem: Host-associated > Mammals > Digestive system > Stomach > Rumen | place: Canada: Alberta | collected...
GCTCTGACCAAGCTTTGGAACCGGAGATATTTCTATGATTTCCTGAAGAATAATGAGAATACCAGCATGACACTCCTTTATATGGATATGGATAACTTCAAGGTGGTCAATGACCGCTACGGACATGTCATAGGTGATGAAGTACTTTACAAAACCGCAAGAGCCATAGAGGAGATATATCAGGGCTCCGTCATAGCGAGACTCGGAGGAGATGAGTTTGCTGTACTCATACCGAAAAAAATCGAGAAAGATGTCCTGAAGGAAATGAATCTGGAACTTGAAAATCGTGTGAAAGGATTGTTCAGTGAGGATGGTCTGAACGTATCTGTAAGCATTGGCGTGGTTGAGTGGAATGGCGGAAAAATGGATATAGATTCATTTGTGCACGCTGCGGATAAACGGATGTATGAGACAAAGAAGATTCACCATGGCAGAGAAGATTCGGAGAAAGAAACTGATAACAAATCGTGAGCGCGCAAAGTGCGAAACGATTCGTTATCGACTTTTGGTACCCAACATCATCATAAAATAAGTCAAGAAAAAAGGTGATCACTTCTTTAGAGGTGGTCACCTTTTTATTAATCTGATAAGTTGGTCGTAAAAGATAGGACAGCTCTGCCTGTCAGCCTACTCCGCCTGCAGACCATTCTTTAAGGAGAGAACCACCGGATCTTCTCTTGAATACAAGGTTTCCGCCGGTCCACTGTGTGGATCTCCATTTGAGAACGATGGTATCCTTGCCGTCATACTCAAGATCATACCACTTGTCGGAGATGGTGCTTCGCGCGCCCCAGTTGAGACCGTCTATGGTTCCGAGCTTCAGGCAATCACCGTTAGGGTTGTTTGAGTCATAAAGACTGTATGGAGTACCTGTGCTCATGTAGAGACCGAAATCAGCGCTTGCTATATACGCATCACCGGGATCAACTGTTATCCACATATCTACTCTCTTGTCAGAACTGAAACCGGTCTGATCTCTGTTGTCCCAGTTTCCGTCAATTGTGTAGTATTTTGATGGGATTCCGCTGGAGGAACTGCTGGAAGAGCCTGACGAACTTCCCTGCTTGGTCTTTGTTCTGTCCCATTTTCCTGATGAGTCTACATAATATCCATCGGGGGTCCAGGTGTCGGTGAGCATGATTCCGTCATCGCCCATATAGTAGTCGCCTACCCACTGGTTTGTTGCGATGGCGCCGGTACTGGTGCAGTAATACCAGCCCTTGGTGCCCTGGAACCATGTATCTGACTTCATCCAGCCGTGCTTGTCAAAAGCGTACTTTTTGCCGTTGATTTTATATACACCGTTAGTAGCATAGGAACCATCGTCGAATTCATACCACCATCCGTAATCTCCCCATTGCCAGTCTCCTGCCATGGCTGTCAGGCCGAATATCAGGATGCAGAACATGGTGGCTGCAACTGTTAAAAATGTTTTTCTGGTTTTCATCTTTGCTCCTCCTTCTTTAGTCATAATTCCCGTTTATCATCTTGTCCGAATCAATAAACATAAGTGTCAAAGCAGAAAAGAAGCTGCTTTTGCGATAAAAAAGAATTATGTTTCAAAAATCACGAATCAATAGAATATTTGTTTAATTATAACACATGATTCATGCCTGATGTGGGAAATAACAGGTTATTTTTAAGGAAAAGTATAATTAATGATGAGTTAAATGCCATCTCACCTGATTATCATCAGTACCCCTGCCATGGCGATCAGGAAGATGATATTTATAACTGTGAAGATTATGAGATACTTCTTTGTATCTGCCTTTTCCGTACCGCTGTACTGCTTGAAGGAAATGAGACTGGCCATGGAAGCTATAAGGGTACCCAGTCCTCCCAGATTCGTGCCCACTATAAGCTTCGGGATATCCTCCGTGAATCCTGAGCACAGGATCGCAGCGGGAACATTGCTGATAAACTGACTGAGGAGGATGCTGATGCCTACCTCGTTTAGCTTCACGAGTTCCTTCAGGATGTCACTCAGGAAAGGTATCCTTTTGATGTTTCCGATGAAGATAAAGAGGAATACAAAGGTGAAAAGCAGAGAGTAATCCGGCTTTTTCAGAATCCCCCGGTCAAAGAGCAGCACTAAAAGAAGAACACTGAGAAGTCCGGTCTGATAGGGGAGTACCCTTACCACCACAAGAAGTGACATCAGAAATGCAAGGATATACATGCCTATCATCATTGTCCGCTGTTTTGAACCGGAGAAGTTAACCTCCTTAAGTGTGGCAGGTTCAGGCTTCACCATAAAGAAGGTGAAAACAAGAAGAAGGATGCCTGCTGCGATGCTGTAGGGAAGCATTAGCATGATGAACTCTGAGAGGCTCATGCCTGACAGGGAGTAGAGATAAAGGTTCTGGGGATTGCCAAGGGGTGTCAGCATGCTTCCGAGGTTGGCTGCGACGGTCTCCAGTACTATCACGTCGATGAAAAGCTTCTCGTGTCCTGAGATGGACAGGGTGATGATGGAAAAGGGCACAAATGTAAGAAGTGCCACATCGTTTGTAATGAACATGCTGGAGAAGAAGCAGAGGGTGATGAGGATGGCTGAAACCCCGCGGATGGAGCTCATCCTGCCTGCAAGCTTCTGTCCGATCTGCAGGAACACGTTTTGCTGCTGGAATCCTGCCATGGTCAGCATGAGAGAAAGCAGTATGCTGAGTGTCCTGAAATCAATGTAGCCGATGTAAAGGCTGTCAGGCTTTACGAAGAGGCAGGACAGCGCTGCCAGTACAAATGATACTGTAAGTACGATTTCTTTTTTTATGAAGGTTTTAATGGAATTCATGGGTCCCTCGTTTTATAGATTATAGTCATGCAAAAGAATAATCCTTTAGGGGTTACAGGTCAATGTCTAACTGTTAAAGTGCGTACTTAAGCCTGGCTGAAAATAGGGCTTTCAGAGGTGTGCAGTATGGCAGTATGGCTGTTTTTATAAAAAACAAAATATATATATGTGAAACATAATCCTGATATGATAAAATACAAGGATATTTTGTTGTGTCAGGAAACTTGGAGGTTTTTATGTTAGAGTTACAGAACATCTCTTTTCAGGTAGATGCGGAGGGTCAGGATAAAGAGATCATCAGGGATATATCCTTAACTATCCCCGATGACAAGCTGGTGGTCATTACAGGACCTAACGGAGGAGGAAAATCCACTCTTGCGAGACTTATCATCGGAATCGAGAAGCCTACTTCGGGAAAGATACTTTTTGACGGAGAGGATATCACTGATCTTTCCATCACGGAACGCGCCAGGAAGGGACTTGGCTTTGCTTTTCAGCAGCCTGTAAGGTTTAAGGGCATTCAGGTTTTTGACCTTATCAAACTTGCTACCGGCAAGAACATTTCCATAGCAAATGCCTGTCAGTATCTTGCGGAGGTCGGACTCTGTGCAAAGGATTACATCGACAGAGAGGTTAACAGCAGTCTTTCCGGCGGTGAGCTTAAGAGAATCGAGATTGCAACTGTTTTGGCAAAGGCGTCCAGGATGTCTGTTTTCGATGAGCCGGAGGCAGGAATCGATCTTTGGAGTTTCCAGAATCTCATTGAGGTATTCCAGAGGATGAGACAGAAGATCAACAGCAGTTCTATTCTGATCATTTCTCATCAGGAGAGAATTCTGAATATTGCAGATGAGATCATCGTTATCAAGGATGGAAGTGTAGTGAAGCGCGGTTCAAAGGATGAGGTGCTTCCTGAACTCATGGGCACAGCTTCGGCGGTTCCGGGATGCAATAAGGTTGAGATGGTAAGGGAGGCAAAGAAGGATGCTTAAGCTTGATGAGATACAGATGAGACTGCTGAAAGAGGTGGCAGATCTTCATAAGGTTCCTGAGGGAGCTTACAATATCCGCTCAAACGGAGAATCCGCAGGACGTGTTTCCACAGAGAACATCGAGATCATTCCGAGAGAGGACGGACAGGGTCTTACTGTACGCATCAAACCCGGCACAAAGAACCAGAGCGTACATATCCCTGTTGTTATGACAAAGACAGGTCTTAAGGAGGTCGTTTACAACGATTTCTACATCGGCGAGGATGCGGACGTCACCATCGTTGCCGGCTGCGGTATCGACAACTGCGGATCCCAGGATTCCGAGCATGACGGTATCCATCGTTTCTTCGTTGGAAAGAATGCGAAGATCAGGTATGTAGAGAAGCATTATGGTTCAGGAACAGGAAGCGGAAAGAGAATCCTGAATCCGGGAACCGAGGTTTACCAGGAAGAGGGCAGTACCGTTGAGATGGAGATGGTACAGATCAAGGGTGTTGATGATACCAACCGTACAACTACAGCAGAGCTTAAGGCAGGTGCCAGGCTTGTGGTGAGAGAGCGTCTCATGACTCATGGCGACCAGAAAGCCCTCAGTACCTATGTCGTAAGCCTGAACGGTGAAGGCGCAAGTGCGGATGTGGTTTCCAGATCCGTTGCAAGAGATGATTCATATCAGAAGTTCGACGCGAAGCTTGTGGGCAATGCCGCCTGCTCTGGTCATACAGAGTGTGATTCCATCATTATGGACAGAGGAAAGATTCTTGCAGTTCCCGCTCTTGAGGCCAATGATCTCGACGCAGCCCTTGTGCATGAGGCTGCCATCGGTAAGATCGCGGGAGATCAGATCATTAAGCTCATGACTCTGGGACTCACCGAGGCAGAGGCGGAAGAGCAGATCATCAACGGATTCCTGAAGTAAAGATATGATTCTGCGCCTTGCACACGAGTGTGTCCGGCGGCGCTTAAATTGAGCGGCAGATGCTTCTGGCACTCACATGTATATATAATACATTAAAAGAACCTTGAGCCCTGTGAGTTCAAGGTTCTTTTTTCGCGATAAGGCTTCCGGGCACTCCCGGGGGCGTTTGCTTACAAAAAACGCAGTGAGTATCTGGAAGCCAACGCGGAATCGAACAGCAGCACTGCTGTGAGATTGCGAAAAACAATTTGAAGAGAGTTCCATCACTCAGGCAGCTCTACAATTCCACTGTAAAGCAGGTTCCGTCGGATTCGTTTGCGGCGGTGATGGTTCCCTTCATTCTTTCCACTATGGCTTTTGCGATGGAGAGACCCAGACCAAAGGAACCTTTATTGTTATCTCTGTCGCAGGAATAGAACCTGTCGAAAATGTAGGGAAGGTCTGCTTCGGAAATGAATTCGCCGGTATTTTTTACTGTGAAGAGAATTCTGTCATCATCCCTGGACAGCCTGATACGGATACGTTCATCCTTTGCCGTATGCTTGAGCGCATTGTCCAGCAGTATGGCCACCAGCTGTTTGAATTCGTCATCATTACCGAAAGCCAGGATGCCCTCTTCCACATCATACTTATAATCTATCTGTTTTTCGTAGGCTATGGATTCGTAAGTGAGAGATATCTCTTCAACAGCGGCGGACAATGAGAATTCCCTGCTGTCAAAGGTGGAATCTTCTTCGAGTCTGGCGAGAGTCAGGAGCCTTTCTATGAGATTGTTCATCCTGTGGGTCTCGGAGACGATGTTCTTTACATGGATGTTATCACCGTGCTCCATCTCAAGTGCCTGTGCATTGATACTTATGGCCCCAAGAGGGGTTTTTAGTTCATGGCTCGCATCGGTTATAAATCTTTTTTCTCTTTCCAGCTCCTGCCTTGCTGGCTCAGTGACAAATCTGGAAAGGTCATTGGTCACAAAGGTAAGAATGGAGATTCCTATAATGAAAAGCAGCAGACTTCCCAGAAAATATATCCTGCTTTCCCGATGCTCGGTGTTTAAAAGAACTATGAGCCTGTTGCCATCGGACAGCTCTTTTTTTATGTATACGAAGGAACCTTCACGCCAGCTCTTGGGAGTGTTGTTCAGTATACGATCTATGAGTCGCTGGGTGATATCGTCAGTACTTCCGCTGCCGATTTTTCTTATATCTACGACTGTATCGTTTCCGTCGATAATTACGCCCACAACAGGATTGAAGCCGGTTTCTTCCAGTGCCGTGATCCGGTTTTTGTAATCGCCCCGGAGCAGAACACCGCTGTCCGCCACCCACTTGACTATCTGGAATTTATTGACGGCAGTGTCATAGGAGGAGTAGTGGTAAAATGCCACGAACAGTATGCCTATGGTTGCGATCAAAAGGACCATGGTCACTGTTACGAACTTTTTTCTCAGATTCTCAACCATCGGTCTTGTTTCCCTCCAGAGAGTATCCTACGCCCTTGGTTGTGATGATCTGGGTTTCGGCTTCAACAAATTTGAGCTTCTTTCTAAGAAACGAGATATAAACCTCCAAACTGTTATAATCACCCTCATCACAGAAGCCCCATACTTTGGAAATAAGAGTATCCTTGGTGTGGATATGCCCGGGATCTGTCATAAGACATTCCAGGAGCTGGAATTCCTTGTTCCCAAGCTTTACGGATTTCTCTTTTCCCAAGAGCTTATAGCTGTTCTTGTCCAGTTTTATGTCACAAAATGTAAGGGCAGAAACATTGTCCTGCCCGGGTTTTCTGGTACGTGCCCTGATTCTTGCGAGAAGCTCCCCTGCATCAAAGGGTTTTGTCAGATAGTCGTCCGCTCCGAGATCAAGTCCCTGAATTTTATCCTCCGTCTGAGACCTGGCTGTAAGTATGATTATGGGAGTTTTGATACCCTCCATTCGTGCGTTCCGCAGGATATCTATACCATTAAGCTTAGGGAGCATGACATCCAGAAGGATGAGATCGTGAATGCCTTCAAGAATCGAATCAAGTCCTGAGAGACCGTCATACACAGCATCCACCTGATAGCCTTCTCCGCGAAGTATGGCGCTTATACCGTCAGATATTTCCTTTTCGTCTTCAACTACTAAAATTCTCATACATAGGATTATATCATCAAATCAGCGTTTCACCTATAGTGACAGGGATCTCCCCCTCCTCATTTCTTTTTCTTCTGAGTATGGTTTCGCTGACTGAAACCCTGTGGTCCGTGAGGACTATGATGGTGGAGCCTCCGAACTCGAAATAACCCTTTTCGTCAGTTGTACGGACGGTATATGGTTTTTCTTTATGCTCGTAATTCGAAATCTTTCCAACGAAAAGAGCTCCTACCTCCATCTGTACAAGTTTCCCTGCATGGTCACTGTCTATGGTCACATATTCACGGGAATTTTCGATGAATACAGGAAGCTGTTCCAGAGCTATAGGTCTTACGCAGTGAAGCTTTCCGGGAATCGTCTTCTGTTCGGAAACTGTTCCGTTGGAACAGAAATTGTATCTGTGATAGTGGCTCGGAGTGAGGCGGAAGATAAAAGCAGTTCCGTTACTGAAAGTATCCGCAAGTTCCCGGTTCCTGAGTAGACGAGCCAGGCTGTAATGGCTGTTTTTTATCAGGAAGCTGGAATCGCTGTCTATATCCAGTACAGTAAGAAGACCGTCGCAGGGAGCTATAAGTTCTGACTGTGGTCTCGGACGATTCTCTGGGCGAAGTCTTCTGGTGAAGAAATCATTGAAAGAGACATATCCTCCTGCGGGAACCTCGTATCGTTTTAAGTCGATCCCGTTCTTCTTCACATAATGCGGAACCAGCCGTGCGGAGATTCCGGTGGACAGGAACTTTCCCATCCGTACTGAGACGGGAGGCTTCACCAATTGTTTCAATATGAAACGTCCCGGAACAGTATGATATAAAAATTTTAAACCTAAAGAACTGCTCATATGATAGTACGTCCTACAAAGAATACACAAAAAGCTTCTATAAGTCCGATGGCTGAAAGAAGGACCTTGCCTGTGGTGTTGGGCTTCTGGATTTCAATCGGAGTCAGGAAACCGATGCTGCAGAAGATAAGAGTGCCCAGTATGAGCTCGTATCCGTTCATTGACAGATTTGCACGAAGTACGCAGGCGATAGGAAGTAAAAGGGCGATGCTTGTGATGGGGACACCCATAAAGCATCTTTTCCTTTCAGGATGATTCTGAGATCTGTCCTCTTCAAGCACATTGAAATAAGCAAGTCTGATAAGTCCTGCAAGAGTATAGAGAGAAGCAATGATACCGACAAGAGGGTTGCAGTTTGAAATCATGTAAGTGAAAACTGCAGGCATGATTCCAAAGCTGATGAGATCACAGAGAGAATCGATCTGTACACCGAATCTCTTTTCCTGAACACTTCTTTCCTTTGTGGAAGCGACGGTGCCGTCCAGCATATCACAAAGACCTGCGATGAGGAGGCAGAACAGCGCCTCAAAGAACTTGCCGTCTATAGACATCATGATTCCGTAAAAGGAAAACATCATTCCCGCATATGTAAGTACAACAGTGTAATCATAGTATCCTAATGGTTTTATCATTTTTTTGAAAACTCCTTATTATGTGTTTTATATATCCTACAAGAACTATCAGGCCCGAAACTGAAGCGCATATGTAGAAGGAAGTACTTCGGCATAAGGTCTGCAGCATATAGGCATAGTCCTTTGTAAAAATCGATTGAAATCCATCCAGCATGAGATAGTCCGCAACGCCCATTCCTCCCGGGATAGGTACGCAGTTGGAACCTACCTGGGCGAGATTCTGAATGATCCATAATCTTGCGAGGTCTACACGTTCAAGATTTCCCAGGGCCAGATGCATAAGAGGTGTGACGCTGATCTGGGAGATACGCTGGGCCAGATTAAAAATAAAGGCCAAAAGCAGCGCTGTGCCCTTGTTCCGAAGAAGCTGTGAACACAGCTTAAAGTCAGCCATGTGCCGTTCCATACGGTCATTCCACTTGGAAACATTTCTGATTATATGGATTTTGTGGAGGAACTTTATGGAACCCATCCCCAGTCTCTTCAGGTACGAGCTCTTTCTCAGCAGTGCGTAGAAGATGATGGTGAGGATCAGCATCACCAGGCTTCCGAAAAGGATAAAGGCCAGTGAGATCTCGTTGAAGTTCAGGAGCACCGAAGGCATGAACAGAAGACTCAGAACTCCTATGGAAAAAGAGGACATGGTGTACATCACGAGATTCGCAAGAAGCGTCACGGTGATGACTGAAACCGGTATTCTGTCAAACCGCATGAACAACGCGCTCACCGGCTGCCCTCCGCTGGCGGAAGGAGTGATGGCGGAGAAAAACTGGTCTCCTGCGCTGTACACAAGCCCCTTAAATATATTGGTTTTGTAGCCCAGTGAATTCAAAAGACATTGGAGTGCCAGTGCTTCGAACAGGATAAAGCCGAACATGGAAAGCAAGGTGGCTATGAGACCCGGGATGGAAGCATGCTCCAGCATGCTCAGGATGTGCCCCGGAGTCAGGGCTCTGCTCTGGGCTGCGACAGTTCTGATAGTCAGAAATGCTATAAGCAGAGCTCCGATTGCGAACATAATATTTTTTTTAACATTCATTTCAGTTTGCGCTCATATTCATAATTTTCATTAAGTACACGGTTGTAAAATCTGGAAAGACCGGTTACTTTTACAAGACCATAGCTGATTTCTGCCAATGCTATGCCCATGAACACATCTGCCACCACGTGCTGCTTTGTGGTAAGCGTAGATATGCAGATGAGCACGCCGGCAATCATGGAAAAGACCTTGTACCATCTCGGGACGGATGAGATCTTTCTCACTGCGATAAAGCAGAACTGGCTGGTCAGACAGTGGATGGACGGGAAAAGATTGTCCGCTGCATCCATCCTGTATACCATCCTGAGTAAACGGGACCAGAGGTCGGCACCTGTGATGGTGGGCCTCAGTGTCGTTGTGGGCAGGACGGTAAAGAAAATAAGGCAGATGATCTTCGCCAGTACATCGGCACACAGAAAGCTGTATGCTTCGTCTTCGTCATCCTGAAGTGCACCGATGAGATAGTTTATGATCCAGAAAATATAACTGCCCAGATAAATGGCGGTGGTCCAGGGGATGACAGGAATGAAGCTGTCAAAGCGGACTGCCAGGCTTGTGTGATGGGAAGAAGTGGTCCAGAGTCGTGAAACATTGTAGGCCACAATATTGATCACAAAGGATATCAGTAATGGGTTATAAAGTTTTTTTTGTACAAGTAACTGTATTTTATGTCTAAAATAATTCATAGTTGTAATTCAAGTTATAAATTAGCAAAAATGGTTTGTGACACATAACTTATTATAGTAAATTACTCTTAAATCATTATTGAAAATAAGCGCAAGGTTTTTAAGGTTAATTTAAGATTGGAAGAAATATGGACATTTACGAAAAGATAAAGACACTTTCGGAAAAAATGGACGAGGAGGCGGTTCGCATCAGAAGGGACCTTCATAAGCATCCTGAAACGGCATTTCTGGAAATGCGCACCACAGTTATCATCGAAAAGTTCCTGAAAGAGCTTGGCTATGAGGTGCTTGCAGGAAAGGCTGTATGCAGGGAAGGTGAACGTCTGGGAGTGCCTTCGGAGGAGGAGCTTTCCGAGCATGCTTCCGAAGTTCTCCGGCAGGGGATTAAAGAGGAGGAGCTTACAGAGGAACTCAGGGAAGGCTATACGGGAGTTATAGGGATCCTGAGATGCGGAGAAGGGCCCGTGACGGCCCTTCGGTTCGATATAGATGCACTCGGCATGATCGAGGCGGAGGATATGGAGCACAGACCCTTCAGAGAGGGATTTTCATCGGTGAACCGGGGAATGATGCATGGTTGCGGCCATGACGGGCATGTTGCCATCGGCCTCGGTACCGCAAAGCTCCTGATGAGAATAAAGGATGAGCTCAGGGGCACCGTCAAGCTCATTTTCCAGCCCGGGGAAGAAGGAGGCCATGGAGCGGTTCCCATCGTGGCAAACGGGCATCTTGATGACGTGGACTATTTTATAGGAAACCACATAGCACCAAGCGATTCTCATGATGACGGAGATTTGACGCCGGGAACTTACGGCTCTCTT
>Ga0256404_1012743_pt1 | contig 10856 bp, 8 predicted proteins | sample RumenRJG_01DNA_FD_185990 | JGI IMG/M metagenome (GOLD analysis project Ga0256404, IMG submission 185990) | Bovine rumen microbial communities from Lethbridge, Alberta, Canada - RJG_01 | ecosystem: Host-associated > Mammals > Digestive system > Stomach > Rumen | place: Canada: Alberta | collected...
TATATTCTACAGCCATATGACATCACTGCAATAGCGGTTTCCGCATTTCCAGACTCCCGGTTTCCGGAACCCGGATTTGCGGTTTCCGCTACTCCGGAATGACGGTGTTTACACACCAGAAAACTCATCAAGACAGCTCCAAAGCTGGATCCATCTGAATCTGGTTGGGCAGAGCCCTTTCTCCATGGAACGTACCGGAGGACTGCAAGGTGCGTACCTAAAGTGTCTTCTTTATCCAGGTCGCCGACGGCGGCCTTTTCTATGTCAAGCCGCTCCCATCTTTTACGCTTACACATTTTCTGTTATTTTCTCTTTCCGGCGATCGTGGTTTTTACCTTCTTGTATAGGTCATAGGGCCCCCATAGATGAAACAGGCAGAGCAATGCATTCCGTACTGCTTCTTTTGTGTTTTCCTTTCCCAGATAATAACAGAATGTTTTAGTAGAGCTGAACACTTTGCATGTCCAAGAACGGTACCATGGATAATCTCTGATCTCTCGTGTGTCCGCATGGGAAGGATTCGCTTCCCCGTTCCTCAAGATTTTTCGATACTCCGGTCTGAAGATGAGATAGTGCATCACGGGAAATGCGTCTCTGCCTGCGATGCTGTCTGCGGCAGAAAAGTAACGCATTCCGAATTGTTTGGATACCTCATTGGCAGCATTAAGTTTAAAAGTATCCTTACTGCTGGCCATCATTGAGCCCTGATGCTGAACATAATAATAACCGTTGGAATGACATGTTTCGATGCGTTTACAAAACAGGGAATATTCCAGCGTGAAACATAGATCTTCTGCATAGTTTTCACATGTCTCACAAAAACGGATGCCGTGCTCTCTTATGATTCCGGTCTTGAACAGACGGGTATATACCGCCCATCCGAGACGAAATTCAAGAATCTGATGAATGAGAAAGTCAATCCGTTCTGATTCATTGCGGATCAGATAGCTTCCCTTCTCATAATTCGTGGCATTGATGAATTGCCCCTCTTCCGTGACACACTGGATATCCGCGCTGACAACATCCGCATTTCTGGATACGATTGTCTCATGCAGGCTCTCCAGCCAGTCTGTTGCCAGATAGTCATCCGAATCACAGAAAGCAATATATGGAGATTCACACAGGTCTATTGCCGAGTTTCGTGCGGATGATACGCCTCCATTATTCTTATGAACAACACAGATTCTTGCATCGGATGACACATATTCGTCACAGATCACAGCTGATCCATCCTGACTTCCGTCATCTACCAGGATCAGTTGAAAATCTGTAAACGTCTGCGCCAATATACTTTCAACACATTTTCGAAGGTATTTTTCAACATTATAAACCGGGACAATGATCGTTATCTCTGCCATTTCACTTTTTCGCCTGTCTTCGTTTTATGAGCTTCTTAATGGACCTGAAACCACTTCTCGCGGTATGGTATAATGCAGGGAATGCATAATCATAGTATTGACCTTTTTTCCATGGGGGGGCGTACCTCAGGCCATAAAATGCCAGTGTCCTTTGGATCTTTATCTTGATCTCCTTTTCTTTTTTGCTCCGTATATCGCTGGGGATCCAGTCGGCACTGCGCAGGATCGGAAGCATTCTCCAGCAATAATCCAGAAACTGGCACACACAGAATTCCGTTAGTTCATCCTTCTTCAATTTACGGACATAGTGAATCCGTTCCTGTAGTGCGTCAGCGCAGTCGAGCCGCCTGATTGAAAATCTATCCCCGGTAATACCGTCCGCATTCCGGAAATAATAATGCAGGACCTCTGGCAGATAAGCAACAGTCCCTGCACGATGGAGGAGCTTATAGGTAATAAACTCATCCTCATGGATCTTTCCGGGGGGATATCGCAGCCCGGAAAACAGCTGCTTTCTATAGAGCTTATTCCAGGCAACGACGGCCCGCAGGTTGTTTTCTATCAGGAGCTCTGACCAATTCCACAATTCAGCCTTGTAGAACCGCTCTTGAACCGGAACCGTCCTTTCCGTTTCCAGAAAATTACATACACTGATCTGTACGTGGTTTTCTGTTGCAGCCTTGTACAGGTATTCGAGATACTGGGGATGCACCCAGTCGTCGCTGTCTATAAATGCGACCCATTCGCTGTTGCTGTTTTCGATAGCCCAGACGATTCCGGCATTACGCGCGGCAGACAGTCCGCCGTTTCGTTGGTGAATTACACAGATCCTGCAGTCTGACGCCGCATAGTCATCACAGATTCTGCCGCTCTCATCCGGGGATCCGTCATCTATCAGGATCAGTTCAAAGTCCCGAAAGCTTTGTCCTATAATGCTGTCTACGCAGCGGCTAAGATATGATTCCACCTTATATACAGGTACAATAACGCTGATCAGTGCCATGGTAACCCCCTGCACGGCAAATGAATTGAATCCTTTACGAATCCATTCCCTTTCTGATGACTTTTGCCCCGATTTGTTCCGGATAGTTTTGTGAGATCCAGTCCTTTATTACTTCATTGTTTTCATCATAGACAAAAATATATTCCTTGTCGATGTTTTCGAGCTTGCTTGCATCATCTGCTATTATAGTCGTAATACTATTCGATTGGAGAAGATATGCCCCCAGATAGTACGTATATCCAGAATCAGACTTTGGAATCAGAATGCAATAGTTTTTCCTATCCGGAATATGATACTCTTCTATAGCTGATTCGAGCCATTCCCTTTGTCCCGAATTATAAGAATATGTCGGGGTGTATGTCAAAACAAATCTGACTCTTCCAGTAGACAGAAACAAAAGGCTGCAGAAAGCCGTGGACACAGCTATGGCCGTAATAACAGGTGGAAACAATAATTTCGGATCCAGACAGGAAATCGCCCTTACTGCCATTGCTATATATAGATACATCGCAGCAATAATTATTGTCTTTGCATAGCGGATATTTCCTGCCAGAGTCAATGCTTCATTTCCCGGCATTGAAGCGAGATACATCCCCAGCATCCCGACCTGATATACCGCATACAAAAAAAAGACGGCAGACAATACTTTCTTATATAATCTGAATTCTATTTTTACGAATAGCAGGATGATAATCCCTAGAACAATAAATACCAGCAGCACAGCCCAAAAATCTTTCCATTTCATGCTGAACTCAATCATTTTTATGACGATGGTTCTGACATCTTCAGCAGACTTCTGCAGAAATGTTTGCTTAGCATATGAGAATGAAAGCGCATGCGTGGTCTGATTGGCACGTTGAAACACATAACCACAGTGTTTATGCCATAAAACTATTGTGAATATCGTTGCTATTGTGCAGCTAAATCGGAGAACAAACCGGCTCTGAGGGATTCTTATCAATATTTGCAAACAAATAATACCGGCAAAAAGAACTCCTGAATTCTTAATCTGTACCAGCAGAATCGCATAACTGGTTGCAAATAGAACATTTCGCCAATTACTTTGCTCTCTGCAATACATTACCGTAAACATCACGCCGCACATCCCGGCGAGTGGGAGTAACGTATCAACCAGGAGACTTGTCGTCACAATATTATATGTAAAAAAGAAGTTCGTTGCAATTGCAATGACGAACATCCCGCAAAACCTGTTCTTCTCAGCAAGGGAAAATAGAGGCAAAATGCAGGTGAGCATCATATACAGCTGGGCAAGCATCAATACAGGTTCGCTTGTGTTGCCGACTATTTTGGCAAAAAAATATAGGAACGTTGAACTCCCGAGGGGATAAGCTTGATACTCGATCAAAAGATCCTGGAAGGTCGGATACCGGTTTACTTCCAGCATACGTTTCACTACCAGCGCCCAGTGTGAGAAATTATCATATTCAACAAATAACTGTCTCTTCAGGAAAAGTGCCATACAAATCATTGTAATCCCGAAGAAGAGGAATCCCACGTTGAAATACGATCGAGTATCAATGGGTATCTCTCCCTTTGTTCGGATTAGATAAAAAAAGCCCATAATTCCCAGAAAGCACAAAATCCAGGCCCCTTCTGGCAGCAGGTTAAGTATTCCGCATAAAAACAGAGTATTAACTTGAATTGCAACAGTAAGGCTCGGGATAAAGAAGACACTGATCTCAGAGTTCTTTCTCAACATCTCCCAATAACCTGCAGTTGAGAGTATAAATCCCAGCAACCGGATAATTGTGACCATAATTCTCCTCGTTTTTTCGTGTGTCAGTTGAGATCTTCTGTCGGCATAACGGTTGCATCCGTCATCAATGATTTCGTCAAGGTATCATGTATTATCTCTGATTCTCTCTGCCAGCTTATCGAAGAACGGTAGCAAAGGGGTGTTATCATACTGATAGCCTTTCATATTCAGCAATTCGGGAATCAAGGATATCGCTTCTTCTGGTGATTCAGAATATTTAATATACGGCAGATGTCTAATCCAGTCGTATGTGCCTTTTACTTTGTGATTGTTGTTGCTAAATGCGATGCATGGTGTTTCTGTTAATGCAGCAAAAACCATACCATGAAGACGATCTGTTATAACAAGCTTTGCTCTGCAGAATTCCTGCATTTTCTGTCGAACAAGCTCAAAGCGATTATCTTTTGTCACCGAAGTATCGGCATGCATATCAGTATGAGAGAATCTATATCCAAGATCAGAAATCTTATTTTCTAGCAACACCCACACCGAATCATCTACTGATTTCTCAGAATCATCGCGTGTAACGAACAGCACTCCGGAACGTGTTTCAGGAATGACTTCATAGTCCTTCATTGTGGTATAAAGGACAATATCTGGTGTTAAAAGAACGGTTGCTAATGGATACAAACTTTTCATTTTATCATAAGAAGTCTGCTCACGAGCTATGATAGTAATATCTCTATGATTATAAATCTTAACAGATGCCGTTTGTTTTTGTCTTCCAGAATCAGTATCCGAGTAAAAAATAGTTTGAGGAAAAATAACAGGTTTGTTCTTCAAATGATCAACTATATACTCTTGCCGAAAAACCTCCTCCTCATACCATTGATCACCCATATTACCTCCTCCGTGCCAGTAATAATGGTTTGTGGAAAAAGGAAAACCTTGCAGCAAATGAACAAAGCTTTTCGTCTCAGCAACGGTTAATTCCTTTATTGGTAAACGATTTTCGTACACGCTCTGTAAGAAACGAATTTCAGCAAGAACAATCGCACTGTCGCCGATATTCGTATGTGTAGGTGTCCCAATTATGAACGCTTTCTCGGTAAGCGGTATATTCAAGTATTTCCAGTATTTATACTGGACTCGATATTTGCGGATTCTTCTATGAACCAGCCTCAATTGATCATATATAATATTTTCCACCATTCCTATCCTTTCCGTAATCGCAGATCCTATTGTTATGCCGCGAAGTGGTCGCTTAGCCATTTTTATAAGTAATAGCCGTTCTTAAAAACGAATGGATGGATATATGAATCAGATAACAGCATTGCAAATTTGGTGCCGCCACAGTTTCCTGCAATTAAGCTGTGGCATCTAGACAAAATGATTAAGGATGATAGATACTCGATTGACTTCCAATAATTATCTTTATCACGGTCGAAATGAACCTCACCTATCAACATCCCATCTTTGTAGAGTGAATCATAGTATGTTCTGCTGTTTACAAGAATTCTATTCTCTCCCAGTCTATCCTGAAAAGCTTTCCAAATACGTTCTTCTTCTGTGGCTAAATACACTTTCACATCTTTTTTGCTTATTCTATCTTCAACCGCGGCTATGATTTTATCCAACTCCGGCTGAACAGGATGGCCACACGGTTTAAGTGATACGTAATCCGTTCCTCTTACCAGTACTCCAAGCGTTTTTTCATAATCGATCCGCAGCGTTCGTTCTTCCTTAGCGACATATGCGGCAGTATTATCATTCAGTGAGACAAATGTCTTAAAGAGAAAATGCCATATTTCATAGTCAACATTGTTTCTATCCAAATATGTTTCCCATCCACCCGTATACGGAATTCTATCCACATCACATTCTATAGTAGAAAACAATTCTATTCCTTCGGGGCAAATGATTTCATAAGGCTGGCGGAAGAACCAATTCCATTGGAAAAAGTTATCTTCTCCCTTATTGATTTCTATAACAGGGATATAGCCATTACTCAAAGAATAAAGAATCAAAGACAATGTGTTCGTCAGACATGCAACATTAAAATACTTATTGCTCCATTCGCCGTGTTTGATAATCATCGCTTTGCGATTTGCTGCGATCTTTTTTGTGACAGCATCAAAATTCTCCGCAAGCCTGAGGCCAAATTTGCGATAAACTGTTGTTTCAACCTCATTGGCTCCAAGAACCCGTTTCAGTACTCTGTTCCTTTTTATTTGCTCCTCATTTAATAGGAGCATATATCGCCGTGCCATTGATTTAATCGCTTTTTTTATAATCCCGTTTTTCATCCTTCCTCCTGGCTCGAGGTCATGATCATATGTTACTTTCCTTTGGCACATGTTACTTTCCCTTATCATCGATATAGCGCCGTTTTGTTTTTTGATATAGCACCAACTTGGACAGTTTTTTCCGGATCCCGGTCAAATGCATGATATTATACAACCTTCTACGCCGGTTCTTTTCAGGATGAAAAAAGTCAAATGTAGCTATCCATTTCAAATCATTATAGTATGTCTTATCGATTAAGGATGAGTTCTTTTGTATCATTTTGCGCTTAATATGCTGCCATTCTATCGGTGTATTCCCCGGATATGTGTATTCTAGTGCCATTTTTCTGTATATTCTTTTCAAAATGCTGATATCTGTATCAAATCCAAAGTCCTTTGGATTTCCTTCTTCAATCAAAATTGCGGTGATCGTTCTGTAGCATTTTTCACAGTGACAGCAGTTGTTACCGTCCTTTGATTCCCAACAGACATGGAGTCTTATTTTTCTTTGCGGATTATTTCTTTGATACGCAACTACGTAATCCACTTTATCTTGCCTGCTCATTTCATATCCGTCGTGGATCACTTTTGAACCACAAAACCTGACACAATTATCAATAGACGGATCAGATGCACAGATAACCTTTCCGGCTTCTGGGCAGTTGCTTGAAGCAATATATACTGTTTTGATTCTATGAAGCCAGACATAAGGAGCCGAGTGTCCGATTAGAGCAATACCATGTTTTATATCATGCCACCATCCATCATGAAGGTACTGATGGTATTTCCTTTCCAGTACATCCTCTCTGTCGAACTGTCGGAAAGAACTGTGGATCGTGATATGGTTTACCTGAAATTCAGAAGCTGTTTCTTCAATTATTTTATTAATTGGCATCCAGCCATCACAATTTTCATACTCAACATCGGATCCCCAAATAGAAATCAAGTCCGGTCTTTCATCCAAATGTCGAAGGAGAGTCGTGGTTGCATCCAAACCTCCGGAGAAAAATGCTGCTGTTTTACCACTGCTGCTTCTATTGCAGTTTACGATCCTATCCGCATGAATTGTCCCCTTAAAGTCAGCATCCGGGAACATATCAATATAGCCCTTCTTGAATTCCGGGATGCTGCAATAGAAATCTTCATCTAGTTCCGGTAAATGCAGCACCGCATCTTCGAGCCATATAATCGGCAGAACATTGCACACAAAAGGTACTGCAAGCACCGCATCTGGAACGGTTTCTATCTTGTCAGGATATTCGATCTGAAACGGAAAATCAGAAAAAAAAGACTGTAAATCTTCATCAGCTCTGAAATGATAGAGGACAGTTTTATCTTTTTTCTCTATCTGTATCAAATTAATCGCTCCCAACCTCTTTGACCTCCTTCATATCTGGAAACCGGATCGATCCCCACCACTGATGCTCCCATTTCAGTCGATTCTCTTTTGTAAGATCTTCTAGGATTTCAAACTTGCATACGCGGGTAATATGGTCCAGGATTACACTGTTGCCAAGATTGTCCTTCTGGAACAGCGCAATGCTGATAAAGTAGGCACCTTCTGCCAAAAGGCCGGTATCAAATTCAAATGTATTGGTACGTGTCTCACCATCCTTTACATCTCCCAATGTCCTAGATTGCACCAATCCCACTGGTGAATCATTCATATATCGAATGATCATCCGGAAACATACCTGTTGTAAATCTCTCGCTGCAGCCCACGATAATTGAATTTTCAGAGGTTTTCCACTCTCATATACGCAATCACTCGTGTTTAAAAACTTCAATTCAAGCATTTTTGCAGCTTCGCTGATTCCCTGAGGTCGTTCTCTCAACTTGAGATCATAACAAGTTCCTGTCTCATCAGAATTCTCGTTTAAGTATGTCTCAATGGCAGCTTCAACATCTCCGTCAAAAACCACTTTCCCGTGAGACATAACGATGCATCTGTCGCAGAGCTGACGGATTGTGTTCATGTTATGGCTGACATATAGAATAGTTCGACCCTCCGTTTTTGAAACATCACTCATCTTTTCCAAGCATTTCTTTTGAAACGCCATATCGCCGACAGCCAGCACCTCGTCCATAATCATAATCTCTGAATCCAGATGTGCTGCAACTGAGAATGCCAGTTTTACATACATGCCGCTGGAATAACGTTTAACCGGAGTATCGATGAATTGACGTACCTCGGAGAATTCGATGATGTCTTCCATCTTGGCGTCGATTTCTTTCTTTTTCATGCCAAGGATTGCACCATTCATATAGATGTTTTCCCGTCCGGTAAGCTCCCCATGGAATCCGGTTCCGACTTCGAGCATTGAAGCGACGCGTCCATTCATGCCGATCCGTCCGCCGGTCGGAGCAGTGACTCGTGAGATCAGCTTCAACAACGTGGATTTCCCCGCACCATTATGTCCGATGATGCCGACTCGCTCTCCCTTTTTTACGTCGAAGGATACACCGTCCAACGCCAGGAATGTCTCTCCTCTATTGTAATTCGCGGCCCCGATCCTTCTGGTCGGGTCTTCCCGGCCGAGTATTTTCGCATTCCAGCGCTGGAGTTCATCCCGCAGTGTCGTGCCTCCAATCTGGCCAAGGACATACTGCTTCGACACATTCTCTATTCTAAGCATTAATTCTTCCATATTCCGCCTCATATTGTGTCCATGAATGTCCGCTCGATTCGACTGAATAAAACCAATCCGATCAGAAACAGAATCACGCTGATTGCCCAACTGATCAGATAATAAGTCAGATTGAAATAGCCAAAGCCGAACATCGCGTAACGGAATGTGGTAACGATCGGTGTCACCGGGTTGAGCATGTACAGGCTGAGCCAGCGCTCAGGCACCAGTTGCAGACCATAGGCGATCGGGCTACCATATTGCCAGAGCTGCAAGCCGAAGGTGACCAGCATGGCGAGATCCCGGTATTTTGTTGTCACGGAGGAAATGATGACTCCACAGCCGGTTGCCAGGATGATCATCTGCAGGATCAGCAGTGGTATCAGAAGAAGCATCGGTGTGATCTGAATGCTTGTTCCTCCGCGAATTACATAATATAGCCAGAAGCATAGGAACATGGCAAACTGTATGCCAAAAGAGATAAGATTTGATAAAGCTGTAGAAACAGGTGCGACTAAGCGAGGATAATAGACCTTCCCCATCGTGGCCCGGTTGGCTAAGAATGTATTTGAGGTTGCTGACAGCGTCGATGAAAAATACTGCCAGCAGATATTCCCCGACATATAAAAAAGGAATCCAGGGATCACCCAGTCTCCCTCAACATCCGCAGTCGTCAGATGCGCGAGGCTGCCAAAGATAATTGTGAAAACAACTGTAGTCAGCAGCGGTTGAATAATTGCCCAGAGCGGTCCCAGAATTGTCTGTTTATATTTAGCGGTGAAATCCCGTTTCACGAACAGAAATATCAGATCCCGATACTCCAAAGTCTCCTTCAAATGGAGATCCAAAAGTCGGTGTTCAGATGTGATTTCCGTTTTGAAGAAGGCTTGATTCATATCTCTTTCTTTCCTCGTGGTTCATTCGAAATCTGCTCTGACACAGCAGCATGCTCATATGCTGCTGTTCTTTTGCTGTCTTAGTCTGTCATAGGCCATAGGTGTTTCAGTATACGCCGTGATGTATCACGCAGCCCGCGCTTTTTGCAGAGCCGTATTTTGCAGACGAGTTCATTCGCGATTATAGTGTTTCTTGCTCTTTCCATCTTGAAAGCAACCGTGTTCTTTTTTTCACACTGTCGGAACAGTTTTCCCATTTCCCTTCGGTAGAGATCCATCCCGGCCATCTCTTCATAATTCATGCGGGAACGATCTCCCATCTTTTTTAGGTCGTCTTTCCGATCAATCATTCTTATGATCGCATCTCTCAGGCTATCCGCATCATTGGTTTTTACGATATATCCGTTATCCCCTCTGATCAGGTAATTGTCACCCACATCTTCTGTAAGGATCATAGGCTTTGACATCATCGCCCCTTCAATCGCAAACATGGAGCAGGACTCACCTCTGGAAGCCAAAACGACAACATCTGTCTCAGCAACGGCACTCAGTGCTTCTGACGCTGTAAGCGCGCCAAGATAGGTGATGTTGTCTGTTTTCTCCGCTTCAGAAACAATGCGCTTACCATAGTCTTCCGGGGCAGGTACGATCCTTCCCGCAAATAGCAGTTCTGACCGCGACTGATAGTCTGGCGGCATTTGCAGGAAAGCATCCAATAGGACATCATACCCTTTCATGGCGTATATATCACCCAACTGGAGAAACCGCACCCGTTCCCTGGTTCCTGGAGAAACGATGGAATACTCGCCTGAGACATCCTCCATACAGTTTCTGACAATCGCGATCTTCTGCTTTGTATACTGATGGATTCTTTTTGCCGCAAACTCACTGACACATACCATATCCCGACTGTTCTGCAGCCAGTCGAGTCGTTGCGTAATGCCCGTAATAAACATCGACAGGTTAACAG
>Ga0256404_1012745_pt1 | contig 10855 bp, 12 predicted proteins | sample RumenRJG_01DNA_FD_185990 | JGI IMG/M metagenome (GOLD analysis project Ga0256404, IMG submission 185990) | Bovine rumen microbial communities from Lethbridge, Alberta, Canada - RJG_01 | ecosystem: Host-associated > Mammals > Digestive system > Stomach > Rumen | place: Canada: Alberta | collected...
AATCCTAATAATGCTCTTCTTTTCATTACAAAACAGCAGTAAAAGAAAGGAAACCCAATGATCACAGAAAAACATAAGCATTATGGAAAAATGGGCATAAAGCTTCAAATGTTAATGTTGACATTTGAGGCTGAAAGTATAGCATATACGATCTGCCAGCATTACGACTTGGATTCTTCGGAGTATTCTTTCAGTTATGTAGCCGGATGGAGCTCCGGCAAGGATACAAAGGAACTGAAGAACTCTCTTGAGCGTATAAGATCTGCTGCTGACGAGATGATCACAGCAATAGATAAGTCTCTGGAGAAACAGGCAAAGCGTGAGCAGACCCGCGCCACCCGTGAAGAAGCGAGGTGACAGCGATGGCATACTACACTGAAGAACAGATACGTCAGGCTCGATCGATGGACCTTCTGACATACCTACAGACATATGAGCCGACAGAGCTCGTTCATGTCAGGGGCAATAGCTACTGCACCAGAGAACATGACAGCCTTAAGATATCCAACGGGAAATGGATGTGGTGGAGCAGAGGTTTTGGTGGCAGCTCAGCACTTGATTATCTGATCAAAGTTAAAGGAATGCAGTTCATGGATGCTATGAAGATCCTGACTGATGACAAGGGTGTTTCCCTCAACAATGATCATAATTTGAGGGAAAGCACGCAAAATAAGGGTAGCAGAAAACTGCTTCTGCCAGAGAAATCGGAGACTAGCCTCGAAGTTATAAGGTATCTTTCAAGACGCGGGATAGACAGAGATATTATCCGAGATTGCATCGATGAAGGACTGCTGTATGAATCGCTGCCGTATCATAACTGCATATTTGTAGGGCTCGATGAGTCAGGTAATGCAGCATACGCATTCTATCGGGCTACAACAGGAGAACGGCTGATGGGCGAAGCTGCAGGCTCCGACAAGCGCTATTCCTTCAGGATCAATTGTGCCGGCAGCACACTTCATGTATTCGAGAGCGCCATAGATCTGCTTTCATATGCGACGGTAATGAAGATTAGAACAGGCGAATGGAGAGCAGAACCTATGCTGTCTCTTGGAGGCGTATATGCACCGAGTGCAAACAACAAGCAATCGAAACTGCCAATTGCGCTTGAAAATGCAACGCAAATTCAAACGCAAATAAATACGATTGCTCTGCATCTGGATAATGACTATGCCGGAAGGAGTGCAGCGAACAATATATCAGTGCAGTTACGCAGTAACTTTGCAGTTAGGGACGAGCCTCCTCCATATGGCAAAGATTATAATGATTATCTTACTCATCTGCTTAAGCGGAATAAAACTCGCCAGATGGAAAGACAATAATTTCGAATGCGGTTTCATGCATGTAGTCGTTGATCTTAATGGTCGACGGCTATTTTTATTGTAAAAATATGTGCGGAGGTAGAACGAAATGTCAAAAACTTATGGATATGTACGTGTCTCAAGTGCCGATCAGAACGAAGACAGGCAGATGATTGAAATGGAGAGAGCAGGAGTGCCGCCAGAAAACATCTTTATCGATAAGCAGTCCGGCAAGAACTTCGACAGACCGAACTACAAGAGGTTGGTCAGAAGACTCAAAGAAGGTGATCTTCTGTATATCCTGAGTATCGACCGAGTAGGCAGAAATTACGAAGAGATCCAGAACCAATGGAGGATTCTTACGAAAGAGAAGGATGTCGATATCGTTGTAATAGATATGCAGTTGCTGGACACCAGGCAGGGCAAGGATCTGATGGGCACCTTCATAGCAGATCTGGTATTACAGATACTATCATTCGTAGCTCAGAGTGAGCGAGAGAAAATCCGCGAGCGTCAGGAGCAAGGTATAGCGGCTGCCAAAGCGCGGGGCGTGAGGTTCGGAAGACCAGAGAAGGAAGTGCCGGACGATTTTGCCCAACTGGTCAAAGCGTGGGAGAGGAAAGAATTGTCTTTGTCGGAGTTGTTGCAGAGATGTGATATGTCTGAAGCAACGTTCTACAGGAAACTTCGTGAGTTTCGGCTTAAATGCCAGGGATGATAATGTTTTTTATCAGAATTAATGATCAAGGAACGTTTCTGTTGAAAGTCTTTTCTGGTGCTGATGATAGACTTAAATAAACTATATTCAGAGGGATAAGGATGAGAACGATGGGTAAAGTCTTCTGCGCTGAATTTCGGGATATGATAGTGGAACTCCATCTTGTTCATGGGAAATCGATCAAATGGTTGGCAGATGAGTACGCAGTATCCGCCAGCACTATAGGTAGATGGGTAACCTGCTATAGGAATAAAAGGATGTTAGACGCAGAAAAGCTATCAAAAGGTGTACCTTTTGATAATTCTCCTCATAATAAAAAATGCATTAATAGCTCCATCAACAAAGTGCTTTAAACAGCATTTTGAAATTGTAAACAATTGAAAATCGTGGTATTCTGATTGTGTAGATTAAGCTATCAAAAGGTACACCTTTTGATAATAGTTGAGAGTAATATCTGAAAGCACTATTTCGTACAATCACTTGACTGAAATGGCTGCGCATCTATTTTGAGGCAGTACATTTGGTCAAGCTTTTGTGTACTCAGGGAGCCGCAATCAATGAGCGAAGAATTCGATAAGAAAAAACAAACACCATCTTTTGTAGAACGGATGGGAATAAGAAGGAAAAAATATGACAACAACTTACAGACCTCAAGTGCACAGGAGAAAAAAAGCAAGTCCATAAACATAAGTGAAATAGAAAAGAAATTTGACGCCATAGAGTACGAGCTGTCTCAGTATGTAATTGATCAGGTCGATTATGTGAGAACCCTATGCATAGCATTTAAGCGGCCTTTTCTAATTGAGTCAAGGGACAGCTTTAAAAACATGATTTTTGTGTTTGGTAATAATGGCTCGGGAAGAAGGTATTCAATTAGTGTAATTGCAAAATTACTTTCCATTCTTAAGCTGATTAAGAACTCACAAATTTACAGTCTTGATTTTTCGCAATATAAGGATGACGACGCGGTAGAAAAACTGCTTCTTCCGGACTTATACAAGGCTTTTTATAGTGATGCTCCGATTGTGATTATTAATAACTTTGATCGAGGTTGTCCTAAGTCATTACAGCATCTCACAAATCTAGGAATAAACGGAACTCTAAAACTTGATAAAAGGTATGCGTGGAAAGCTGGAGAATTACAGGATACGACAGGTTCGTATACTCGTGGAACAAGAGATGATCTCAGCGCAAATGGGAAGTATATCATTTGTCTTTCTACCCAGAAAAAATCTTCGTTTGCTAAGCTGTTTTCAAAGGATTTTTCCGACAAGATAAAAGATGTTTTAGAAACAAAACCATTATCCAGTGAAGCATTGGCATTAATTGGAAATAACTACATTGAAGATATTAAAAAGAAACTCGAAGAACGGGTAAACATTGATATTAAATGTGACGGAGTTGTAGAGGACATTCTTTCATACAATGCAATAAAAGATGGTGCGCATGGAATCAAAAAAGTGTTATATAACGGGATTTATGTCCCTGTGGTCGAGAAATACCTTTATGAACAACAAGAACGCGGAAGCATTCTGACAATTCATTTTTCCGAGGGCGCTATCTATGGAAACGGAGAGAAGTTGTCTGAATTATCCGGTGGCATAAATCAGGAGGCTCTAAACAAGATCAAGGACGAGCTTAATAATATCGTTGGACTGTCTTCAGTTAAAGAGTTTGTTTATAAGCTTGAGCAACATGTATTATTCGAAAGAAAACGCACCAATTCAGATTCATTAGGTTTATCCTTACATATGATTTTTACTGGCAATCCAGGTACTGGTAAAACAACAATAGCCCGAATCGTATCACGATATCTAAAGGAATTGGGATGCTTAAGTAGTGGACATTTAGTTGAAGTTACAAGAAATGATTTAGTCGGTAGATATGTTGGAGAAACCGCACAGAAAACCTCTGAAGTAATAGAACGAGCAATAGGAGGTGTACTGTTTATTGACGAAGCGTATTCACTTGCAAGGGGAAAGGAAGATCTCTTTGGTGTTGAGGCGGTAGATACTTTAGTGAAGTATATGGAAGATTATCGTGATAATCTTGTCGTTATACTTGCTGGGTATTCTGATGAAATGAGTGACTTTCTAAATATTAATTCTGGGTTGAAATCGCGATTCAATTATCAAATAAATTTCCAAGATTACACAGCTGAAGAACTCCTTGAGATTGCGGACATTACTGCTGTAGCAAAAGGCTACACGATAGATTCTGGCTGTAAAGGTCAGCTTTTAGAGTTCTTTGAGAAAAAACAGATTCCAGGGAAGAATGATAGTGGTAACGGTAGAATGGTTAGAAATGTTATAGAAAAGGCTATAACGAACCATTCTCAGAGATTATCTGAAATTGGCAATAATATAGATGTTTCTGATCAACTGACGTTACTTAATGCTGAAGACCTTAACTTGGAGAAGAAGGAACCATATGATTTAGAGAAAGAGTTGAACAACATTATAGGTCTTGAAAATGTTAAACAGCTGATACGTAATCTTGAACTTCAAATAAAAGTAAACACGCAGCGAAAGGCGGCTGGTTTCCAAACATCTTCGCAGCAAAGTCTAAATATGGTGTTTGTTGGCAACCCTGGCACAGGAAAAACTCATGTTGCAAGAACTGTTGCTAGGATGCTTAAGGAGCTAGGCGTTCTTAAGGAAGGACAGCTTGTTGAAACGGATCGCGGTGGACTGGTATCAGAATATGTAGGAAAGACCGCACAGAAAACAAAAGATGTGTTTTTCTCTGCATTAGGAGGAGTGCTATTCATTGACGAGGCATATTCTTTATCCTCTACGAACTCGTTTGATAGAGAAGCTATAGATACATTAATAAAACTCATTGAAGATCATGCTGGTGATATAGTTGTTATTCTTGCTGGGTATAAGAAAGAAATGCGTGACTTTATGAAGAACAACTCTGGTCTTCATTCAAGGTTCAATATTGTTATGGACTTCCCAGACTATTCTACTGATGAGCTGTATGAAATATTAAGTTTACAAGCAAAATCAAAGGGCTTTTTGATAGATCCTTTGGCAGAGTCAACAATCAAGGCGTGCTTAGAAAAAGAAGCAAGGAAAACTGAATATAGTGGTAATGGAAGATTGGCAAGAAATCTTCTTGAAGCAGCTATAAGAAAACAAACGGAAAGACTATCCGCAAGTCAGGATTACTCTAATGAAGAGTTAATTACATTACGAGCTATAGACTTCGAAAAAGAGAGTCAAAAGAAAATGTCTGAGGACTTCGATTTGGAAAGGAGCTTGGCAAATGTAGTGGGATTAGAGCCGGTAAAGGACTATTTTAGAAGCTTGGAAGCATTAATAAAGCTAAACAAGGCGCGTGAAGAGCTTGGGATCGTTTCGGACTCGAATCAAACATTACATATGATATTCACTGGAAATCCTGGTACAGGAAAAACTACTATGGCGCGAATTCTGGGTAGTCTTCTGCACGAGATGGGTATGCTCAGTGGGAGCAACTTTATCGAAACAGACAGAGCTGGATTAGTTGCGGGCTATGTGGGGCAAACCGCGATAAAAACCAAGGAAGTCATCAATCAGGCGCTAGATGGTGTTTTGTTTGTTGATGAAGCTTACACTTTGGCACAAGGTGGATCTGGAAACGATTTCGGTAAAGAAGCAATAGATACGTTGCTAAAAGATATGGATGATAATCGTGAACGACTTGTTGTAGTTCTTGCAGGTTATCCTGCAGACATGAGGCAATTCCTGAACACGAATCCAGGATTAGCATCAAGGTTTCCCAATATAATTCATTTCCCAGATTATTCTGAGGAGGAGTTGCTACAGATTGCAGAGAAAATGTTCAGGAACAAGAAATATGTACTTGGTCCAGGAACTAAAGAAAAATTATTGGATGTCTTTGGCCGCGCATTGAAGGAGCCTAATTTTGGCAATGGTCGCTTTGTCAGAAACCTTTGTGAAAAGGCAGAAAGAAACTTATCGGAACGCGTAATAAGAACTAATAATATTACGAAAGAATCAGTAACGACAATAATGCCAGAAGATATCATTGCTTAGGAGGGGTGGTTTTATATGAATCAGCAATATCAGCAAAAGGAAACTAAGGATCGAAAACAAGATGCGGCATCACTATACTTTCACGATGAAGCAGATAATCGTAGAGAAAGAGGAGTTAAAAAAAGCAACAAGAGAAAATCTTCATCGAGCATCATAAAACTAGTTGCAATCGTCATCATTGCGGTGGTAGCGATTGCTGGCATAGGGTTTATGGTTGTAAGCAAAGATGTCAGTGATCTTGAGGGAGAGTGGGTACGTCAGCCTGATGATACTGACTTTGCAGGTATGATAGTAGAAATAAAAGAAGATGGCGGCAAGTATATTGGCGTTATCAAATATTCTCCTGTGGATTCATTTTCAGTAGGAGAGCATAAATGGTCAGATATGACTAAAGCTGGATTCAATACTTTCTACGAGTATGATTTGCTGGATGATGGAATTACACGTGTTCATACAAAAATTAAAATCTCTTTAGATGGGAAAACTCTTACGAACAATTCAACCAATCAAAACGCTATATACTATGGAAAGAATCAGGTCTGGAAGAAAAAATAACAATCCTTATTACTGATGCTTACGCCTCTCTAAGGTCAGTAGAAAACAGGGGAAAACGCCTGATGCAAATCAAGTTTTGAAGAAGAAATATCGGAGGATGCACAATGAAAGATTTCAATGAACTTGAAAAACTGGAAAAACTCAGCAAATCCATGTCTGAAGAGGACTCTGTACAAAAGCCGAAAAGCAAGTTGCCTTTTATCATTATAGGTATAGTTGTTTTAGTGGCAATAATTGTTGGAGTTATTCTTATTAGCAATAATAAGAATAAGCAAGAAGAAAGCAAGCCAGATACAATATATGAAGAATCGCAAGATGCTGAAACTGATCTTAGTGATGAATCAGGTTCCGAAGAAGAATCTGGTTTAGTTGAAGCATCGGGCGAAGATAATCAACAAAACACCGATATGCTTGCAGCCTATGATGAATTACTCAAGGGCGGTTCTGATACAAGTGATATGTATGTTACAGGTGATGTATCTGTTGGTAAGGATAAAGACTTAAAGCCAGGCATTTATGACATGACATTTATTGGCGGATCATTGAATGGATATGTGAACCACCCTTCTTTTGGACTTGCATTTTATGGCGATAATAATGAGGTTGCAAGATTAATCTTAACAGAAGGCATTACCTTGGAATTCAGTGAAGTATCAAAGGTAAAATTCACTGCTGTGAGAAAAGCTAAGTTCTTATCAGAACTTGGTCAGGGAGAATATCTTGTTGGAAAAGATATAAAAGAAGGAAAGTATAAGCTAAGCACAAACGGTTCTCTTGGGAATGGTGGAGTATGGTGGATTTGGATATGTACTCCTGACGGAGCTGGGGGCTATAACTTAGATTATTCACAAGAGTATACGGCGGGCAATACCGACATTGCTATATCGCTTAAAGAAGGTGACGTTCTAAGTCTGTCTTGCGATAAGTGGGAGTGTACAGGTGAGATTGTCCTAACGGAGCTCAACTAAAATACATATTGAATACACCAGAATTAAGCAGATGAGCTGATTATATATATAAGAATGCAGGAGGAAACAAAATATGAAAGATTTCAATGATCTTGAAAAGCTTGAGGAACTAAGCAAGTCATTGACCGAAGAGAAATCTGTACAAAAACCAAAAAGTAAAATGCCACTTATCGTAATTGGAGCGGTGATCATAGTGGCTGTAATTATAGGGATTATAGTTACAAGTAATAACAAAAATAAGCAGGAGGAAAGTAAACCAGATACAATATACGAGGACAATGTAGCTGTTGAAGAGGACTCTACAGAGGCTTCATCTGAAGAACAGAAGGAACCTGAGAAAAAAGAACCTGTAAAGAAAGCAAAAGTAGGAGATACCGTCAAAGCTGAAACTAAGTATGGAAGCTTCGAGGTCAAGGTTGTATCTGCAGCAAGAACAAATTGGTACGATGATTCCTCCGACAGCGAAGCAATAACCATAAGATTTGAAATAAACAATATCGACTATGTTGGTGAATATGATGAGGGATATCTGAATGGATATACTTTGGATGATACTGGGTCGATGACAGTTTTAGACTCTGATGGGTTTAAGGTTGCATATTATGATATAGGCGGCCCGACGGATGGTTCGTATGGAGTATCGGATGATACAAATGTCGGATCGAAAGCAAAAGTAAGTTATCCATACATTGTTCCGATTGGAACGAAAGAAGTGACGGTTAACGTTAATGGACAATATGAGATTCCTGTGGAAATAGGTGATGAAATGGTTACCTATTAGATAAGAGTAGTTAAATGTCCATAGTCAAATCATATTGTGGAGGAAATTAATGAGCAAATACAGTAGCACTATGTACTTGATAGGATCCTTAAGAAGAGTATCTGAAAATTCTTCTATTGATGATGTTGTGTTAACTGTTGCTCCTGACTATGTTGATGTGCTATACGATGTATTGCGTTCCAAAAGGATTAATCAGGAAAATCAGGATATACATCTCAGTAGCATTTCATTGGATAAAAAGTATCTTGTGAGGTTTTCAAAGCAATATGCTGCATGGATTGAAAACCGTGATTTAGCCACAGCTATTGAATATGAGCACAGAGAAAGATTCATTGGTGAACTGGATGCTTTTAACGAAAAGACGATAGTAGCTAAGCTTGCTTGTCCTATTATTGAATTCAATATAAGTAACTCAGAAGTATATACTGAAGAAATGTGCGAAACCGTTATTCTTGATAATGCAATATTAAGGTTTATAGAAGCTCCAACTGTTAGGAGGATATGACAGATGAACAAAAAGAATGCAAAAAAGTTTACAATCGAGATGTTGATAATTGGGTTGGTTTTGGCAGCTGTAGTTTTCATTTATATATCTAATACGGAAGATCAAGCGCTTGCCGCTGCGGCAGTAAATGCGAGAGTTCCTCTTGGCGATGTTTTCAACAGCTTGCTTAATAAGTATTTCTGAAGTAGCTTTATATAACTATCATGCAAAGGCCGGTGTTTACTGATTGGTGACACCGGTTTTTATTATGGCTGAAATATGGGAAGGGGGACGATATTATCATGTCAAATGAAGAGAAAAAAATGCTTCAAGTTATTGTCTGCAGACCTGGAGAGCGCGCTGCGATAGAAGAAATAGGGGAAGATCTCGCCTCGATGCAGGCGGTGGTCGGAGGAATGATACAAGAGTATCAGCCATTCTATGATGGGTCAGATCCAAGGGTAGAGAACGTTACCATCTACTGTCATGAGGAAGGCAAGCTAAGAAATCTCGAGCGAAACAGAGCGATAGCAGACAATGAAGGGAGGATCCTGGACATAATCCGGGGTCCATTTTTTATATGCTACTCGACCATAGAAAGTGAGACTTTTCATTCACTGCCGGCGGATCTTGAAGAGAAATTCATAAAGAAGTTCGAGAGGCCGGAACATTTCGTGGATACGCCAGGTGGGATTTTAGCTATCCCTTATGATCCACAGAAACCGGCAAAGCAGACAGACTTATCCAGATAGGAGGAGTCTGCCGATTTTGCAGCAAGCACTGCCTTTTGGTGCTCACGACCAACCGGCGAATGCAGGGGAAGTTCCCCTGAAACCCCGTGAGAACTGAGCGCTCGCGTGAGCACTCACATACCGAAGGAAAGGAGGAGGATACCATTGAGGAAAAGAGAATTCAGAGTGCCAGTCTATCTGACTTTTGATGAGAAGGAAGATCTGCACAGGAAAGCTCAGGCTGCATGTATGGATCACAACCAGTTCATACGCATGCTGATCATGGGTTACGCGCCTAGGCCTGCACCGGATGACAGGTTTTATCAGGCGATGGATCTGATAAGAGAGATGGGAGACAGGCTCGAGCGTCTTGAGACCAGAGTGAGAGATCCCGATGCCATAGCGCTGCTTGAGGCGGAGGCGGAGAAGTGGCACATGCTTCAGAGTGCTGTTGAAAGGATCTGTCTGTCTCCGGAAAGGATGGAAGTGTAATGGCAGTAACGAAGATATGGCCAATACGCAAGAGCTTTGCAGCACCGATCGACTATGTGCAGAACGATGAGAAGACCGCTAACCCAGAAGCCGGGAGTGGCACTCCCGAAATGTCTGAGGAATCCAGGCAGGCACTTGAGGACGTCATCGAGTATGCAGCTCATGAAGACAAGACGCAGATGAAGTTCTTCGTTAGCACGCTCAACTGCAATAAGCGGTATGCACGCGATGAGTTCCTGACAGTCAAGAAGCGGTTCAACAAGGAGGGTGGTATCGTTGCCTTCCACGGCTATCAGAGCTTTGCCCCCGGCGAAGCAACACCGGAGCAGGCGCACGAGATCGGAGTGCAGCTGGCAAGAGAACTCTGGGGCGACCGCTTTCAGGTGGTCATTGCCACTCATCTGGATCGTGAGCATCTGCACAATCATTTTGTTCTGAACTCGGTTTCATTCAAGGATGGCAAGCGTTATCACGACTGCAAGGATACTTACAGGCTGATGCGCGAGACATCCGACAGGCTCTGCAGGGAGCATGGCCTTTCTATAGTCGAGGAGCCTAAGGGCAAGGGGGTGCGCCAGTACCTGTACAACATGGAGAAGGCGGGGATGCCGACAAGGTATAACGTTGCGCGTCAGGCAATCGACGAGTCTATAGCTCTCAGCCTCAATCTTGAAGAGTTCAAGGCGGAACTCAGAAAGCGAGGCTATATCTACAGGTTTGATCCGAACCGCAAGTACTGGACCGTGACTCCGCCCGGATGGAAGAAGTCTATCAGGACTCAC
>Ga0256404_1012746_pt1 | contig 10855 bp, 14 predicted proteins | sample RumenRJG_01DNA_FD_185990 | JGI IMG/M metagenome (GOLD analysis project Ga0256404, IMG submission 185990) | Bovine rumen microbial communities from Lethbridge, Alberta, Canada - RJG_01 | ecosystem: Host-associated > Mammals > Digestive system > Stomach > Rumen | place: Canada: Alberta | collected...
GAGAGGCGCGGACTTTGAAACGGGGAACATCCTTAGGCGGGCAAAAAGCCTGATGCCCATACTGGTGCCGCTGTTCATATCGGCATTCAGGATCGCGCAGGACATGGCGATGGCGATGGAGGCAAGATGCTACCGCGGAGGCGACGGCCGCACACGTATGAAACCTATGCATTTCGAAAAGCGGGATGCGGCAGCTGCCGTGCTGACGGCGGCTTTCCTTGCGGCTGTCATACTTGAAAGGATATTCTTGTAAGATAGTGTAAGCTATTAAGTCAGCGGGATCGGCAAAACAGCCCGATCGGAAAACAGTCGAATCGGCAAAACAGCCGGATCGGCGAAACAGCCGGACCTGCAGGATGCCGGGCAGCATGGATCGCTATCAGATATATTTTAGGAACAAATCTTAAATACAGATTTGAGTATAGACAAAAAAGAAACGGGTAACGAACAATGAGACAGAGAAAACTGAAAGACCTTGACGAAAGAATGAAAGCCCTTGCCGATTATCTGGATCTGGACGGAAAGCAGAACAAAGGCCAGTGGAGGCACATGTTCGCTCAGCAGATGATCGCTGCGAGCGGAGAGATTGCACAGATGATGTATTATGGTGTGCTGACCGAGGAGGAGATAGAAGAGTCGCTGTATGAAGAGGACTCAAAGCTCTGCCTGGAGATAGGATGCGGCAAAGGCAAGTTCATGTGCGAGCGGGCTGCGGCTTTCCCGGACAGCATGATGATAGGTATAGAAGGACAGGAGAGCGTGATAGTCCGCGCTGCTGAGAAGGTCCGCAGGCGCGGTCTTTGGAATACTTATCTTATAAGCGGCTATGTCAGAGATATCCACGATTTCTTCGAAGACGGAGAACTGGACGGCATATTCCTGAATTTCAGCGATCCGTGGCCAAAGGCCAGGCATGCAAGGAGACGCCTGACATGCAGAGAGAATCTGGAAGCTTACATGGATGTTGTCAGAGACGGTGGTTTTATAGAATTCAAGACGGACAATGATGAATTGTTTGCGTTCACGATGGAGGAGATCGAGGCGCTGGGATATGAGATAGATGAGATGTCAGAAGACCTTCATGCGGGAAGTGACGCACCGGCAGAAAGTGACGCGCCGGAAGAAAACGACGCGGCAGATCTGGATGATGACGATGAACCTGCTTTTGATGGCGCGGCGGCTTCGGTTCGTTTCAGGACCGAGTACGAAGAGAAATTCATGAAAAAAGGCGTGAAGATCAAATTCGTACGCATAGTAAAATAGCTTCGGCGGCAGGACGGGCAGGAAGTACTTTTCAAAACCGGGCAGGGAGCATTTTTCAAAATTGAGGATTGCAAGAAACAGCCTGTTGGTGATACAATAATATGCGTTGATAAAAACACATACGCGGGTGTGGTTCAATGGTAGAATTCCGGCTTCCCAAGCCGGCGACGCGGGTTCGATTCCCGTCACCCGCTCCAGGAAGAAAGCGCCGGAAGGGCGCTGTTTTCTTTGGGAATAATATGACATGAAAAAATATTGCTGACTTTTCTGCCGATATCTGTAATACTGTCTATTAGAGACCTGTGCGGGTCTCGGATGAAATTGTTTCCCCGGAAAATCAAGCAGAAGGTGAAACCATGAAGATCACATACTTTTATTTGCCCGGTTGTCCATACTGCCGAAAAGCTGACAGGGCGATCGAGGAACTGATACAGGAAAACCCTTCATATGGCGATATAGAAATCGAACGGATCAATGAAAAGGATCAGAAGGAAGATGTTTCCGGATACGACTATTACTACGTGCCGAGCATGTTCATCGGCAAGGAGAAGATCTACGAAGCAGATCCGTCGCAGCATTATGAAGATATAAAACAAGCCGTAAGAAATGTTCTGGAGACAGGGCTGAATACAGAGTCGGAGAGCTTGTGATCGTGCGGACAGAGAGCTTGTGACCGTGCGGACGAGGAATTGTGGACGAGTAATGGTCTTTGATGGTATAATTTTAGTTGTGGTAAGATGTTTAAAAGTGTTCTAGAAAAGAGAGAGAGAATATTATGTCTAGTTTGTTTTCGGAACAACGGGTCAATAGCGGCAGACAGGTGGAAATGGACCTGGCTAAATGCATAGCTATTGTTTTCATGATTTTTTTGCATTGTCTGTTCGTTACAGCAGGATTCAACAATGAAATCAGCCCATACATGCAGCGGGCTATCGGGCAGCTCCTGGGCGAGCCATATGCCGCGCCTGTCTTCATGTTTTCCATGGGCGTCGGGATCGTATATTCGAAAAACCAGATACCGGGTTATCTGATCAAACGCGGAATAAAACTGATGCTGCTCGGTATTGTTGTAAATATAGGTGAATTCTTCCTGCCGCATTTCCTTGCCGGAAAACTGCTGGGAGAATGGGAGATATTCCCGATCGCAGGAGGCTTGCTGCTGTTCTGCATTGACATCCTGGCATTTGCGGGAATGGCGATGATCTTGATCGGAGTGTTCAAAAAGCTGAAGCTGTCAGCTGTACAGATGCTCGTGATCGCATTTGTGTTATCTTTGGCAGGATCATTTTTAAGATTTTCCGATCTTGGCAGTGATATCCCGAATCTGATCGCCGGATATTTCATTGGCAGCGCAGGAGGTTTTGCGGCATTTCCTCTGTTCAACTGGATCCTTTTCCCTGTGGCGGGTATTTTCTTCGGGGAGTACTATATCAGATGCAACGATAAGAAAAAGCTGTTACGCGCCTGGCCGGCAGCTCTTGTGATCGCTACAGCATATTTTGTAATATCGTGGTATATTCCGAACGGATTCTTATCGGAAATACATCATTACTACTTCATGACTACCTTCGACGCGCTGTTCTGCATCATATGTAATTATGGAGTGATCGGTTTTTGTTGTTTTGTGTCCGGATTTTTATCAGATGGTCCGGTGAGATTTATAGCGAAAATGAGCGGGAATCTGAACCCTATTTATATCGTTCAGTGGTATCTGATCCCGCTTACATATATCTTTATTGTTTACTTTAACAGGGATATCGTGTTTGGCGATTTATCTCTTGTCATAATAGCATTGCTGGAAATAGTTGCTGCAACGGCAATCGCAGCTGCTTATAAGAACATCAAAAAGAAAATTCGGAAATAGCCATCTGCACGATCACAGTACATGTGAATTGATAGTGAAGCGGACCCCTTTTGCATGACAAGAACTGACGAAAGGGGTTTTGTTATGTCAAAAGACAAGCATCTATATTAGCATCATCGGAATGATTGTGATATAACACATTGTTGTAAAAAAGTGATACTAGAGAAGGGAGTTGGATTATGAGAAGCAAATGTAACTGTCTAACTGAGAAGGGCAACAGGATGCTATTGCATTTCATGCTCATGTTCGCACTCGCATTTGCGGTTGCTCTTGCATTGAGCGCGACGGCGAATGCAGAAGATGTGATTGAAGTTGATGAGGCGAGCGATCTTGCGGGTCCCGGGAATTATAAGCTGATAAAAGATATCGTTACATCCGATACCTGGGGAATAGTTGGCACAGATCAGGAGCCTGTAACAGCAACACTTGATCTGAACGGATTCGGTATCCGTAAGTAGAATTCGGGCAGCGTGATCTCTGTTGGAACAAATGCAACCTTGACTATCGAAGACAGCAACGATAAGAGCACGCATTATATCACACTGGATAGCTGGCAGGGAAAAGAAGTTGCTGATGAAGGTACAGAAACCGAGTTGAACAACGGAAGCGGCACAGTCAAAGTCAGCGGAGGATATATCACCGGCGGAACAGCCAATACTCACGCTGTAACCGGCGGCGGTATCAAGATCGGAACAGATGTCAGCCTTACACTTCAGGATGGAGTGGTCACCGGCAACAAGTCGAGCGAATTCGGAGGCGGTATCTTCGTTGCAGGAAAGCTTACACTGAAAGGTGAAAAAGCTGAACAAGAGCAAAATGCTGCTCAGCAAGAAGCACGCTCCTAAGCTGAGATACTACAGCACGAACAGCAAGGTCGCGACTGTGAGCAAGAATGGCAAGATCAAAGCAATCGGCAAAGGAAATTGCAAGATCTACGTCGTAGCTGTAAACGGCGCAAAGAAGACAGTAAAAGTAAAGGTCAAAAGCAAATAGGCTTGGACATAATTGTTCGACGAGCGATTCAGAAAAGAGGCACCCGCGTGGGTGTCTCTTTCGGTATTTGTATGGTTTTGTACTGTGTGATAGAATGAGTGAAAACAAATCAGAAAGAAATCAAGGAGAATGCTTATGCAAATCAAAGCACTGATATTCGATATGGATGGAGTCATCATGGACTCGATGGGAATGTGGAAGACCTTGGCGGAGGATTATCTGAGGAGCATGGGGATAGAACCCGGACCGATATTCGATAAAGAACTTCAGACGATGAATCTTGCTCAGGGCGCTGCGCTGATGAGGTCGAAATTCGGGATCGACAAGACCGAAGAGCAGATCATCGCCGAGATCACGGCAAAGATCAAAGACTTTTATCTGAATGAAGGTGAGCCGAAGAAAGGCGCCGCGGATATGCTGGCCACTCTTAAGGATGCAGGCCTGCGTATATGCATGGCAACTGCGACGGAAAGGCCTCTTGCAGAGGCTGCTCTTGAGCGCAACGGCCTGCTGGACTATTTTGAATTCATCATCACGAATACGGATGTCGGAAAAGGTAAGAACGATCCGGCGATTTTTGAGGGCGCTGTCGGCATACTGAACAGCAGTGAGCCGAGTGCAGAGTATTCGGCAGACAGAGCATCGGACTTTTATTCAGGCGGCGTGATCGAAGAGGGCGGTCCGCTGTATGATATCAAATCAGAAGAAGCGATGATCGTAGAAGACTCCCTCGTCGCGGTGCGGACAGCAGTCGGCGCGGGATTCAAAGCGTGCGGCGTATACGATGAGCACGAAAGCATCCTGTTCCCCCAGTTAAAAGAGTCAGCAGACGTAACTGTCATGGCTCTGGAAGAATTAGTTGAGATAGTAAAATAACAGAAGGGCAGCAAAAGTATGGGCTTATTTGATCATGTAAAAATCGCCGGAGCAAAACAGGTACTGGCGTATATAGAAAAAGACCCGGATACGAATATCATCAAGATAGTTGACTGGATGATAAAATTCAATGTTGCCGGGGCGAAACACAATGACGACCTGCTCAATGTAAGAGCGCATCTTGATAAGAAAGACAGCAGCTGGTACAGGCTGGTAAAGAGTCTTTGGACTGACATTGACACCGGCGTGAGAAAGAAGATCTTCGAGACTCTTGTAATCAATGTGGGTCTCGCGCGTCAGTCGGAAAAGAAAAAGAATGACGACGATCTGCCGATGGGCATCATGCTCGATCAGATCGGAGCAACAGACGGAGCAACAGACGGAGCTTTTCAGATCAAGAGACTTCCGCCCGCCAGCCCTCTGACGGCTGACGAATATGACATGTGTGTCCGGAAGAATAAAAGAAGAGGCGTATTCGCTTATATATTCACAGGAGGCGCCGGCTCGATCAGCACAAGAGACCTTCGCGTCCTTGCGCGTATCCATCAGGACTGCGTGTTCGTTATGATGATGGAGGCCGGCGATGTGGATGAGCAGTTCGCGGACAGCTGCTTTGCCGCAAGGAATATCGTCCCGATGGTAAGCCGCCGGGGCTGCAGCGCGGCTTGTGAGATACTCAGGCAGAGAAAGCTGGCATACGGCGTGTATGAAAAGTGCAGCGCCATGAATGCGGATGAACTGTCCGGAGATGGATTCGCAGACGAGATGGTCGCTGCCGGCGCAAAGCTCGTATGGATCTTTGAGGATGAAAGTGTAAGCAGCCCGGCAGGCGCAGCGGGAGATGAATTCTACGAGAAGATAAAACGGCAGAGAAATACAAAGCCTGTTCTGATAGTTGACTTTATCCATGAAGAGCAGTTCCTCGGCGGCAGGATCAGTGGCAGGGAATAAGCCTGCGAAGTACCTGCAGAGTAGAAGTGGAAGGCGCCGAAAGGGCCTTGAACCGCGGGCGAAAACCAGAAAAATACAAAAAAGGAAATATATTCTATTTTCTCTATTGACAGTATATGGTAATATAGCTATACTATAAGCAGCCACCAAGACAAGAAAGTACAGACATCTAGGGAAAGGAGGTAGCTTATGGCAAACGAAAGAAACGGAGACATCGTTTTTGAAATAGTCGAGAGCATCGGCCCCATCAAAGCGTTCAAGAACGGCTGGACGAAGGAACTGAATCTGGTCAGCTGGAACAATACAGATCCGAAATATGATATCAGAGAATGGGATGAGGATCATGAAAAGATGGGAAGAGGGATCACTCTCAGACCTGATGAGATGCAGACGGTGATGGATCTCCTTAAAGACAGAAAAATCGTATAATAAAACAGCAGTTGTAATCTAATGATTGTATCCTGTAAATCAATCCTTATGAACAACATGGCCGGGCAGCGAGTCCGGCCTTTTTCATTGCCTGATCAGAACGTGTTTGGTATACTCGGAATATAAGGGAAAGCAGAAAAGGCAGAGGATAAGGCTATGAAAACAAAGATGAATAATACAGAGACGACGAATATAGAGGAGACGAATACGAAGACGATGAAAGAAACGGAAAAGACGACAGAAACGATAGAAGTCAAACTGAAACTTGATCAGGACTCGGAATTTATTTCCGTAGCTGCGGAAAAGGGCATGAGGGTCAAAGATCTGTATTGGAAATGCAAGAACGCAGAAGACAAGCAGGGCGCACAGCAGCCCAAACCAAAGACCAAAAAACCCGAATATGAATATGTTGCTCTGACCGCGAAGATGGATAACAAATATGTCAGCCTGATGAACAGGATCGAGCATCCGTGCAGCATCGAGCTGTTGGATATAAAGACGCACTACGGAAGGCTGGTCTACCAGTATGGGCTGATAATGATATTCTTAAAGTCTGTCGAAGAGATCATGGGCAGGCAGCATGTTGAAGTCCAGCATGCGCTGAGCAAAGGGCTTTACACGGAGATCAACGGTGGAGAAGAAATACCGGACAAGGTGCTCACACAGATCGAAGAGAGAATGAATGAGATCGTGGAAAAAGATATCCCGTTCATCAGAGTCACCGCAGACAGAAAGTCATACGACATCGAACTGGAGCAGGCGGGGCTCACCGAAAAGAAGAGATGGTTCGAGCTGCAGAAGGACAAAAAAGAATTTGTATTCTACAGCCTTGAAGGGTTCAATAATTTCTTCTACGGATATATGGTACCGTCCACTTCGTATATCAAAGGATTTTCGCTGCGCAAATACCGCCGCGGTATATTGCTGGCGCTGCCGATGGGAAGGCTCGGTTCGGGGCTTCAGTACATAGACGACCGCAAGCTGTATTCCGCGTTCATGCAGACAAAGCAGTGGCAAAAGCTCCTTGGCATAAACTATGTGCTCGACCTTAACAGCATAGTAAAGAGCGGTGGAGCCAAAGAGATGATACAGCTCTCCGAGGCGCTGCACGAACAGAACATAATCGATCTCGCCAAGAGGATCATCCAGGAAAAGAAACGTATCATCCTCGTTTCGGGACCTTCCTCCTCGGGCAAGACAACGTTTGCGCGCAGACTGTGCATCCAGCTGAAGGTCAACGGCAAGAACCCTCTTTACCTTGGGACCGATGACTATTTCCTCAACAGAGAGGATACTCCGGTGAATGAAAAGGGAGAGAAGGATTATGAATGTCTGGAAGCGGTCGATGTCGCAATGTTCAATAAAGACATGAATGACCTTCTGGAAGGAAAGGAAGTCGACCTTCCGACTTTCGATTTCCTTGAAGGCAAAAAGATATTCGGACAGCGCATCACGAAGATCGGAAAAGACGACCCGATAGTGATAGAGGGGATACATGCCCTGAACGGAAGGCTTACGCCGAGTATCGATGATATAGAAAAATTCAAGATATACATCAGTCCTCTGACGCAGCTCAACATCGATCAGCACAACAGGATATCAGTCACAGACTCCCGTATGCTGAGGAGGATCGTACGCGACTACCAGTTCCGCGGCCACACCGCGCAGAATACTATAAAGTCGTGGCCGAACGTCAGAGCGGGAGAGAACAAGAACGTGTTCCCGTTCAACGGAGAAGCTGATGTCTTCATCAACTCCATGCATATTTATGAGATCGGCGTGCTGAAAAAGTACGCGATGCCTCTTCTGAGCGATATAGGTCCGGATGAAGAGGAATACGCAGAAGCCCAGCGCCTGCTGCAGTTCCTGCGCTTCTTTGAGACGATCGAGGATGATCATTACATCGTGAACAACTCGATCCTGCGCGAATTCATCGGTGGCAGCGTATTCGTAGACTAAAGGCGGGCAACCAACATATGGTGCTAAATGCATTGAAATTCCAAAGCACCCCCAACAGAGGGGTGTTTTGAATTGTCTGAAAACAAACGCGTGGAAAAGTGTTAGAGGGTGAGACCCCCGGATGCATTGAAATAGCTTAATTTCATGCATTCAGAAAAGCACAAAAAACCATCAAGTTTTTTGCAAAAAAGCCTTGCATTCTGTAAACCGCTGGTATATACTCTAAAAGCTTGCGAATAAGGCGATGAGGTGGGAAGTTGCTGAGCTATCAGGTAATTTCCACTGAGAATTGTCCCCGCCGGACGGGGGCGAAGGGATCGCCCGTGTTTTCAGGCTGTGCCTGCAAGCAGAAAACGCACGGCAAAGTGTGCGAGGCTGCAACGCAAACGGATGGAATGCCGCAAAGGAGCTTATAAGCTGAAAAGGCAGTAACTGGGACTCCGGCAACGATCCGCGGCAGCAAGGCGGCAAGACGCACAACAACGGAAAACGGGATAACGACCCTTGTACGAGAATAGCGAAATCGGTACAAAAACAAAGAAAAGGAGAAACATTAATGAGCGAACTTCAGAAAATCAGAATCAAGCTTAAGGCTTATGACCACGCGCTGCTCGACAAATCCGCAGCAAAGATCGTCGAAACAGTTAAGAAGACCGGCGCCGAAGTAAGTGGCCCGATCCCGCTGCCGACAGAGAAAGAGGTCGTAACAATTCTCAGAGCTGTACACAAGGACAAAGACTCCAGAGAACAGTTCGAACAGAGAACTCACAAGAGACTCATCGACATCATGAGCGCTACAGCCAAGACAACGGATGCTCTCACAAAGCTCGAGCTTCCGGCAGGCGTAGACATAGAAATCAAATTATAGTCTATAAGGGAACTCCCCTTAGGATGATCGCCGGATGACGGAATCCGGGACTCACGCCGGAAGACGGAACAAGGCGATCCGCTGTAAGATTCAAGGAGGTTGAATATGAAAACGATACTGGGAAAGAAAATAGGGATGACCCAGATCTTCACAGAAAGCGGTGAAGTAATCCCTGTAACAGTGATCCAGGCCGGCCCCGAAACAGTTACACAGGTCAAGACAGTCGAGACAGACGGTTACGACGCAGTGCAGGTCGGTTACGAGGATCAGAAGGCTCACAGAGTCAACAAGCCGATGACCGGACATTTCGAAAAGGCCGGCGTCGAAGTGAAAAAGCACCTTGCAGAGTTCAGACCTGAAGAAGGCGAAACATACGAAGTCGGACAGGTCATCACAGTCGCAGATTTCGAAGAAGGAAAGAAGCTGGACATCACAGGAACATCAAAAGGTAAGGGCACACAGGGCAACATCAAAAGACACGGACACCACAGAGGCCCGATGAGCCACGGTTCAAAGCACAAGAGACTTGCCGGAGCACTGGCAGGCGCATCCTATCCGGGAAGAGTATTCAAAGGCAACAAAGCCCCGGGAAGAATGGGACGCGAAACCGTGACAGTACAGAACGTAGTTCTGGTAAAAGTTATTGAAGACAAGAATCTTTTACTGGTCAAGGGAGCCGTACCGGGAGGAAAAGGCGGCCTTCTGAAGATCCGTTACGCAGTAAAAGGCCAGGGAAAATAAGGGATACTTCAGAAAGGAGGAAATAAGAAATGGCACAGGTAAAAGTTCTGAAGATGGACGGCAGCGAGGCCGGAACCATAGAACTCAAAGATGAGATCTTCGGTATCGAACCAAATGAAAATGCAGTTCTCGCAGTCGTTAAGAACCATCTGGCAAATAAAAGACAAGGAACACAGTCGGCAAAGACAAGAGCCGAGGTAAGAGGAGGCGGCAGAAAGCCGTTCAGACAGAAGGGAACAGGACGCCACAGACAGGGCAGCTCCACAGACCCGACACAGGTAGGAGGCGGCGTAGTATTCGCGCCAAAGCCGCGCAGCTACAGATACACGGTTCCTAAGAAGATCAGAAGACTGGCAATGCTGTCAGCTCTCTCATCAAAGGTCAAGGAAAACGAAATCATCGTACTTGAGGATCTGAAGTTCGAAGAGCCGAAGACCAAGGAGATGGTAAAGGTACTGGAAAACGTTAATGCAGGAAAGAAAGCCCTGATCGTAACAGCTGAGAAGGACGACAACGTGATCAGATCAGCAAACAACATTCCGGGCGTTCGCACAGCACTGGTTACCAGCATGAACGTTTACGAGATCGTAAATCACGTAAGCTTCATCGTAACAAAAGATGCGCTGAACAAAATCGAGGAGGTGTATTCATAATGAAAACCCCTTACGACGTAATCATAAAGCCGGTAGTATCCGAAAAAAGTATGGCGGATGCTCAGATAAGAAAATACACATTCAAAGTTGACAGAAGAGCCAACAAGACACAGATCAAAGACGCAGTAGAAGAGATCTTCGGCGTAGAGGTCAAGAAAGTAAATGTAATGAATGTGAATGGTAAGTTAAAGAGAATGGGAAGAAACACCGGTATGACGGCTGCTTACAAGAAAGCGATCGTAACGCTCACTGAAGACA
>Ga0256404_1012749_pt1 | contig 10850 bp, 13 predicted proteins | sample RumenRJG_01DNA_FD_185990 | JGI IMG/M metagenome (GOLD analysis project Ga0256404, IMG submission 185990) | Bovine rumen microbial communities from Lethbridge, Alberta, Canada - RJG_01 | ecosystem: Host-associated > Mammals > Digestive system > Stomach > Rumen | place: Canada: Alberta | collected...
TTTTTAACCATCAAAAAACCTATTTTTTATGAATCTTTTTAATGTTGCCGTTTTCATCAAATTCTATTTTAAGAGAAGAATCATTTGTAATGAATATCGGTTCTAATGAATTATTAGAAATTATCTTAAGATTGTTTTTAGGTTTTTGTCTTTTTTCATATTCTTCATATGCAGTATTTGGATCATCATCAAAGTTTGCATCCTCATCAAAGAATCCTGGCTTAATAACTTCACCTTCTTTTAAAACATCACTTTCATCAAAGAAATCATCAATGTCATCATCGAACATGCTGCTGTAATCACCTACAGTGTATTTACAAGGATTACCATATTTATCATAAGATTTGAAAGTATCATAGCTATATGGCAAACATACTATCATGTGAAAAACCCCATGTTTTGAAAAAGTTTTTAAATCAGCACCAGAAGGTTGAGCGCTAGGACCTGGATGTGAATGAACAGAACCCCAATACTTCATGGTTGGAGGCAACATTTCTGTGTGAACAACAGCACCAGTAGCACCTGTTTCACCAGGAATAAAAATAAGACTATTAATATAAAGTTTCTTATCGATGATTTCCCCATCAAAAAATGATAAAAACTCATTTGGATAAGATTGTTTAGCATAATAAATTACAGCGTCAAGAACTTCCCTATCAACACATATTTCATCAAATTCCTCATCACCATCACTGCTAAATATCCTTGATAAAAAACCCACCAAATCACCTCAAAAAAGACTGTTAAAGAAATCTTTTGAAAAAATCGGAAGATTACAATCAACATGAACAAAACTACGATATGAGATTTGTTCTTTTGATTCTTTTTTATTGAATCCAATCACTTCCTTATTTTTCCTATATACACCTATACCTCTTTTTTTCCATGTTTCAACATCATTCAAATTTAAACCGTTTTGAAACAATAATTCATGAATATCTGATAATCCTAAACCATTAATCTTTTGATTTGCTTCATCAGAAGAGTATTTGGACTTTAAAAAATGAATTCCATATCCATTAACACAGTTTCTCCAAGCCTCATCCTGCCTCCATTTGAAGTAATCATAAACATCATCATTAATGGGAATAACCCTTGAATCAAAAGCAACTGGCTTGGAAAACTTTTTATCATAGTTTAATGTAAATGAAGATGAAGCGAAACTGGCAAAAACAGAATTTATTTTCTCAACACGACCATTAAAAGGAACTTTATCTAAAAGAACACTGATTTCATCAGAAAAAGTATAAATAAAAAGTGGTGAAAACTCTTCAAACAGTTCCTTTGAAACATTCACCATTACATTATAAAAAGCATCATCATATGGCTTTACAAGTTCCATCTTTTTTGCAAATGAATGAAAACTTCTACCATCTAACCGAACAATGATTTTAGAATTAACGGGAACTCTCAAATCAGAGAAAATTTCATATTCTTTCATTATAATCCAACAGATATAGTTTCATCAAAACTTTTAAGCAATTTAATTGCAGAAATTGCAGCCAGCATACTGGTCTTTGGATTAGCTGCACACGGATGATTCATAGTGATTGTTTTAAACTCACCAAAATCTCCTTTTGCAGTAATTTCATGAACATTACGGTCAACATTCGGATCAACAATGATTTTAACATCAATGTCACGATTACATGCCATGCTGATTGTTGCTGCTACATTAATATTTAATGGAAATTCTTTCACCGCCTGTGAAGCCTTACCCTCAAATAATATTTCTTCAGTACCAATATCTTTACCCAAAGATTTTGGGGATTTACGAGTAACTAATGTAACCTCTTTTAAACCGAAATCTGCAACAGCCTTAATACCATCCAATCCAACAATAGCACCGGAAGGCAAATGAATGTGCGCATCATTTTCACGAGCAATATTTAATACTTTAGTGTAAAAGCCAGTATCCATAAAAGCCCCAATACTCATAACAATCATATCAATTCCTTTTTCCAATACTTTAGGAGCCAATAGTTTAACAGAATCCGGAGAAGCACATTCCAATACTAAATCAACATCATCAAGCATCGCATCAAAATCAAGAACAGCAACACCCCCAGCAAAGGTAGCTAAATTTTCTGCTCTTTCCACATCTTTATCATAAAAGTATTTAATTTCAATATTATTGTCTTCAGGAACTATTCTACTTGCAATAATATTAGCAATAGCTCCACAGCCTATAATTCCTACATTCATTAAAATCACTGCAAAAAAATAATTAAATAAAAAAAGTTGAAAGATTGAAATTATAATCTTTCAGAGCCAAAATTAGGTTTATCTTCAAATTGTGGTTGAGTTTCAGGTTTTGGAGGTTGTTGTGGAGCATGATTTGGAGCAACTGTGTCAGGCATAGGTGGTTCAGGATTAACTTTTTTAATATCTCTTGGATTGATTAACATAATGTCTCCAATTGCTTGTACTTTATCAAAATCAACGGTTAATAAATCCTGTTGGAAAGACCTTGCACCAACATTTTCTTCAGGAATTCCTTGAAAAGCACCTTTAATATTATCAAGTAAACCAATTTGTTTTCTTTCTGGTTCGACTGCCCTAACTTGTAATTTTGAAATAGTTCCTAATCTAATATTTAAAACAATGTCTTCTACTTGACCTACATAATGACCAGTGTTTGTATATATACTTAAATTACGTAAATTTGAAACTTCTACCATTATAACACCACAGATTAATTAATAATTAATATAATTAAATAAATATGTATAACTTTATATTATTTGTTTATATAAATAGTTTGTGATTTAAAAGCTAATTACAATTAAAAAACTAGCGAATTATTATAAAATACATTTATTAGATAGAAAAAATTAATAAAACTTATAAAACTTCGAGTCAAATATTATATTAATTATATTTTAAGGAGATTAAACATTGTGGGATACAACGAAAGATTATAGAATTTTAGTAGCAAATAAAGCAAGAGAAAATTATTTGAATCTTATTCCAACTGCATCATTTAGAGGAAATTGGAATAAGAAACTTGCTGTTGAAACAGGAAAACAAATGAATAGTGATTTTCAATCATTACTTTATTCTTATCTTGAAGGAGAAGACCTCGTCAACTCACCAGATGTTGCGAGTTTAACTGAAAAAACAGAAAAGATTGTAGAGTGCTTAGGTGGAGAAGGTTGGAATAAAACATTTTTAAATGGAGCACCTAAAGAAGAACGAGAAAAAACTGCAGAAAACATTGCAAAAGTAAGATTCTTTATTGATACATTATTAGGCCTTAAAGACCGCTTAGCACTTGGACCTATTAACGACCCGATTATTGGAATTGATATTAAAGTCGGAGAGGTAATGAGTGTTACAAAACATCCAAAAGCAGATTCTCTAATGATATGTAACGTCAATTTAGGTAAGCGTGCAATTACAGTTGTTACCAACGATTTGAATGTGAAAGAAGAAAATCGTGTAGGTGTCTCATTATTACCTCCACAAAGCTTTATGGATACTGTAAGTGAAGGAATGTTTTTAGGAATGGATGGAAGTATCCTAAAAGAAGTTGATGGTGAACTTGGTGGAATGCCTAAAGGAATTCCTATGGAATCATTAAACGAAACACGCAATTTAGTAGAAGCTTATCTTGATTAAGCTTCGAAAAATTAAAAAAAAGATAGTGAAAACTATCTTAAATTCAACCCTATCAATTTTGTTTTTGTCATTTCTTCAACAGCATATTTTATTCCTTCTTTTCCACAGCCACTATTTTTAAATCCGCCAAAAGGCATATTATCTGTTCTGAAAGTGGATTGTTTATTTATAAATACTGTTCCTGCCTCAATTTCATTTGCACAACGCATAGCATTCTTATAATTTTCCGTAAATACACCCGCCTGAAGACCGTATTCAGTTGCATTTGCAATTTGAATTGCCTCATCCACTGTCTTAACTTTGATTAAAGGGGCTACAGGACCAAATGTTTCATTAACAACCAAATCCATATCAGGAGTTACTTTGTCAATTACTGTAGCTTCATAGAATGCACCATTTCTTTTTCCACCAGTCAAAATTTCCGCACCGGCATTAACAGCATTATTTACTGTTTCTTCAACTTGCATAGCTGCTTTTTCACTGATTAATGTTCCAAGCTGGGTTGATTTATCCATTGGATTTCCTATCTTAATTTTTGAAGTTTCTTCAACCAATCTAGTCTTGAATTTATTATAAATTCCTTCCTGAACAATGATTCTTTTAACACCCATACATACTTGACCCGCATTTAAATATGCTCCATTTATTACTCCTTTTACCGCAGCATCAACATTTGCATCATCCAAAACAACCAGAGGATCATTTCCACCAAGTTCCAGAGTTACTTTTTTCATTCCTGCTCTTTGAGCTATCAATAAACCTGTGAGAACACTTCCAGTAAATGAAATTTTATCAATTTTATCTGATGCAACCAATGCATCACCTACTTCAGAGCCATATCCTGTTATTACGTTAATTACTCCATCAGGAAACTCCTCATTTACAAGCTCGGAAAATTTCATGACTGTCAGTGGTGCATTTGTTGGAGGTTTAATGATAACTGTATTTTTAGCTGCGATTGCAGGTGCAATTTTATGAATAGTTAAATTTAATGGATAATTGAATGGAGTTATTGCTGCAACTACCCCCAACGGCAATTTTTGAGTGAATGCGAAAAATCCTTTCCCATTTAACCCCGCATCCAAAGGTACAGACTCACCATAGATTCTTTTAGCTTCTTCAGCCGCAAGCTTTAATGTTTCAACAGATCTGTCCAGTTCCACATAAGATTCATTTATTGGCTTTCCAACTTCTTTTGTCAATAATTCTGCAAAATCATCACGATTTTCTTTTAATTTATCACATACATTAAACAGTTTATTTGAAATTTTAAAAGCAGACATTTCTTGTAAAAATTTTTTAGCATTATTTGCTGCTTCAATAGCTTTATCAACATTATTTAAATGAGAAATTGGAACCGTATCTATTACTTCACCAGTGTAAGGATTTATTACATCTTCCCTATCCATGTCGTTTACATATTCACCATCAATTAGCATATCCATTTTATCACCTTTATTTTAACTATTTATATTTTAAAATTAAAATATTATCATATGGAAACCGGCAGATTCGAAACATTTTTTGATGCGATAATAGCAATCATAATGACTGTTTTAGTGTTAAAAATATCCCAACCTGCAGAACCAACATTATCTGCAATATGGGCTTTGAGAGTATCTTATCTGGCTTATTTAATAAGTTTTTTAACATTATTCAATATATGGTATAATAACCACAACCTTTTCAAAAAAGTAAATAATATTGACAATACTGCAGTATGGATTTTTGGAATCATGACATTTGTTATTTCATTAGTGCCATATTTCACAATATGGGTGGCACGAAATGTTAATTCAATTGCTGCAGAAACAATGTTTGGATTGTTATTTATTATAACAAATATTCTTTACATATTATCTGTCAAAGCAATTTACAGAAGCAATCCATACAATAAAGAACTGCAAGAAACAAATTCAAAAATATACTATCAGATTTCCCCACTATTCATAATTATAATAGGTTTTATATTAACATACACAGTTTATAGACCAGGAATCTACATTTCATGCTTACTTTCCATAATATTCTGGATAATTATTGGATGGAGGTCAGGACAATGAATAGCGAAAGGTTCGAAGCGTTGATTGATGCGATTTTAGCTATCATATTAACTATTATAGTCCTGGAAATACCTATGGCGGCTGATGGAAGCTGGCAAGCATTATTTGAAATTCATCTTGAATTTATAATTTATGCTTTAAGTTTTTTAGTCATTTTTAATTTCTGGAATTATAACAACAACCTATTCAGCATTGTAAATAAGGTAAGTCGTGAAGTCATTTGGTTAACTGCATTATCTTTATTTGTTTTATCATTGCTTCCGTATTTAACAATATTTGTCGCAGAAAACTTCAATTCATTTATCGCGCATGCAGCATATGGCCTTGACTTTGTAACAACTGCAATAATATCAATATTCATTGCCGAAGCCCTTAAAAGATCAGACAAAGGAAATATTGCTTTGCAAGTTGCTTTTAAAGACAATAAATCATTATATTGCATGCTAGCATTAATGCTTATTGGTTATATCCTAGGTTATTTCGTTTACCCTCCTGCAATAACATTATTCTGTTTAATTTCAATACCTTCCTTATGGATTATTGGCAAATATGCATTTAGGTAAAAAGTTCAGAAATTTCTTCTAATTTATTATTTAACTCAGCAGTTTCCCTGGATTGGATTTCACCACCCAAATCATTAATGTAATTCTTGTACATATAAACTGCAAGCAATACCACCACCATAATACCACCAAATAATAAAATTAATTCTGCCGAAGCTTGAGCATTATTATCCATTTAATCACCATTATAAATTATAATAAAAAGAAAAATATAAGTTTTTGCTTATTTTAGATACAATATAACCTCTTTAGATAAAAATTGGCCTAAAAAAGTAATATTAATTAAAATCCTCCAGTAAGCATTACACTGCCAAAATTAGATATAAAATAAAATATTACATAAGCCACCACAACAATAGGTACAGAAAACTTAATGCCTTTCCTAAAACTTCCATACATGATAACGCTTATAATCATCCCAACCAAAAAAGAATGGATAATTAAATAAAATTGTCCTGCAAGAGGCGCAATAGCTACCAAATCAGTTACCTGACCGAAACTTTCCATGAATCCGGAATAGACACTAACCATACCCAAAGCAAATGGAGTTGCAATAACAGCAGAAATGATTAAAAACATGACTGCCATCATAACTGAAGATTTTCTCTCACGTTTGATTGCAAGCAGCTCCCTCAAATCATCAGAAACATTCATGATTACATCAGCCATGCTGGATCCACTTTTACGGCCATCAAGAATTATGATAAAAATTCTTTCAAGTTCCCGAGACTTCAATCTCTTGCTCATTGCAATCCATGACTCATCAAAATTTCTTCCCATCCTTATTTCCAAGATTGCCCTACGCATTTCATCGTAAAGAGGTCCTTTACCGTATTTAGACATGTCTTCCATTGCATTTTCGAAACTCAGACCCACCTTTAACATCGAAGACAACTGCCTTAAGAAATCCGGGGCTGACTGTTCGATTTCCGCCACATTTTTTTCATGTTTTACAGAAACATATGTATAAACTGCTGGAAAAATTAAAAAAGGCGCAAATAATAAAGATGATGGCAGATTAAATATAAAAGAAATAGTTACTAGAACAGTTTCAGTAACAATGATGAAAATTATTATTCCCGCTAAAAATTCAGATGCTTCGGTAAAAATAGACCCGCTAAGTAAAAATTCCCTTAAAGATAATAAAAATTTTTCAGGAATTTTATTTTCTAAAATTTCAGATATTATAATTATACTTTTAAATTTCATAGATTTATTATTAGTTTTAAAGTATATAAAACCCTAGTTATGAGTTAAATCAAAATTATTTGGTTATTATAAGATTATTAATGAATAAAAAAAATAGTTAAAAATAGGAATATAATCCTATTCTCTTTCAACAATAACTGCTGTACCGTATACCAAAATTTCTTGCATTACATCAGAAATTTCATTTGAATCAAATCTGATAGCAACAATAGCATTAGCGCCCAATTCCTTTGCATGTTGAATTGCCCTATTTAATGCTTCATCTCTTGATTCTTCCATCATAGTAACATATTGAGTGATTTCACCACCAAATATGGATTTGATACCGGCACCAAATTGTCCTCCAACACCCCTACTTCTAACAGTTAATCCGTAGATAAAACCTTTTGTTTCAACAATTCTAAATCCTGGAATATTGTTTGCAGTTGATATTGGAAACTCATTTACAGAAACCATAATTTTACATCCCATAAATTAAATATTTTACATAGTTATATTTAACATGACATTATATTTAAATAAAAAGAAATAATGTATAAAAATTACATTTTAATGAATAATCATAATTCAATAGGCAAATCTCCGATAATTTTAGCGTTATTACCAATAGCTACCGTATCCTCCAAACGAACTCCAAATTCCCCTTCCAAATAAATTCCAGGTTCTACCGTTATCACCATACCTTTTTCAATAATTGTATCATCACGGGCATTGAATGTTGGAGTTTCATGAATATCCAAACCCAAACTATGGCCAGTTGAGTGAATAAACTTATCACCATATCCATATTCCTTAATAATATCTCTTGAAACTTTATCTATTTCACAGCATTTAAGTCCAGGTTTTATAGCTTTAATGGCCTTGTCATGAGATTCGCGAACAATATCCAATATTTCCTGTTCCTTTTCGTTGTAAACAATAGTTCTTGTATTATCCGAACAATAGCCATTATATTTTGCACCCCAATCAACCAATATTGGTGTTTCTAAAGTTTTAGATTGAGGAATTGCATGAGGAAGACTTGTATTAGACCCGCTTACAAGAATTGTATCAAATGATTCGCCTGATGCTCCATTTTCAATCATTAATCGAACCAGATCAAATGCCAAAACATCTTCTGTTTCTTTCCTATTGGCAACATCCAACTCTTTAAAAGCTGTTTGTGCAATTTGTGTTGCTTTTTTAATATTTTCAATTTCTGAGGATGATTTAATCATTCTTTGTTTATCAACATAATTTTTAGATTCTATCTTGAAATCATCCTTAAATTTTTCATAATTGCTATAAACAAGGCTAGGTTCAATGGCCAAGTTTCTGATGCCCTCTTTTTTCAATTCCTCAATCATAGTTTCAAATTTTTCATATTGTTTAACCTCAATTGAAGAATCCCTATTTGCAATTTCCATATCCATTTGTGAAGCATAAATAATAGGATTTTCTTTTATTACACAAAAAGCAAAGCTAGTCGGCTTATAATTAGAAATATACTCCACATTAGTAAATTGAGTAAGTAAATAAGCTTGAATATTATCTTTTTCCATATCATTTAAAATATTTTTTATATGCATATTTAATTATTTAGAAAAAACTTTTATATATAGAATTAGATATTTAAAAAGTATGTTTAAAGTAACCGCAAGTGAATTAAGAGATTTGATTATTGCATTTATTTTTATTTCACTGAGTTTTTCAATTCTTTACTCAGGCCGTAATGTAAACTTACTAATGAGCATTCTTCCTATCGTGATGATCGGATTAGGTTTAGGTTTTATATTACACGAATTAGGACATAAATTTACTTCAATGCATTATGGATATTGGGCTGAATTTAAATTATGGCCTACAGGATTAATATTTGCTTTAATATCCTCATTTTTCGGTTTCGTATTTGCAGCGCCAGGAGCTGTATATACCTATGCTGGACATAACTTAGACGATAAAACAAATGGAATAATCTCAATTGCAGGACCTGTTGTAAATATTGTGCTTGCATTAGTATTTCTGCTAATTGGTGCAGCCATCTACGGCCCAGCACATTATAATGCTACAATGCAATATATATTCATCGTATGTACATTAGGTTTTTCAACAAACAGTTATTTGGCTGTTTTTAATTTAATTCCTATATGGAATTTAGACGGATCTAAAGTTTTAGCATGGAATATTATTGTATGGATTATTACAATTGCTATTGCAGGAGTTATGACATACTTATCTATGACAATGGGTGCTGAAAATATAATTAGAATGATTTTAGGATTATAAAATGACATCAAAGGAAATTAAATATTTTAAGGGAACCCACAGAATTATCCCACCTAATGAAACTATCAAAAATAATGAAGAAAAATGTAAAATTGCCGGAATCACGCGTATCACTGAAATTACACATTTGGACAGGATAGGACTTCCTGTTTTTTCGGCTATCCGACCGACTTCACAAGATGGTGCCATTAGTATTTATGGAGGTAAAGGAATAAGCAGCGAACATGCAAAGGCATCTGCCATGATGGAAGGTTTTGAAAGATATTCTGCTGAAAAACAGTGTGAGAATTTAGTTACTGGAACAGTTTCTGAGATTTCTAGTAAAGGAAATACAATCGATGTTGAATCACTTAACCTGCCGAAAGATTTTAAAAAGGAAAATATCGAATTATTTAATCTTGAATGGAATATCTGCCATGACCTAATTAGCGGTGATGATTATTATGTTCCGTCTAACGCAATTTATCACCCCTATGTTTTAGAGGATAATTCATGCCAAAGCCTATTCAAGTCCAACACAAACGGCCTTGCTTCAGGAAATAGTTTAGAAGAAGCGATACTGCACGGTATGTTTGAGGTGATTGAAAGGGATGCATGGAGTATTTTTGAATTAACTCATAAAAACTACAAACAAATTGACCTGGACAGTATTGAAAGTGAAACTGTAAATGATGCCATTTCAAAATTTAGTGAAAATGACATTAAAATCAAACTGATGGATTTTACGGCTGATGTAAATATTCCAACAATAGCTGCATCAGCAGATGATACATTGCTCAAAGATGCTGGACTTTTAACATTAGGTATTGGGACACATTTGGATCCGGAAGTTGCAGTTCTAAGGGCATTGACTGAAGTAGCTCAAAGCAGAGCAACCCAAATTCATGGAGCTCGTGAAGATACTGTTAGAGCAGATTTTGCAAGAACTGCCGGATATGAACGTATGAAACGTATCAATAAATATTATTTCCAAGAAGAAGATGAAAAAATTAGATTAAGCGATATTGAAAACAGAAGTACTGATTCCATCACTAAAGATATAGATATCGTTTTAGATGAATTGAAAAGCAATGAAATAGAACATGTGCTGTATTATGATTTGACACGTCCTGAGCTTAATGTCAATGTT
>Ga0256404_1012750_pt1 | contig 10850 bp, 9 predicted proteins | sample RumenRJG_01DNA_FD_185990 | JGI IMG/M metagenome (GOLD analysis project Ga0256404, IMG submission 185990) | Bovine rumen microbial communities from Lethbridge, Alberta, Canada - RJG_01 | ecosystem: Host-associated > Mammals > Digestive system > Stomach > Rumen | place: Canada: Alberta | collected...
GTAACCTTGTTGTTGTCAATGCCGTAGAAGTCAAGTGCCTTGAGAATGCGCTCTTTCGGACATTCGCCATCAACATTGTCCTTGCCGATGATTTCTGCAAGCTTGGCAGGTGGGTTGATGGGCCGCTTGTTCATGTCTGTGCGGATGGCATCCCAGTTGTCATCGTGAATCAGCTTTGCCAGATAGATCTTGCGCATCATAGCTGGCATGACGTGCGAGTTCTCTAAGTGGAAGTTATCATTGGGACCATAGAGGTTCGTTGGCATCACGGCAATGTAGTTTGTGCCATATTGCAGGTTGTAGCTCTCGCACATCTTCAGTCCGGCAATCTTTGCGATAGCATACTCCTCGTTGGTGTATTCCAAAGGTGAGGTGAGCAGTGCGTCTTCCTTCATCGGCTGCGGTGCATTCTTCGGATAGATGCAAGTAGAGCCAAGGAAGAGCAGTTTCTTCACGTGATGTTTGTAGGCCTGTTCGATGACGTTGCACTGCATCTTCATATTCTGCATGATGAAGTCGGCGCGGTACAGCGAGTTGGCCATGATACCTCCCACGAAGGCAGCAGCCAACACTACGGCGTCGGGCTGCTCCTGATCAAAGAAGTTTTTTACGGCGAGTTGGTCAGTAAGGTCTAGCTCTTTGTGTGTGCGGCCCACAAGATTATTGTAGCCGCGCTGCTTCAAGTTGTTCCAAATAGCCGATCCGACCAATCCGTGGTGACCGGCCACATAAATCTTAGAATCTTTCTCTAACATTTTACTTTACTATTCCTTTCTCCAGATATTCTTCAAGGTTCACACGTACTTTAGCTGCGGCATCATCCGCTGCTACTTTCTTCATATCGCTTTCAACCATGATCTTGACGAGTTCCTCAAATGAGGTCTTTGACGGGTTCCAACCCAGTTCAGCCTTGGCTTTTGTCGGGTCACCCCAGAGGTTGACGACATCCGTGGGACGGTAGAAGTCTGGAGATACCTCTACAAGCACCTTGCCTGTTGCTTTGTCGATGCCCTTCTCGTCAGCTCCCTCTCCTTGCCATTCCAGTTCAATGCCGACGTGATGGAAAGCAAGTGTAGCAAACTCACGTACTGTGTGCTGCACACCCGTTGCGATGACGAAGTCATCCGGCTTCTTGTTCTGCAAGATGAGCCACATGCACTCCACATAGTCCTTGGCATAGCCCCAGTCACGACGGCTGGATAGGTTACCGAGGTAGAGCTTATCCTGTTTGCCCTGCTTGATGCGTGCGGCTGCCAAGGTAATCTTACGTGTGACAAATGTCTCCCCACGTCGCTCACTCTCATGGTTAAAGAGAATGCCGTTGCAAGCGAACATGTTGTAAGCGTCACGATACTCCTTTACGATCCAGAAGCCATACTGCTTGGCTACAGCATAAGGAGAATAAGGGTGGAACGGTGTGTTCTCATTCTGCGGTACTTCTTCCACCTTGCCGTAGAGCTCCGATGTAGAAGCCTGATATATACGACACGTGTCAGTAAGACCACACACACGCACTGCCTCCAAGATACGGAGTACACCTACTGCATCCACGTCAGCCGTATATTCCGGTGAATCGAATGAAACCTGTACATGACTTTGAGCCGCTAAATTGTAGATTTCTGTCGGCCGTACCTTTCCAACAAGTGCAACGATGCTCATTGAGTCGCTAAGGTCAGCATAGTGTAAGTGAAAGCCTTCATGACCTTCAAGATGAGCGATACGTGGTCTGAAATCTACAGATGAACGACGGATAATACCATGGACGTCATACCCCTTACTCAGCAGCAGTTCTGCCAAGTAGCTGCCGTCCTGTCCAGTAATGCCCGTAATCAGGGCAACTTTTCTTTTTACCATTTTTTTACCAATTATTTAGTTTGTGAATATTCTTTTATATGCTGCTCGTCTGAAAGTGGACAGATAAGCAACTGACCAGACTTCTCTGAAACAATGTAGTTGTCTAGTCCTACAACTACTGTTCTCTTTTCGTCTGCTGTATGGACAATAGTATTCGTGCAGTTGTGAAGCTCTACATTGCCAACACATGCATTCTTATTGTTGTCCTGTGGTAACAAAGTATGTAACGATCCCCAACTCCCTAAATCACTCCATCCAAATTCTGCTGGAAGTACAAATATGTTCGGAGATTTCTCCATAACAGCATAGTCAATTGAAATTTTGTCACACTTAGGGAATAAGACCTTCAACTCCACTGTTTCCTTATCAGTATATAAATAAGATGAAAGCTCATCCATTATTCCTGTAATCTGTGGTGCATAAGTTTTCAACTCACTAACGATAGAATTTACATTCCATACAAATATGCCGGCATTCCAGAAGAAGTTTCCATCAGCAAGATACTTCTTCGCTGTTTCTAAATCTGGTTTCTCCTTAAAAGCCTTTGCCTTTCGTATCTCGTCCGTTGCAAACTCTTTAGAAGCCTCTATATAACCATACCCTGTCTCAGGTCTGTTCGGCTTCATACCAAGGGTTACAATGGCATTACTCTTAGCCGTAAAGTCCAAAGCGACTTTTATGGTACGTCTGAACTCAACAGTATCTATGACAAGTGCATCTGATGGCGTAACGACAATATTAGCGTCTTTATCCCTTGCTTTTATCTTCCAACAAGCGTAGGCTATGCAGGGTGCTGTGTTCCTTGGCTCAGGCTCAGCCAAGATATGGCTATCCAGGATCTTTGGTAATTGTTCCTTGACAATATCCACATACTTCTGTGAGGTAACAATCCAAATATTCTCATCCGGACAAATACCGCGAAATCTATCAACAGTGAGTTGAATGAGAGATTTTCCGACTCCCATTACATCGATAAACTGCTTTGGATAGGCTGGTGTACTCATTGGCCAAAATCTACTGCCTATTCCGCCAGCCATAATAACTACGTGATTGTTCATCAATTATAAATTTAAAAATTAATCAGTTGCTATGTTTTTATTAAGCGAATTACTTATAAGTTTTGGTAATATCAAAAAATTCTCTGATGGCGATAACCAGAAAAATTGAGTTACATGTCTAACAGATCGAAATCCTGTTTCTATAGAATGTTTCCATCCTCCTTGCTGCTCTTTGCGGCCATATTTACCAAAGTTGCCATACCGCAAGACTATTGTCATGATTTTGTCAACATAGTTCTTGTCTCTATCTGTGAGGGTGTAGGGGAAGAACTTTACATCCATACCAAGAACTTCTGTTAGTATTGCGCCGAATGCTTTAAAAGCACGGAGCATACCGAGCCGTTCTAATTTGGCATTAAGCTCAGAAACTACTATCTCATCATGCTTGGCCTCAAAGAACATCATCCAGTCGATGAACTGTCGTAATCCCACGCCTTCCTTTAGAAAATGGTGATAAAGATGAATAAACAAATAGATACAGTAAGTCGTTGGCGGTAAAGTTGGAATAGATTCACCATCAATATCGACGTGGTCGAGGACTTCATCAAAGTAAGAGTCTATCATATCATCCCAGTATGCCTGAGTTTTAGAACTCCCAAAGATCGTAGTATGATAGTGCATCTCAAAGGGAATTCCATCCATATTAAAGTCCAGATGTCTGAAAGAATGACAGTCTTTTATCTTTACTACCTTCTCAAGCACTTTGATTGCCTTATCCCAATCTTTCTTAAATACATAGAAATCAACATCACCAGAAGTTCTTGACTCTACAATAGGATAATAGCGTGCAACTGTCTGACCTTTTAATACGAAGAATTCTAAATCATTACCTTTGAGTAATAGAGATAGAGAAGCTACAGCCTTATCAACTTTGGAATTTCTGCGGACTATCTTCTGATATTCTCCCATCCAATCCATCACTTCGTCCTCAGATGGCTTATTATCAGTAATGACTAGTCTTTGAATTCCTTGCCAACAAATGCCAACTATTGTCTGCTTCTTCGCAAAATCAAGCAGCTTAGTCCAATTGATAGACTCCACACAGAAAGGGATAGCATTCTTTGGCTCCAGGCAGAACTTAAGAAATTCAAGATAATTTTTTGTTTGAACGTCCATTTCTATTTTCTGAATTTTGCAGAAATAAACTGCGGAACTTTCCACATCATCTTCATTATCTTTGTTGGCAGTGCATGGAAACCATGGGAAGAATAAATATCAATATCCTCCTTCCACATAGCCTTGCGCTTGGCATTGTCAGTGCTGAGGCCACCCATACGCATACGGATGATATATTCCTTCATATATGCCACCTTCGGTGAATGCTCATAAAGCGAACGAACGAGGAAATCCGTATCAGCAGCTATCTTGTACTTCTCGTTATACAGTCCAACTTCCTTTTGGAACGACGAACGCAAATAACAAGTAGGGTGCAGTGGCAGCCACCCCATCTTTATCTTCCTCTTGGAATACTTGCCGCCTATCCAATTGCGGACTGGCTTGCTTGTGTCTTCAAAGTCCACATACAAGCCATCGCCATATACAAAATCAGCATTTGTACTCTCAAACTCCTTGACTATATCCGAAATAGTATGCTCTGTAAACAGAAAATCATCCGAATGAACTAGTCCGATAATGTCGCCGGTTGTCATCCGTAGTCCTTTGTTTATACCTTCATACATTCCGTGGTCCGGTTCCGACTTATATCTGAACGAGAAAGACGGATGCTTGCTTACGAACTCACCCGACTTACAATACTCGTCATACTTCTTGATTATGTCCAGCGAGCCGTCATTCGATGCTCCGTCAACAATGATATACTCTATTTCAGGATAATCCTGCTCCAGCACGCTCTTTATCGCACCTTCCAAAGTTGATGCACGGTTGAAGCAGGAAGTAATGATAGTTACTTTCATTTTAAATTGTTGTTAAAAACTGATTCAAAAATGGAAACGTAATTCTCAGCTAGCTTTATAGGAGAATATGTTTCTCTCATCATTCTAATTATATTAGGGGCTAAAATGTACTCTTTCTGCATTTTGTCAGCCCATTCTATTGCGTCAGTTGGGTTATCAACATAGATTGCTTTATTCTCTGTCACTTCTGGTATGCAAGTACATTTTGTTGTTATTACTTGCTTTCCAACCATCATACTTTCAATTGGAGGCATGCCAAAACCTTCGAATATACTTGGGAAAAGAAATGTCTTACAACTTCGTAACAAATCAAACTTTTCCTCGTCTGAAATATAACCTGTATATATACAATTTTGCGTAAGGTTATTATTATCAATATAAGTTGAAATTTCATTTGAAGAGTTTCCTTTGATACCTGTTATAACAAGTATAGGATTAGTCCCCTTTTCCTTTAATATCTTAATAGCTTTGAGAACTGTTATGAGATTTTTGTGCTTTAGCAAAGAGGAAATCGTATAAAAATATCCATTATCAACAAGACCATATTTCTTTAGCGTATACTTATTGTCACGTTCTTTGGTAATTAATATTGGATTATAGATTACACTTACTTTCCTGCTATCAATCTTATAGGACGACACAATGTCTTCTTTAACAAAGTTAGATATAGTAACTATGTGTTTAGCAGAGCGTAAACATAAACCCCAATAGTTTTTCAACCATAAATATTTGGCTTTAGAAAAATATTGTGGAAAATGTAATGCCTGCAAATCATGTAAAACTATCAGGTACTTATTTTTTGTTCTAAAACATGGTTTCCTATAATATGGAACAAAGCAAAAATCTGCTTGTAATGAAGAGACTATATTGTCAAGATACAAGTTTTCCCAGATTATAGTTTTCAAAACGTGAGTGGATAAAACTTTGCATTCATGTAAGGTAAAACTACTAACATCACTAAATCTTTCAAATACTTTCTTGTTGTCCTCACTTACTAATAAAATGTATTTGTTTTCACAATCAATTTTTTTTAATCCTTCAAGTAAGTTGAGAATATAACTTTCTATTCCACCAACAAGACCATGTTTAACCCAAAGTAAATCTATTGCAATTATCATAATGTTATTTTTCCTTTTTCTATATCTAATTTGTATAAATTCAGTTTTTTCTGTTTCTACTTGATTACATAGACTTCCTGAATAATAGTCAATCCTAATAGGTACAGGGGAGGTAAAAGAATCCTACGGCCTATCTTGTTAATTCAATGTCAAATTAGGAATGGAAGGTTTTTACTTAAAATAAAAATTAGAATTAGATTTTTCTTTTCTCTATGTAGCCTATTGTTGAATGCTATAAACTATGATAAATGCTAAATAATGTCCCTATGGCATTTATCTTACCTATAAGAAGCAAAAAGTGAGGTAATAGTAGCATCAAAAGATTAACCTAAATAGCATTTTACCTGTCGTTGCTCTATCTTCTCAAAATCCAATTCAGAGATATTTTTCCGCATAGCGTTATATCTCTTAATGTCAGAAATGAAGTTGAGTTTCTCTTCGAAGTCCTCGTCTGTGAGTTTGAAAACCACGCCATTATTTTCATTAACTATCTCTGGAGCACAACCTACGTGGTCACTAACCATAACAGGAATACCATTGTTAAGTGCTTCTTCGACAACGAGTCCCCAAGGCTCTGATGATGAAGGTAATACAAAGATATCTGAATTCTGATAATATTTGGGCAGCTTCTTGTTGTCTATAGCTCCCCAAATATGTATGTTATCCATTGCTAAATCTTCCAACTCTTTCTTTTGTGGTCCCTCTCCAATGATGTCAAGATGTAATTCTGGATGGCGGTTAAACTGTCGGATAAGAAATTTCAGATTCTTTTCCTCAGATAATCTTCCAACAAATATAAAGTTCTTAACTTCTTGTCGCTCTATATACGGAAGCTGAGGAATGTAGTTAAAAACTCCAACACCTTTGGTAATTACATTGTTTCCATGGAAATGTAATGCTCTTGTAAGGTCAGCTTGGGCTTTTCCACTACAATAGCACTTACTAAGCCTGGAGAAGAAAATCCGTTTTATCCAAGCGCGCCATCCTGTAGTGTGACTCTCATATATAGAAGACTCTACCTGCGCAGCTCGTTTTCTCTTAGGTGCAAAGAATATTGCCGGCCATGGAACAAGCGTCTCCCAGCCCATTAGGATTACCTCTTCGTATTGGTGGTTGATTATATATTTAAGGAACTGCCATGCCATTGACAGTTGACTGCCTTTTAGCCATTTATAATGGAACTTCATGTCGCCCTTAAAGAAATCCTTGTTTCTGATGCTACCATCCGTTAACAGCCCTGTGAAAAGAACCATTAGTTCTTCTTTCTCTGCGATCTTGTTGAAGAGATTAATCTTATAAAACGATGGGATATTTGTTAGAAAAATCTTCATGATTTTATATTTTTAAAGAGTTCTTGTTGCCATTTTTTGCTCATTTCGATCACATAATAATATTGCAATGTGCATTCCAAACCAAAAAAGGCAGAAAGACAAATCTGGAATTGAAAGCATCATGCAAATTAACATTAAAGTTAAATAGATAAAAGAAAAAACACTTCTACTATTTTTCTTTAATGGCCAAACTATTCTTTTGTAAATTAAGAAGAATAATATTGTTCCAATGATTCCTGTACCTGCTAATAAATCTACTATAAATGAACTACTTCTTGAACTGCCAAGTCCTATTCCAAGACCATACGAATCAACAAAGAGTTTAGCGTTAACAAAAGTAACCCAATAACGAACTTCTGTTGATCCTGAATCTTGTTTGTTTTGCATAAATGCTAAAATAGAATTGCCTATAGGTGTATAAAATAGAAATAATATGACAAAAATCATTATGAATGCAAATAATACATAATGTTTCATCTTAACTCCATGCAAAATTATAAATATCAAAGCACCAATTAAAAAAGTCAAATATGCACTTCCTGAAAAATTTAGCATTATACAACCAAGAACAAACAACATAAGTATTCGTCTATATGGAGTTTGTTTAAGAAACATAAGAGCCCAAAATGCAGATGAAATAAAAGCTCCAAAGAAAGAAGCTTCACCGCATAAACCATTCATTCGGTATTGATCGTTGAATGTTTTAACTTCATACAAATCTCCACCACTTAATAAAAAATCGGTAGGGTAAGGTACACCAAATACATTTGCCATGTACCCCCAATAGCCGAAGAAAACGGCAATAGAAAGTACTATTACAAAATAATTATGAACTTTATTTATTCCAATCTTCTTTCTGTTGTAATAAAGTGCAATTAATGTGGAAAAGTTAAGAGTTACATACATCATCTGTTTTATATTTCCTTGTCCAAAAGAAAGGGTATCAAGTCCTTTAAGGAATGCCTCATCAAGGTCTTTTCCAACAACAGGGAGTCCTGCAAAAATATTAGGAGCGAAATATGATATAGCTAGACTCCAAACGACAAACAAGAAAACAATTCTTGTGATTTTTTCATTGATATACGTTTTTTTTGTTAATAGACCGCCTATGGATCTAAATATAATAAAAGCTTCACTGACCAAATAAGGTTGAATCATTGCTGATTTTGATACAGATGAAATCTGGAACATACAGCTTAAAAGCAAAATTAAGAATGTATATCTATAAGGTAAGAATAAACTTACTGTTAATATAACTATAAAGAAAATGCCGAGTGAAGTCATAATTTTAGTACTATAAATTATTATAAATAGTTTTATTAAAATTGACGATGGAATTTACTTTTATATATTCGTCTTCAAGTTTGTCATCAGTTGGTATAACCTTATATGTTGTTAATAACTTGTACAATGAAGAAGAAGCAATATTATTGATTGCTACTCCAAGCTTATACTTTCTTACGAGCTTGCCTAACAGACCGTCATTGGGTACAACAACTGGTTTGTGGAACTTTGCTGCATAACCGATAACCCCAGAACTGGAATGTACATTTTGATAAGGAGCTAGAATTATATCACATTCACGACATAATTCATCAAGTTCTTCATAGCTGCAGAACTTGTCCATTACTAGTATGTCGCATTGATCTTTGAGTTTGTTATATGAATTGTAGAATTCTTCTCTTATATCAGAATTAACTTTGCCTGCAAATACAAATTGGTAAGGAGCAGCTTTATCGTTAGCGCATAGCTCTTCTATAGTTCTCATAATCTCCAATGTACCTTTTCTACGTGCGAGACCTCCAAAATGTAAAACCTTAATCTTTGTGCCGTTTAAAAGAGGCTTGTTAAAAGATATATTTTGAGCCTTGCTTTGAAATGGATCTGGAAGACTAACGAATTTTTTACAATTCCATACCATGTTGAGTCTTCTTGCAGAAACTTCATCATTTAAGACAAATATAGTCTTTATATTCTTTGAAAGCCTTGAGGACATGAAGCGAATTGTTTCAAATAATTTCTCTATCAGAGAATAGTTCTTCCAGCTGTAGAGATATATCTTATAGATAATACCACTGATTTTCTCTTTTCTCCCAATGAATGCTAAAGGCAAGAAAGGAAGTAACTGCAAGATGGATATAAGGAATACTGCATCAGGCTTAACCTCATCACATGATTCTTTTAATAATGCAGTTGCTCGCCTTGCAAATTGTAAACGTCCTAAACCTTTAAGGTTTTCGCAAACTTTATCTGGAAGAAAGTGAAAACTTACATTTTCCTTTGAAGGCCATTCAAAATTTCCTTTTACTCTCTTAAAACCTTCAGGAATACAAAAAACTATATCTTCACCTATATTTTCGTTCGCAGTATAAAGATGGTGAATATACTCAAGATGATGACCATCAATTGAAGTGTCAAAAATTAAAATAATATTCTTGTCTTTTGTAGATTGCATTTTTATATTTGATTAATATGTCCATTTAATATGCTCTTTTAAAACCCTATCGCTTGATGCAACAACATTACTTTTTGTTACATCTTTTACGATTGTAGAGTTAGATGCTACAACTACGTTATCGGAAATATTTACTCCCTTCAAAATTGTTACGCCGCATCCAATCCATACATGTTTGCCGGTTCTAATTTGTTTTGGTATATTCGTATTCCTTCGGAGGGGGGGCAATGTCAAAAATATGATGAAAATCTGTATCCATCAGGAGAGTATCCCATGATAACAAATTGTCATCACCAAAGGTTACCGCTTTTTGGCATACAATAGTAGTATTACCACTTGAGCAAAACTCATTGCCTATTGTCAATATGGCATTGCTGCCAACATCAATCCGGCTTCCTCTTCCAAAAGCCGCCTTGCCTTTTAGAATAACGGTTCCATTCACATTCCATACAGTTCCATCCTTAGGATGTTGGAATCCATTTCTTAGTCTCCCTATCTGTAACATACCAAAGTGTAAAGGTGCTTCAAATATTATTCTCCCTTTACAGCTCCTTATATAGGTATATCGATACACAATAATCGGAAACTTCCAAAACTGCAATCCACAGCAAATTATGTTCAACCAAATAGTCTTTAAAAAAGCTATTTGAGTAAGCAATCCTAATAAATTCATTTTCTGTATAACATTTTAACAACTAATAGTATTTCATAATTTCACTGATTAACTCGTTTACGTTCTCTACATGTTTGTCGTAGTCGCTTGTTTGATGTTCTCCTGTCTTAAGGTAATCTAACCAGCGAGCCAGTGAGTCTAAATAGGCAGAATCTACTGTAGTCAAGGGAGAATATCTGCCTACATAATTGTTGCCAGCTATCCACATCCCTCGTGAAACAGGGTAAAGCGATCCTAAGTTAAGATCCTGGATTAAACGGGCAAAGCCGTCTTCATCTATAACAAGCTTATTGTTATGTCTGTCATCCGCATTACGCATTAACTCTCTTATTTCTTCTTTAGTAAAAAGATGTGTTGGCTTTTGATTCTGTATAAGATCAAACTCCATATTAAAGTCGGTGATATGTGAATGGCTTGCAAATCCTGCTAATTCATAATAACTTCGAAT
>Ga0256404_1012751_pt1 | contig 10849 bp, 4 predicted proteins | sample RumenRJG_01DNA_FD_185990 | JGI IMG/M metagenome (GOLD analysis project Ga0256404, IMG submission 185990) | Bovine rumen microbial communities from Lethbridge, Alberta, Canada - RJG_01 | ecosystem: Host-associated > Mammals > Digestive system > Stomach > Rumen | place: Canada: Alberta | collected...
GTAAGCACCGACGCTGTCCGGCACAGTCCCGGGCGGCGTCATTTTTATATTATGTAGTTAGTTTTCGCTAACTGTTCCCAAAAAGAAAAGCCAGCCACCGAAGTGACTGACTTCTCTGTTAACCTTGTGTTAAATCAATCTCCGTCTCCTCCACAGCAGTACACCCGCTCCAAGGATCAGGATACTGCCAAGAATTGTGAAGAGCCGTGTACCGGGGCCGCCGGTGTTCGGGAGGGCGACGCCAGGTTCGTTCGGGATTGTGAACTCTGCGTCACCTGTTTCAGTGGCTGCTGTATACTTTACACCAGTTATCGTCCCATCCGTATTGCTAATACTTCCGCCTGATACCGTAAAGGTTACCGGGGTGGAATTCGTAATGACATATCCCGATGGAGGAGAAATCTCCTGCAGTTGATACTGTCCATCAACAAGCCCGGTCAGGGTAATACCCGATGTCGGTACAGTAAATTTGCTTTCAGAATCCAACTCAGGAACGATTTCATTGGACACATTCGTGAATGTACTACTACCGTCTGATCTGTACATCAGTTTAAATACTGCGCCAGCCAGATAGTTCGTACTGTTTTCAGCATTATCCGTCTTCTTGATTACAACGTTGATCGTATTTGAGCTTTCTGTCCGGTTGTATACCGTTATTACACCTTGATTGGAAATTCCGGTATTATTATTTGCGGAATAACCCTGAAGAACATATCCTTCCAGAGGAGATCCGCCAACCTCTACGGGATTTCCCTGGGCGTCCAGTTCGACGACATAATACAGATAATTCTTTCCGTTATCATCCATTACCGGATAATCGAATCCGGTATGGCTTGACTCTGAACCGCCAATGTTCCACGTGTGAGACCAGGATGATGAACTATTTAACGTTATCGGGCCAGGATTGAAATCATCATCTGCAACAATGTTGATTACTGGTTCATCCGGCTCTTCCTGGGCAACTGAGAAGGAGTCGATATTGAACTTGCCATTCTGCATTGGCCAATATTCATTAAGTGTTACATTTAACGTAATATCAGAACTAACATTGCTGAAACTTTTGCTAAATACTGTAATATGTGAACTTTCGTCCCAATAACTACTGTCTTGCCCAGTAAATACACCCTCGCCAGCCCCGTCTACTACTGTCCATTCAACAGTTACATGATCCCCCTGAAAAGACTTGGTAGTTGTCTCTGTCCAAGAGTTGCCGCCATAATCTCTTATAGCGAGGTTAATCGTGACAGTATGTGTTTCGACATCACTTGACTCTACTATCTGTTTATATCTTTTCAGCTTAACTGTCGCTGCATTACTGCCGCCATCTATCTCTGCTCCACTTGCGTTAAGCCACTTTTTAAGAACTGTTATTTTTCCGGACTTTGCATTTGCAATTTCAGTGATTTCCGTTTCTGTTTCGTCCCCTAAAATGGTTATCTTTGATTTCTTGGATGTATCTTTTGAGTCTTCAATGACAACCTTGTATATGGTTTCATCAAGCACATAATCATTTGGTGCCACAGTCTCCTTCATGTAATAGGTGCCAACTCTTACGTTCTCAAAAGAAACCGTTCCGTTTTCATCTGACGTTGCCGTCCATTCCGGAGTTCCTTCTGAATCCAGATCCTTTGCTGGTTTCGTACAAGCCTCATCTGTATAGAGTGCGAATGTTGCTCCCTGTAATGCTGCTCCTGTCCCATCGACCTTCTTGAAATCGACATTCCCAAAATCAGGAGTAAACCTGTTTTCAAAACTCGCAAAGTTTACGTCTGATTTTACCGTAGTATAAGTATCATCCGTATAGTATGTCTTTGAAATACCGTGCCTTACTACCTCCTGTCCGCTTGCATTGGTCTCTGTCCAGGATGTGACGCGACCAGTCATATAATACACAGTACCATCATAGGTCACTTGATCCTTGACAAATCCACCTGCAGCTCGTTGCTCATCGGTCGCTTCTGCCCATGTCACTCCAGCAGCATTCTTGGCATCATCCGGGACAATCTCCCGAATAATGTACTTATATACCGGAGGGTTGCCTTCATCGGCGTCATGCATATCCATCTCGGAAATAGACGCTGTACCGAAATTAACATTTCCGTCTTCTGATACTCCTGTAATATATACTTGAGAATTCACATTGCCGGATGATGTCGCAATCGTTACATCATCTTCATAATGCGGGGATGCTACTGTCCCTTCACCGCTTCCGCTTGCATGCGGCATAATTGCTTCAGAGGTCGTATCTTCCTGTACTAATTCATAGTTTCCCGTCTCGTTATTCCTTACCGAACGATATTTCCCATCCAGTCCAATTAATTCAAACTGGAACTGATCTCTCGTAAGAAGATCTGTCTCATTTGCGCCATAATATGACTTATGTGCCGTAAAGTCTGCCGTAGAAACAAGATTGTAATGGATGTACAGGTTTGATTCCCCACCACCACGTTCAAGATAGAAGAAATCAAAAGTATGATATGAGCCAGCCTTAAATGTATGTCCGTCAAAATTGGCGTCAATATAGGCTTCGATTTCTGCTTCTGTCTTTCCCTGATCACGCAGTCCTGTTCTGAAGAGGTCATCAAGATATTTATCTGCAGACCCGGAGATGCTAACAATCCCTGTCTGGAAATTGATATCAACTTCCGTACGGTTATGGATACCACCAGCGTCTCCAATTAAAATACCGTCTACATAAATCCATACATCATCATCACCAGAGAATTCAAACTGCATAGGTTTGAGCACTCCTGATGGATTGAGTACCTGGCCACCGGTTGGGATGGAAAATTGTGTATTGACATGCATGCCAGTCCAGAAATTTTGAGTTCCAAAAGGCCAGAATCCACGTATTTCTGAATTTGTGGATGTCTGTTCTGTCAATGTGAATGTCTTATCGCCAGTATTAAATGAAGCTGCATAATCACGGCTGTCATATGTATAATATCCATCCTTGTCCACATACAGCAACTGATTAACGTCAGAGTAACTTGCTTTTCCAGAATGGCTGATGGAAGGATCAAATAAATATGCAAGTGATTCTCCGTTTGTACCAATCGTCTGATTGTTTGTAAGGATCGGATATCCATTTGAAAGGTTGCTCTGAACAATTCCTGTAAATGGATTCGGGCAGTTCCAATGCCACGTATATTCATCGCCTGTATAACTGTTAAGGCCATCTCTCATATCCAGGTTAACACTTTGCCAGGCATTTCCCGTTGTACCTATTTTATTTCCGTTATAAACAGTACCAGACCATGCAGGTGAAAACTTTAATGCATGACCATGCTCAGTATCTGTTGTTGAAGAGTTTATACCTTTATTATTACCGGTTCCATTAAGTGGCTTATCGTCTCCTGCTTCCGCAGATCCCTGGCTCTGATTCAGGTCGCCCCATCCATCTCTTCCTACAAGATCCTGACTTACGATCCAATAATCAAAAAGATCAATAGTCGTTCCAGCAGGGTTAGATATAGTCTGAACCTGATCGCCGATCATTACAGCATCCTGCGCATCTGTCACAAGAATCTTGAAGCTATCACCATTTTTCAAAGTAATAGTTAAGGTTTCTTGCGTATCGAACGGCTTCATGCTGATCAGAGCCCAATCCCCTGCTGAATACTCCTTTTCATTGAGTGCAAGCACTTCAGACTGTTTCAAGCCCAGCGGGTAGGTAGGAAACAGCTTCAAAGCCGTCTTGATCTTTCCGACTGTTGTATTCTCATCCACTTTTGCAGGAACAAGGAGTTCCTCATTGCTGAATGCAACCGTCTCCACTTCCCTCATAAACAGGTCGAGGAGTTCCGACTGAATTTCAGTCGAATCGTCCAGTTCGTCATTATTCACTTCCGATTCTACATAGGGTTCGGCCTCTTCATCCGTTGACTTTGCTGGAGATTCCGCTTCTTTTTCTCCATCAGGCTTTGCCTCATAGACATGCAGGGCTTCAACCAGCGCTCGAAGGCTGACCGAGTCGGCTCCATCCATATTGAAGCCGTAGACTTTGCCATTAACCTCAAAGAAGAAATCAACCGTGTATACCACAGAATAGACCGAGAACTCGTCCGTGACAAACTGGATACCGTCCGTCTCGCTGTTCTCAGCTTTTTCCACCAGTTCCATCAGCTCAGCACCAGCCTTGGCAAAGTGAACAACGGACGGAACAGCTTTTTCATCTTCCGGAGCGTCAAGCAAATTGATGTTCACAGTAACAGCACTCTTCGGCTGAATCTCATGATCATCAGCCCAGATCTGAATATCAAAGATTCGAGCATAATCTGATGTCTGCTTTGCACCTTCTTCCTCTTCATCATCTGTACTGTCACCGCTGATGAGGTCTTTCAGTCCATCAAGCGCATCCGTCACAGCATCTGCAACAGTTTCAGGCTCTTCTTCAGTGGCCGTATCGACCACGCCAACCTTCTCAAGAGACTGCTGATAGTACTCATCGTATCTCTCATCCTCTGGCAGAATCTCCTTAACCTTCAGTTCTGCCCCATCCGGGATCTCCGCTCTGTCGTCATAGGTCACAGTGATCTCGTAAGTCTCACCGGAAGTTGAAATTACAGTCTTTTTAATTTGAGCATCTGTTACTCTGATCGTGAGTACTTCACCTGTCTTCATGGTGACTGTTAGCGTCTCTTCTGAAGCAAATGGAAGCATGGAAATCAAAGCCCAGTCTCCCGACTCGATTACGGTATCATTGATTCTTGCAATCTGTTCTTCTGTCAGTTCCGCGCTATACTCGCACTCCAGCCCATTCGCTTCTTTCAGCGTACCGACTGTGGTCTCTGTATCTACCTTTCCAACCCACACCAATTCAGGGCTACTGAATTCTACAGATTCCACATCTGCCACAAACTTCTTCGCTGCATCACTCGCCGTAACGTCGAGCATGCCATCGGTGATCTGTTCTTCTATTTCTGCGTCATTTTCCTCGCTGTATGTATCACCAATTATACCCAGCACTTCTACGAGGTCTGTAAAGCTGACAAATCCGCCTCCGGGAAGCGAAAACTGGTACATTTTGCCGTTCACCGAGTACTCAAAGTCCACGGTATAGATGACCGCAAACACACTGAAGGATTTCGCTTCGAAGGTGGTCCCTGTCAGTTTGTTTTTATTGATGTCCGGTGCAACACGCTCGGGATCGATCACTTCCGGCGTAACCTCACCAGACTCTTCGTCCACAGCAAAATGCACGATGCGCAGATTGTCCGCATCGCTTACCTTCAGCGCTTTGTCATAGGAAATCGTCACATCGACCGGTCCATCCGGCTCGATGATCTCATCGTCAAAGATCAGAGAAATATCATAGAATTTTGCAAAAGCAATATTGCAGTCGTTGTTCCCGCTGTCTTCGCGCACAGCTTGCAGCGCGTCTTCCTGCAGTGCCTCGTAGGAGTCATCCGATTTGCTGATTTCCGCAGCCTCCATCCGGGTCCCTTCCGGAAGGGTTTCCCCCTTGTAGTTTACGGAAACTTCATAGCCATTGTCCTTTTGTGAAATGGACTGCTCCTGTGAAGCGGGCTGGGCGGGAACATCGATGCCGCCTTGCTTCGCCGCCTCATCCTGCTCCAGGGTAACCGCGGGCAGAATCAGAACGTATGTGGTGATGAACACGACAACACAAGACAGTACCATCAGGTATGCCTTCTTCGATTTAACCATCTCACATAATCTTTTGATCGCGTTTCGAACGCTCATGTTCTGCTGCGAAATCATTTCACCATTGTTCCTATTCTAATATGTTAGTTGACAGCATGCATGCATGCAAACAACCAATTATAATTATAGTTTAAATATTTCAGAGTTGCAAGGTAATTGTGAATATCGATTCATTTGTCGCCACGGATCGTGAACTTCGGAATGTAGTAGTTTTTATTCTTTGAGAGAATGATATCTACGACTTCCAGCTTTTGCAGAAGGAATATGGGCTTCTGCGGGAAGACAGATCGTAGTTACGCGGCTTGTTTTGACCAAAAACTACGACTCTGCACCTCAGATGTTCCCTGTGAACACACGTGAAATCTCACCATGAAGCGTAGCACAGTTGTATCATAAAAAAAGTCGTAGGTTTTGTCTCAATTCAGAGGCAAAACTACGACTTTCCGAAATTCAGGTCAATCGGCACGCGCCGGGGCAATTGGCACGCATCGGGTCAATCGGCACGCACGCCGGGTCAATCGGCACGCGCGAAGTCCCGGAACGTTTAGAAGTACCGGAACACGCCTTTGACCTTGCCGAGGATCTTCACATCCTTGACGATGATCGGGCTCATGCAAGAGTTCTCCGGCTGCAGCCTGATGTGGTCGTCCTCCCGGTAAAAGGTCTTGACGGTCGCTTCGCTTTCGAAGCCGTCCACCATGGCGACGACCATATCGCCGTTGCGGGCGGTGTTGCACTGCTCGACCAGAATGTAGTCTCCGTCCATGATGCCCGCTTCGATCATGCTCTCGCCGCGGACGGTCAGCATGAAGTTGGTGCCGTTCCCTATGAATCGTGACGGTATCGGGAAGGAGTCTTCAATATTCTGCTCCGCCAGGATCGGTGTGCCGGCCGCGATCCTGCCGACCAACGGGATATCGACGATATCCGTGCGCTCCACATTGCCGGAGGCTGGTGCGGATTGCGATTCTGCTGCGGCACCGGACGCGCCTGCAGCGAAGCCCGCACTGGAAGCGGCTCTGACGGCTGCCAGCTGATCGAAGTCCTCATCGACCACAACCACGGTTCTCGGCCGGGCCGGGTCTTTCCGGATATAGCCTTCTTTCTCCAAGTTGGCAAGATCCTTATGGACTGTTGAAGTCGATTTGATTCCAAGGTCCGCGCAGATCTCTCTGACGGTCGGCGGATAGCCTTTCTCCCGGATCTCAGCTTTCATATATTCGAGTATTTTCTTCTCACGATCTTTCATAATAATTCCCTCCAACGGCCATATGAAACAGGTGGCCGAAAATCTGTTCTCCCCCTCCTGCGCCCATCGTACCATAAAAAAACAGAAATTGCAAACATTTGTTTGTAATTTCTGTTATCACAGAGTTCGCCGGTTGGACGGTTCCGTCCGCCGATTCCACCGGCTTTGAGGCCGTTTCTATGGCTTTTGCAGTATTCGCTTATCTGGTTTTGCCGTCGAGGGTCAGCAGAGTTTCGTAGAGATCGACTCTGCGGTCCCGGAAGGCTACATGCTGGATCCGCTCCTGCGCGATCTTATCCATATCGAAGGTATGGAGCGCGAATTCCTGTTTGTCCTCGCTCAGCACTTCCACCTTGTTGCCGAACTCATCGGAAATGAAGGAGGACCCGTAGAACGTCACGGCCGTATCCTTGATGTACTCGGTACCGATCCGGTTCGACGCCATTACCGGCAGGATGTTCGCCGCCGCGTGTCCCGTCATGGTGTTCTGCCAGTGGACATTGTTGAATTCTTCCTCCTTCAGAAGCTCCGGCGCGACCCCGTAGGTGCCGATGGCGGTCGGATACAGAATGGCTTCCGCGCCCATCAGCGCCATGCACCGGGCGGCTTCCGGGAACCACTGATCCCAGCAGATCCCAACACCCAGCTTGCAGAACTGGGTATCCCAGACCTTGAAGCCCGTATCTCCCGGGGAGAAATAGAATTTCTCGTAATATCCCGGATCATCCGGGATGTGGGATTTCCGGTACTTACCGAGCTTTGTGCCGTCCGCGTCGAAGACTACGACCGCATTGTAGAATACGGTTCCGGCTTTTTCGAAGAAGCTGACCGGCAGAACCACATGCAGTTCCTTGGCCAGTGCTCCCATTCGGTCGAGCATCGGATTGTTGTCCTCTTCCTTGGCCAAATCGAAATACTTAAAATCATATGCCTGACAGAAGTACAGATAGGAGAACAGTTCCTGGATCAGGATCACGTTGGCGCCCTCCGCGGCGGCCTTGCGCCGGTCATGGAGGAGTTCCCCCTTTCGTATCTGGAATCCATTGAATCAGAGCACAACAGGCTCCCCCTTCTGAAACAGGATGCGGCGGCGGTCAGCATGATCGAGCTGGATTACCAGTCCGAGATCGTTGGTTCCATGCGTCTTCCGGGGATCTCCATGGCGACGCTGCACGGGGTCGTCTCCGATTTCATCCGCAAGCAGCCGCCGAGCGACGAGCTGCTGCAAAAGTACCAGAACGTGATCCCCAATGAAAGTGTGATCCAGATTCTGGAGCAGTTCGCCCGTGATCCGATGCGTTTTCGTTTCCCTTCGATCGATTTGTTCGATTCCGAGAAGAAGCTCGATGGGGTCCTGACGGCAAACGGTCTGATGAAGCCGCTTTACTATACGCTTACGATCATGGAGCGCATGCCGAAGGGGCTCCTTTCCCATGGGCCGACTCACATCGCGCTGGCGGAGAAGGGGCATCTGACCCTCCTGCTGTTTAACCCAAATAAAACGGCGAGCATTACGATCGATACTGTGATTCGTAATGCTCCGCCGAATTGTAAGTTAACAAAATATCATCTGAAGGCCGCCAACTCTTATCTGACCTTCTGGTCCCAGCTGAATTTCAGCCCTGCCCTGACCGACGAGGATGTTCGCAACATCAATCTGATGTCCCATCCGGATATCGGCTTCGCCGTCCTGCCCCAGGACAATCAGTACTACACGTCCGTAGAGCTGGAGCCCTATGATGTGATCGTTCTGATGTTTCAGGCGTTATAGGTATATGTCTTGCTCAATTTCTCACACCCAAAAAATAATTGCATCCCCTGTTTGGAGGTCCTACAATAGCGGTAGAGATGACAGGAGGCGGAGTATGAGAAAACACCAGATGTGGAAGAAATTAATCGCACTGCTTTTGGTGCTGATGGTCGGCACGGCGTTCACCATGGCCGATGCACAGCCAGCGTATGCCGCCAGCAAACCGGGTGCAGTCAAGAAGATCACCACAAAGACGCTGTCTAAAACAAGCATCAAAATCACATGGAGCAAAGCCAAGAAAGCCTCGGGCTACGAGCTGTACCGCAATGAAACGCTGATCAAAAAAGGCAAGGGCACATCCTTTACCGATAGGAAGCTCAAGTCCGGTCTGAAATATACTTATGTCGTCAGAGCCTATAGGAAATCCGGGAGCAAATACAAATACGGATCCTTCAGTCCCATGAAAACCGCTTCCACTAAGGGCAAGCGCACCATGAAAAAGACGGTCCTGAAGATCCTGGTCCCGAAATCGGAAGATAAGAACGTCGGCAGGTTCGTCAAGCGTTACAACGCGACCGACAACCCATACATCATCAAGATCATCAAGACCGGTACCGCCAAAGGCATCAAGCCTTCTAAATACGACGGGCTTATCATCCCCGGCGGCAAACACGTGCACCCGTCCTTTTATCACGCCAAAGTCAAATGCAAAAAACATAAATACGTGAAGTCCCTCGACCGTCTCGAGATTGCCCTGGTGAAGAAATTCGTGAAGGCGAAAAAGCCGGTTCTCGGCATCTGCCGCGGCTGCCAGCTCATCAACGTCACTCTCGGCGGCACCCTGAAACAGGACATCGGCAAAGGCCACTACCACGATAAGAACCGCAATACAAAGACAAAAAAAGGCACCAGCATGCGGCGTCTTTACGGCACGTCCGTGCACACCCTTCACTACCACCATCAGGCAATCAAGAAACTCGCCAAGTCCCTTAAGGTGACCATGGTCGACGCCAAAGACGGCACGATCGAAGGCGTACAGCACAAGACCCTTCCCGTCTACGGCATACAGTATCACCCGGACAGGATGTACTTGAAGGCCAGCCCCAGTATCCGTAAGAACGGCAAAAAAGTCATGGAGTATTTCTTTGATATCTGCTACAGCAAGCGCCCCGCCAAAAAACCAGCCCCGGCCAAGCCGGCCGCGCCTGCAGTTCAGCCCAAGCCCAATCAGACTAATCAGCCCGCCCAGCAGCCAGCAGATGCACAGACTGGCACAGATACCGATACGCAGCCAGAAGCGGATCAGACCGGTCAGACCGAGCAGCCGTCAGCGGATACACAGACCGACGCAGATACCGACACTCCGTCAGGAGCGAATCAGAGCGGGCAGACTGAACAGAACGGTCAGAACGACCAGAACAGCACTGACCAGAATGGGCAGGACGGCACTGACCAGAACGGACAGAACGGTACTGACCAGAACAACCAACCGGAACCTTCCGGCCAATAACGCCGCAATTTCGGACTGTCGTAGTTTTTCATCAAAATGTGGACAAAAACTACGATTACCGGGTCATTCCCGCTGCCGGAGACGGCCATGGACGGTTCGATGGGAGCATATGACCGTTCGTTGCTTGCCCACAATCGTAGTTTTCGTTGTAAATCGATCAAAGAACTACGAACTGCTCTTTTCAGAAACTCCAGATCCATTCCGCACACTAAAAAAGTCGTAGTTCTGAACTCCTTTTGTGATCAAAACTACGACATTCCGAAATTTGCGCTTCTTAAAGATATTCTCACTTCAACCGGAACACGCCGAAGAACTTATAACTGCCGGGATCGTAGTGATCCTTCAGATCATCGATCACGCCGAAGTATCCAGGACCCTTTCTGTAGTGAGCGTTGGACTTCCAGTTGTGCCCGCCGGCCTTGTTGACGATGAAGATGTGCCCCTGACCGTTGTTTGTCGAGCCGGAGCGGATATAGATGCCCACGTCGCCGTGCTGCATCTTCGAAATGTCACCGCCGGTATCGACTTTCTCGAAGGCTTCCTTGTAGTCGTCGCTGCCGAAGAAATAGCCGCACTGGTTGCTGAGCGTCACCGGGAAATCTGTCAGGCCGAATCCCCGCAGGGCGGTCGCCACAAACAGGTCGCAGGATGCTCCCTCTCTCCACTGGGCGCT
>Ga0256404_1012752_pt1 | contig 10847 bp, 6 predicted proteins | sample RumenRJG_01DNA_FD_185990 | JGI IMG/M metagenome (GOLD analysis project Ga0256404, IMG submission 185990) | Bovine rumen microbial communities from Lethbridge, Alberta, Canada - RJG_01 | ecosystem: Host-associated > Mammals > Digestive system > Stomach > Rumen | place: Canada: Alberta | collected...
CTCGAGCTGGCTGATGTAGCCCTGAAGGATCCTCAGGAGTACGAGAATGCACTGAACCTCAAGCTTGAGATTCTGGGCGACGGCCTGAAGACTAAGGACGACTCACTGAAGTATGTTGAGAACCTCAAGACACTCTATGCAGAGCACAAGACCAACGGTGTGATGGAGAAGCTCTACAACACCCTGATTGGTGTAGGTCAGTCTGCCGAGGCCGATAAGATTATCGACGATGCACTTGCTGCCGATCCTAACAACTTCGTAGCACTCGCTGATAAGGGTCTGTCACTGCTTCAGGCTCAGAAGGCTGAGGAGGCTGTTAAATACCTCAAGAGAGCTTACGATATTAAGAACGACAATGCTATCATCGCTACCTATGCAGGTACAGCTTATGTTGTTCAGGCACAGAATGTTGAGGATCCCGCTAAGAAGAAGGAGCTCTACAAGCAGGCCATCGAGATGTTCGACAAGGCTAAGGAGCTCGACCCAGACATGCTTCAGGCTAAGTGGGGTTACAACCGCTACAACGCTTACTACAACTACTATGGTGAGAATGCTCCTGAGACCAAGCAGGCCGAGCAGGACTCACACTAATTAGTTCACTCATAAACAAACGAGTATCGCAGGACATAACAGCCCTGCGATACTTTTTTTCTACATGCCCATGCAGCTTGTTGCACCAAGGGCTGTAACAATCGCGGTTGCGATACTTGCAATCATCTGTACGATGAATTTAATGGTTTCTCTCTTTGTCATGGTATTCTAAATTATTAGGTTAATAACTTGGAGGGGTAGGGGTTCTACCCCTCCGTTTGTTTAATCGCCCTCTCCGGGTACGTCGCCTGATGGCTGGGTGTTTCCACCACCATTGCCACCACCGCCATTTGTAGGCTGATCGTTCTCTGGGTCTTCCACCTCGCCAGAGGTTGAGGTTACGCGCTTCACCTCCTTACCATCGCGGTCGTAGCAGGTAATCTGGATGGCAGTTCCTGCCAACTCATACTTCAGCTCAACGGCTGGGGTGAAAATGATTCGGCGACTGGTAATGAGGCCTGCCTTAACCTCGTCTACCTTCTCTACGCTCTTGGCGCGCAGACCGAATCGCATGGTGCCCAGTCCTGGCAGCGCTACTGAGTGACCTTCGGTGGCCCACGCCTTGATAACTTCGCCGGCCGCATCCCAACATGCCTGCATGATACCTTTACTAACTCCGCTGCGCAGAGCAGCCTCCTTAATCACCTTCTCCTGACTGAGTGAGGTGTACAACTCCGGCATCATAATGTAGCGATACTTTCCAGCATAGGTGCCAATCTTCTGCAACTTCTCTTGTGCTTTAACTTTTAGTGCCATAATTTTAGTTTAGTTTTTGTGTTGTTAATAATGTTGTTATTTGTTTTATTTTGACAATGCAAAGGTACGAATTTTAGGCGAGGTATCCAAAATACAATTGTTAATGAATTGTTAAAACCTGAGAGCGTTTTTGCTAGTACACGTGGAAGAAAAATTTTCCACACCTAAACGAATACAGAATACAGAATACAGTTTTCTAGGGAGCACTTGAAAAATGCGTTACGAAAAGTACTATATATATAATATATATATTATATATATAGTAAAAATATTATACATTGATTTTTCTTCTTCGATTAATACCCTCGCCAAATAAACTGTATTCTGTATTCTGTATCCTTTTTTATGTTTTGAGTCTATTTTTCTCACTAAGTATTTCTTTATTTACTTTATTATTTGTACCTTTGCAGAGAATAATTAAATAACTATATGTCTACAGAAGAATTACAGAAACGAACTACCGTAAATATACAAGAGAAAGCAAATCTAATATGGGCCATTGCCGACAAACTGGTGGGCACATACAAGCCTCACGAGTATGGTAATGTCATCCTGCCCATGTGTGTTATCAAGCGTTTCTCTGATACTTTGGCACCAACAAAGCAGGCTGTACTCGATGCCAATGCCCTTTGTGAACAGCGTGGTTTGGCCGTACGAAAGGGATTCCTTACAACAGCCTCTGGCTATGACTTCTATAATGTGTCGCCATTTACATTCGAGGGTTTACTCTCCGATGCAGATAACATTGCCGATAACTTCCGCAGCTATCTGAACCACTTTTCTGAGAATGTGGTAGACATCATCGAGAAGTTTGATTTCGATAAGGAGATCACCAAACTCGACCATAATGGCATTCTCTACAACGTCATCCAGGAGTTCTGCAGCAAGAAGGCATATATGGGTGCCGACGAGATTAGCGCAGTTGATATGGGATACATTTTCGAAGAGTTGGTACGCAAGTTCTCTGAGAGTTACGACGAGCAGGCTGGAGCACACTTCACGGCTCGCGACATTATCTACATGATGGCCGAATTGTTGGTTGCTCCACAACGTGATCAGTTAGAACAGGAAGGCGTAACCGCAACGGTATATGATATGGCGATGGGTACCAGTCAGATGCTGGATTGTCTATCGGAAAAGCTTCTTGCGATTGATCCTGAGGCACAGATTACCGAGTTTGGTCAGGAGCTCAACGAACAGACTTTTGCTATTGCTAAGGCTAACGTGCTCATTAAGGGTGGCGATGCCGATAATATGCGACATGGCAACACCCTGAGCGACGATAAGTTCGAGGGCTATACCTTCGACTATATTATTTCGAATCCTCCTTTCGGTATCGAGTGGAAAAATGAGAAAAAGACCGTCGAGGAAGAACATAAACGTGGCGATATGGGCCGCTTTGCACCCGGTTTGCCTGCCATTGGCGATAGCCAGCAGTTGTTTATGCTTAATGGTATCGCTAAGCTGAAGGATACTGGTCGCATGGCTATCATCCAGAATGGTTCGCCATTGTTCAAAGGCGATGCAGGTAGTGGCGAGAGTAATATTCGTGGTTACTTGCTGGATAACGACTGGCTCGAAGCCATTGTGCAGATTCCTAACGATATGTTCTACAATACCGGTATTGCCACTTATATATGGGTGGTTACCAAGGATAAGGCACCCGAGCGAGCAGGCAAGGTACAACTGATTGACGCCAGCAAGTGCTGCGAAAAGCGCCGTAAGTCACTAGGCAATAAGCGCAATGAGTTTACCGATCCTTGTATTGCGCTGATTAGTAAGGCTTATATGGCCTTTACCGATGGTGTGTTCGAGGATGGCGAACTGGTGGTAGAGAGTAAGATTAAAGACTGCGACGACTTTAAGTTTACCAAGGTAGCCATCAAACTGCCCAACAAGGGAAAGGATACGGAGAATGTACCCTTCAAAGAAGACATCGAAGCCTATATGCAGAAGAATGTGTATCCCTACGCGCCAGAGGCTAAGGTGGATATGAAAGCCTGCAAGATTGGTTACGAGATTCCTTTTACTCGCGAGTTCTACAAATATGTAGCTCCTCGCAAGAGCGATGAGATATTTGCCCACCTGCAGGAGTTGGAGAAACAGGAAACAGAGTTGATGGCTAAAATCATGGGACGTTAAAGGAACAATCAAATGAACGAGATACAATTTCTATTATACGATCTGCCTGATAATGAGGGCAGTGTGCAGGTAGTTGTCAAGGGCGGAACACTCTGGATGACACAGAAGGCAATGGCTAAGCTATATGCTGTTAATGTGCCTGATATCAGCAAGCATCTAAAGAATATTTACGAAACAGGCGAACAGAAGGTTGAGGCAACTGTTTCCAAAATGGAAATAGTTCAGCAGGAGGGTAAACGAAAAGTGAAGCGTGAGCAGACGCTATATATGCTTAAAACCATCATTGCAGTAGGCTATCGTGTTAATTCTGAGAAGGCTACAAAGTTCCGCGCATGGGCTACCGATATCCTTGATGAGTATGTGCGTAAAGGTTTTGTGCTCGATGATGAACGATTGAAACAAGGCGAGGCGGTTTTTGGTGAAGACTATTTCCGTGAACTGCTAGAACGTGTTAGAAGCATTCGCGCCAGTGAGCGACGTATATGGCAACAGATTACTGATATATATGCTGAGTGTTCTACTGATTATGACAAGAACTCTCAGACTACTCATGATTTCTATGCCATGATACAAAACCGTTTCCACTATGCTATTACGGGACAAACGGCGGCAGAAATTATTTATACCAAGGCTGACCATACTAAGGAGAATATGGGATTGCAGACTTGGAAAAATGCACCAGATGGACGTGTGTTGAAGTCTGATGTTACAATTGCGAAAAACTATTTGCAGCAGAGTGAGATTCGTAGATTGGAGAGAGCCGTTACAGGATTCTTTGACTATATTGAAGATTTGATTGAGGATCATAACACTTTTAATATGCAGCAATTCTCTGAGAGTGTTATCGCTTTCTTGGAGTTCCGTAAATATCGTATTTTGCCAGACAAGGGTAAGATTTCAAAAGCTGAAGCTGATGCTAAGGCAGAAGCAGAGTACGACATCTTCAACAAGACACAGAAGATTGTGTCCGACTTTGATAGAGAGATAAAGAAGATGCTTGAAAATAAAAAGGAGGACTAGCCTATGGCAAGAGAATACAAAGATAGCGGCATAGAATGGATTGGCCAGATCCCAAAGGAGTGGGAAATAGGAAAAGTAAAGAACTATTATTCCTTGCAGACAGGCTTTACCCCTGATACAAAGAATGAATTGTATTATGATGATAACGGGGCTTTGTGGGTGAATATATCTGATATGGGTGATAGCCACTACATTAGTAACACCAAGAAAAAAATAAGCGATTACTATATATCAAAGTTCAAGCCACCTATTGTACCAAAGGGAAGTTTGCTTTACAGTTTCAAGCTATCTGTTGGTACTGTCGCTATAGCAGGTGAGGAAATGTACACCAATGAAGCAATAGCAGCTTTTTTACAAAAAGACGGAATAAATCTATCATTTCTATATTACTCATCCCAGGTTTGCATTATCTTTAATGCGAATGAGAACATTTATGGTGCAAAATTATTAAATCAAGATTTGATAAACAATGCAACAATAATATTTCCGCCGTTGGCTGAGCAGCAAAAGATTGCGGACTATCTGGATAAGGTATGTGGCGAAGTGAATGAAATGACGGCTCTGCAAGAAACGATGATAGAGGAACTGAAAGCCTATAAGCAATCCGTCATCACCGAAGCAGTCACCAAAGGCCTCAATCCAAATGTCCCCATGCGCGATAGCGGTATTGATTGGATCGGAGAAATACCCGAGCATTGGGGTAAGAATAAGGTTTGTAGAATGTTTAAACTAATCGGAAGCGGAACCACACCAAATTCTTCCGAAGAAGAAGCTTTTGGCGGCAATATTAATTGGATCCAATCTGGTGATATTAATGGTGGAGATTTAATTGAATCAAAAAACAAAATCACAGATAAAACTTTAGAAAAATATTCTGCATTGACATTATACAACGCTCCTTTCATTATAGTCGCAATGTATGGTGCGTCCGTTGGTAACATTTCTATCTCTAGAATAGATGGATGTGTTAATCAAGCATGTTGCGTTTTAAGCGATTCAACTGTTGATTTTAATTATGCTTTCTATACAATAAAGGCAGCGCAAAAATATCTTATATACAAAGCGGTTGGAGGGGGACAGCCAAATATAAGCCAATTTACATTAAAACAATTATGGTTGCCAGAACCTCCAATCTCTGAGCAACGCACCATCGCCTCTTACCTCGACACCAAGTGTTCAGAAATCGACGCGCTGATTGCCTTAAAGCAGGCGAAGATAGAGGAACTGAAGGAATATAAGAAGTCTGTAATTTATGAATACGTAACTGGTAAAAAAGAAGTGGTATAAGAATGGAATCGAAGTTTCTCAATAGAAAAGGATTGAGATTACAGGTTGTAATGTTGCATTTTAGCGGAGTTTAGTGTGTTGATTTTTGCATTTTAGCGGAGTTTGGAGGCTTAAAATTTGCATTTTAGCGGAGTTTAGGCATATTTTTCTTGCATTTTAGCGGAGTTTTAAAATATAATTTGTATATTTGCCGACGTAAATCGCAAAACTATAAATTATGATCGACGAGAAGATAATTTTGCAGGTACTGGCTGAGCAGCAGGAGGAAATAAAGGGCTACAAGCCACAGAAGTGGGTAAGCCGTAAAGAGGAGTCGCTCTTTGAGTTCGACACTAAGATGGCTCAGGTAGTAATCGGTGTGCGTAGAAGTGGTAAATCAACCATTTGCCACAAGGTGTTGCTGGAACGTGGTATCCGTTATGGTTATGTGAACCTGGATGATGACCGACTGGCCAAGATGACGACCGAAGACCTGAATACAGTGCTCTCGTGTGTATATCAGCTGTATGGTACCGATGTGCCTTATCTGGTGCTCGACGAGATACAGAACGTAGATGGGTGGTATCTGTTTGTGAACCGACTGCTACGTACTGATATGCATATATTTGTAACGGGTAGTAATGCCAAACTGCTTAGCGGCGAACTGGCTACACATCTTACAGGGCGATACAATGAGATTCGTCTTTATCCATTCTCGTTCTCAGAGTATTGTAACTATCATCAGGTTGATACTCAGAGCATAACCACCAAGGCCGAAGCCGACCGTAAGCGCGCTTTTATGGATTATATACACGACGGAGGCTTTCCTGAGATGCAGGGACTTCGCAATAAGCGAGCTTACGTTCAGAGTTTGATTGAAGCCATTTTGCAGAAAGATATCAAGAAGCGTTTCAGAATTCGTGACATAGATGCTTTGCGAAAGCTTGCTCATCATCTTATAAATAATGCATGCCAAGAGGTGAATTATGATGAGTTGACCAAAGAATTGGGCATGAGCGACAAGACGGTTAAGAATTACGTAGACTATCTTGCCAAGGCTTTTATGATACAGCTACTTACACGCCACTCTTTCAAGAGTAAGGAGAGAATACGCAATCCGAAAGCATATGTCGTAGATACTGGAATGCAGGGAAACAGAAGCAACGCGCTGGCTCCTGAAAATCTTGGATGGCGATTGGAGAATGTAGTATATATAGAATTACTTAGGCGATGTGCATATGATTTTTATGATGTATACTACTATAAGCCAGACAACAGGGCTAAGGAGATTGACTTTGTGATATGCGACAAGAATAAAGTAATGGAGTTGATACAGGTGGCCTACGAGATTGACAGCCAGCGAGCTTACGATCGTGAAACATCAGCACTCATAAAGGCATCTGGTGCTCTATCATGTGATAATCTTACTCTTATATCATTCTCGCAAACACGCGATGTGGAGATTGAAGGAAAAACAATACATATCATTTCGGCATTGGAATGGTTGTTAAAATAATGAATAACTGACCTATGGAAACGAAAGAGAAGAACCAGGAACAGGATATTGAGAGTTGGCTGCTGAACGAAGGCGGCTACGTGAAGGGTACAATGGCTACATACGACAAGAAACGAGCCATCGACATGCCTGTACTCATTAAGTTTATTGAGACTACTCAGCCCAAACAATGGGCTAAATATAAGAACGTATATGGCGAGCAGGCCGAATATCAGCTCTACAAGATGTTCCAGAATAATGTGGCACAGAGCGGACTGATATATGTACTGCGAAACGGTATCAAGGATCGTGGTATAGGACTGAGATTTGTGTATTTCGAGCCAGCATCAGGATTGAACGAAGAACTGGTAGAGAAGTATCAGGCCAATATCCTGACCGAAACACGTCAGTTTTTCTATTCAACCGACAATAAGAACTCGGTAGATATGGTGCTGTCGGTAAACGGAATACCCGTGGTGGCGCTGGAACTGAAGAACCAGTTTACAGGACAGACGGTGGAGAACTCGAAGCATCAGTATATGTACGACCGTGATCCAAAAGAACCGCTGTTCCAATTCAACAACCGTATATTGGCTTACTTCGGAGTAGACCTTGAAGAGGTGGTAATGACAACCCGCCTGCAGGGCGAAAATACTTTCTTCCTGCCATTTAATCAAGGTAGTAACGGCGCAGGAAATATAGGTGATGGCGGAAATCCTGAAAATCCGGATGGCTATCCCACATCGTATTTGTGGGAAAAGGTGCTGCGTAGGGATATGCTGCTGTCGCTGTTGCAGCGATACATCAGTTTGCAGGTAGAAACCAAGGTGAAACTGGTGAATGGTAAGAAGGTTACCAGCAAGTCGGAGAAGATAATATTTCCGCGCTACCATCAGTTGGATGTTGTAGAAAAGCTGGTGGCCGACACCAAGGCCAGCAAGGAGGGTAAAAGCTATCTGCTGCAGCATAGTGCCGGTAGCGGAAAGTCGAACTCTATTGCCTGGTTGACCTACCGCCTGTCGTCGCTACATAATGATAACGACAAGGAGATGTTCCAATCGGTATTTGTAGTTACCGACCGTCGCATACTGAACAATCAGTTGCAGGATACCATTCTTGGTTTTGACCACAAACAAGGACAGATAGAGACGATTACAGATAGCGATAATTCATCGAAACTAAAGGATGCCATCAACGATAAAAAGCGCATCATCATTACAACTATTCATAGATTCCCGCTGATATATAAGGAGCTTGACGGACATGCTCAGAAGAATTTTGCTATTGTAATAGACGAGGCTCACAGCAGTCAGAGCGGTAAGAGTGCTGAGAAGCTGAAAGAGGCGCTTGCTGACACAGACGAGGCTCTGCGCGAGATGGCTGCATGGGAAGAAAAGACCGAAGAGGAACTGAAAGACAGTATGGATGTGATGACCGAAACGCTGTTGGCGCAGGGTAAACACAAAAATCTGTACTTCTATGCTTTTACGGCTACTCCTAAGCCCAAAACGCTGCAGACATTCGGAGTGATGAAAGCTAATGGCACATACGATGCATTCCACCATTACTCTATGCGTCAGGCTATCGACGAGGGCTTTATTCTGGATGTATTGAAATACTATACTACCATCGAAACCAGCTACGAGATAGCAAAGGCTGTACAGGATAATCCTGAGTTCGAGGAGATTCCTGCAACGCTTGCCATCAAACACTATCACGATACGCACGGATTCGTGCTGCAGCAGAAGGTGGAGGTGATGGTAGAGAAGCTACGTGAGATAACGTTGTCGAAGATTGACGGACAGGCCAAGGCGATGATTGTATCGCCATCGAGAGCGCATGCTGTAAGATATCTGTTCCTACTCAGAGAGTATTGTAAGAAGAAGGGCTATACAGATGTAAATGCACTGGTGGCTTTCTCGGGTACCGTAAAGTATCAGGGCGAAGAATATACTGAGAGCAAATTGAACAGTACCGACGACCAGAAAATATCGGAGAAGCAGTTGCCGTTGTTCTTTAATAGTGATATGTATAATGTGCTGATTGTGGCTGATAAATACCAGACAGGTTTCGATGAGCCGCTGTTGCACACTATGTTTGTAGACAAGAAACTACGCGGAGTAAAAGCAGTACAAACACTTTCACGACTTAATCGTAGTTGCAAAGGTAAGACAGATACTTATATCCTCGACTTTATTAATACCGTAGATGGCATCAAGGCATCTTTTCAGCCGTTCTATGAAGAAACTCTGTTGAGCGATGCGGTTGATGTGAATGTGGTTTACGAGTATGATACAGAGCTGAAGAAATATCACCTGTGGAATACTGACGATGAAGAAAAGGTATATCAGTTGTTTGCAAAGCGCAAGCAGGGCGATAAGGATATGGGTAAGTTGGCTTCGGCATTGAAGCCTGCATTGAATGCTTATGAGGCGTATGTTGAGGAAGAGCAATTCAAAATAAGATCACTGCTTAAGAACTTTATCCGATTCTACGCCTATATGGCTCAGGTGGTTCGTACGTTCGATAGAGAGCTCTACAAGACGTATATCTTTGCTGAGTACTTCTACAGAATCATCCCTAAGAATGCCCACCAAAAGGTTGACCTGAGCAATAAACTTGCGCTGATTAACAATAAACTGACAGAGACATTCTCTGGTTCAATTGAGCTGAGACCTACGGCTAAGGATAAGACAGTGAACCCAGAAAAGGGTACGCAGGGTAAGAAACCTGAGTTGAAGACCGACCTGTTGGCCAACATCATCGATAAAATCAATATCATGTATGCAGGTAAGTTTACCGAGGCTGACAGGGTAATTGTTGAGACCATTTACGATAAGATGTTGAAATCGAGTAAAACACTGAAAAAGCAGGCCAAGAGCAATGATGCACAGATGTTTGAAACCAGTATCTTCCCCAAGGAGTTTGACAAGATAGCCCAGTCGTGCTATATGGAGCAGATGGATGCGTTCTCAAAGCTGTTTGAGGATGAGCAGTTCTACAAGCGTGTTATGGGCGAAATGGCCAAGGCTATGTATCTGAACTATCGAAATAGTGAGATAGGAGGGGCTAAAGAAGCAAGACTTATTCCTCCAGGTTCAATGCTCAATGATGTGAATGATGATGGTGCAGTTCGTGTGTTGATTCATAATATGATGGAGCTATACGATGGTACCACTATATTAAGTATTGTAGCCGAATGCCAGAAGGAGTTTGGAGAAAAGTATTTCAGTATGAGCCGTAAGGAGTGGAGCCACTTGATACGTGACTACGTAAGAGGCGTAACCAAACAACCAGAGCTGAAAGAGGACGAAGTATTCAGGTTCTCAATGGCCGGATAGAAATAACTATAATCAACATTAGTTTTCGATTAGCTAAAAATAGAGGGCGAGCATCACTGCTTGCCCTTTATTTAATTACTATTCCAAAATCTAACCAGCCTCCGTGCTATCACAGCATTAATTGGCCCAATCTGTAATTATTAGCTTAAAAAACTAAATTAATCAACCATAAACCTTAATATAAAATGTATTATTCAGTTTGCAAAGGTATTGTTATTTTTTGGAAACACCAAAGG
>Ga0256404_1012753_pt1 | contig 10847 bp, 6 predicted proteins | sample RumenRJG_01DNA_FD_185990 | JGI IMG/M metagenome (GOLD analysis project Ga0256404, IMG submission 185990) | Bovine rumen microbial communities from Lethbridge, Alberta, Canada - RJG_01 | ecosystem: Host-associated > Mammals > Digestive system > Stomach > Rumen | place: Canada: Alberta | collected...
CTCAAAACATTTTTTAAGCCCCATACCTCATGGTAGCGTATCTTGATTTTCCAACCTTCGACCTGTGCCTTCTGCATCAGCTTAATCAAGGAGTCCTGATCATTACGGTCATTGTCAAAGGAAAAACTGAAAGGCTCGCCGCTTGTGTTCATACCTGTCTGAGTGAGGTTCAACCGACCTTCCCAACTGTCCCAGATAACACCTTTCTTGGTAAACTCAATAAGGTTACCTACCTTCTCGCCATTGGAATAATTCTCCTTGCAGCCAGTCATTAGGGTAATGATGCAAGCTGCGAAGATGAACAGTGTGATTTTTCTCATAAAATGATTATTTTTTTCTATTATAGAATGCAGCATCAAGTAATGCTACTTGATAACATTTATAAACTCTTTCTTCTCTTCTCACATTTAAAAGTGGCACTTGAAACCAAACACTTTTCATTATGGGAGAAATAACTACATCCCAATAGTTCTCCAAGTTGATTGAGTTTAGTGTTATTCCTAAAGACCTACATAATTCTTTTCTATTAGCACTATCTATGCTAACAAAAATGTCAGGTCGCTTCAATGCAAGTAGTCTTGTTGCAGAAGCTATAGGTTCCTTTGTTAAATCCTTTCTGAACGTCCGAAAGTACTTTGTAACATCATCCTTTGTTATTTCTCCTTCTAATGGAATACCGTCAATGGCCTTTGCTGCACTTCCATTAATATTTAAAGAATGCATAAATTCACCATTACCGGCAGTTCCAAAGAATTTCCAATCTATATTGTCGCTATCGCAAGACTTATCGTAACCTCCTATCTTTCTCTTCTCGTCATCGGACATATTTAATACCGTTTTTTTTCTTGAAAAAATCAGATGGGCTTCATGAAGAAGCCTAATTCTATTTTCAAGGGATCCATCAGGTTCATGCTTTATTCGCTTTACATATGTATCCCAATCCCAAGATTCCAAAGGGTCTTCGATTATCCTTGCCACACTTCCTCCACTTTTAGGCATTTTCTCCAAACTATTAATTTGTGGCTTATGCTGTATCCAATTTTTATTATATGTCTCGAAATCTTTTTCATCAAAGCGATCAGCTTTTTTCCATAATTGAGCTATGAATCGATAGATTTCATTAAAGATAATTCTTCCTCCATCGCTATTATCGATAACTACATTTGTTTCTGTATTGCTACCGAATCCAGCCTTTGTAAAGTTAGAACTTCCTATAATAGCTTTCCAATCATTCTCGTCATTCCAAAACAAATATACTTTGGAATGAAAAATACCATCGGACCTTTTAATGAACCGAACACCATTGTCACCCATGAACTTACAAATAAAGCTCGGTGCTGTCTGATAGAAATGAAGACCGACAACTATCTTATCTATCTTATCTTTGTTTTCAGCAAGCGAATCTGAGAGTTCAAAGTCTTTAACATCTCCGGCCCAGGCAACAGCCCATGTGTAATGATTATACGAGTTCATTAAACTCTTAAATTCTTTTACCAAAGATTTGGTTTCAGATAGTAATTTCATGCCTTGAAAGTTTTAATTTAGTAATCTATGGTCATTGCTATCAATACGGCATACGCCTTTTACTTGAAGTGGGAAAGCTAACATCTTTTAAGAAGAATCAAAGTCAGACATCCGAATTATTCAATCTTCCAAGCAGCTGTTATAATCTTATAATTTTCCATGAGCAAATTTTTTCGACCTGAATAAATTTCATTTTAAGTCTAAGTTTACAATAATCATTCTATGAATTCAAAATAAAAGTTGTTCTCAATCGGATAGTTCTCATCAAGCAAAGGATTGTTGGCGAGAAATGATCTACGATATAATTCCATGGCTATCTCTGTGACAGGTGATAGTTTGCACATTTTATAGAAACCTGTTTTGGGCCTTGTTATGAATCCGGCATCCACGAGCATTGGCAGTATACAATAAAGACCATTAGGTAATGTACGATTCGTACCATACTTCTCTGACAGCTTCGTCTGGATAAGTTTTGTTGAGACCAGCGTTTGTGCATGGAAGTATTTTCCCAATACTGCTGTAACATCATAGCAAAAACCATAAGCAACATTCACAAGGGATATTAGAAGCATAGCTCTGTCATCATGGCTTTTCAATGCAACAGATATTTTCTTACTGTTGTCCATGATGAATGGCATAAGCGGACTGTTGCGTATCATTTTGTTCATGACGTGCATAGCCTTTTTCAAACGATTCTCACCTTCATAGTCACGTTTGGCCAATTCGATGGCATACTCATCATCGTAAGTGCCATTCATCATGGCTATCAATGCGTCTTCTAATGACTGCATTGGTATTCGTTGGTTGATACCTATCTTGGATTCCATTATTTCTTCCTTATTGTTATAAAGGGGACTATCATCTCTAACATGTTGCTTCCCCCATGAGTGATACAATCTTCGTTGCTAAAGCAACGATTGTCTCGCCAACAGATAAAATTATTGTGAACCAGCAAACTGTCCTTAATATCCGGATGACTATCACAGAATTCCTCCACAGCAAATGGTTGAGTATATATAGAATGTCGTTTACCTCTACTGCCATCTTCATAGAGGTATGTTTTCTCTTGTGATGTCAGACTTCCCCAAGCTTGAGATGACACATTGCCATGGTCTGCCGTAATAATGATCTCAAAGCCACTGTCATATATACGCTTGATGAAGGGTGCGAAATCCTTCGCCCAGTCTTCTGTATTGCGGCATAACTGCTTCATATTGGCAGCACTGTGCATGTATTCATCCAGAGTTACAGTAACAAATGCCAGCTTAGTGAGAAAGTCATCCATGAGGGGCACCTCCTCTTTCTTGTTGTATACATATTTTGCAGTAATATCATTATACCCATGGTCTAACCAATAGTTCATCCATAAACTTTTTTCGTTTCTCGGATTCTGCTTATAATCTCTTTTGGGTCTGTCACCTCGAAATATGGCTTGTCGTGAGAGCATAGTGATGGATGGAAGCCACGAATAGGTAACATCATCATGCGTCTCAACACCCAAATGGTTCAACTCATCCCGCAATAGCATATACTGCCAATATGCCATACCATCAACCACAATGAGGGCGACTTTATCCTCTACACCATAGGTGCGAAGCATATACGGCAATATCTTGTGTACCACCCTTGGTTTGGTTGCAGATAGCATTTGTGAGAAATAGCGGTGGTCTATATCCTGTTGGAAGCTGTTGTTGATGACTGCAAGTTCATCCTCTATTTCTTTATATAATCCTTGCCTGGCAGCCTTGATAATATACTGAGATACAGCCTCAATGGTTTCTTGGGGCTTATACCAGTCAACTAATACCGATGTCAGGTTCTGCTTGATTATAGATATGTCATATCCATTATTCCCGAACTGTTCTTGCGCAGCTTCCACAGATTGTCTGGTCTCGCCCTTATCCTGCCGTCCGATAGACCTGTTGCGGAAGAGTTGTAAGGCTGTTTTGTAGTTGAGTGACTTAAGGTTGAGCCCTTGATTATAATAAGTGATGAACATGTCCTTCATGTTTAACACTGACTGATAGCTATTAAGTCTTATGTCCGGTAACAATGTGTCTATACTATCGATAACAAACAACCATACGATCTCAGGATGATCTTTGCATTCAGTCTCAAAGATGATACGAAGTTCCAGCTGTGAGACTGGCATAACCTTTACTCCCGACTGCGATTCTACTTCTTTGCGAGTATCATCACGCAGAAGGAATCCATCGGGATTAACAACGATATTTATATGTTGGCCTTTTACCGTTGTCCGTCTAAGTATCTCTGTTACTAACTCGTCCATCTTACTCTATTCTGACATTAAATATATTTTTCACATCAGGAACAACACTCTTTCCCTGACGCATTGCATCAAGGTACTGCTGTCTTTCTTCCTCAATGTGTCTGACACGGGATTTCTTGATATTCTCTATTCCTATATGCTCAGCACGCTTACGTTGAAAGTCCAGAGCCTTAATTTTCGTAGCAAACTTTGATTGTACGTTGTTTGCAATCTCATTTTCAAGTCGATGGAAAACATCAAAAAGCTTGTCCATTACTTTCTCTGAAGTATCCTCAACCTGCGTAGTGCATTCAAATTCGTAGGCATTGCGATTCTCTACCAACTTATTCCATATCTGGTTGGCGTATGCAGGATAGATTCGTCCATTATCGGCAACGAACTCTGCGACATAGGTATATCGGTTTTCTGTCGCACTGAGTGCGGACACCTTCCACAAACTGAATACTCCGGTTGTTGCGTCCCCCGTTTTAGGATGTATCACTGGCATGTATTGCTGATGGATGCCATCTATCGTATCGAGAATTTTCTTTGCCCAATCATGTTGCAAAGTAATCTGTTCAGCCTGTGGATTGTCGAGTGCGTGTTCAGCGTCAAAAACGGCATCGATGGTCTGTCCATCAACCTTATATCTGGTCACGCCCAAAAGTGACTTTTGAATAGAGCCGTCTTTACTTTCCACATAGAGGTCTGTCAGCTGCTCAAGCCATACAGGTAGGGGACTATACTTCACCTGGGCAGCTGACTTGCTGTCTATTTCCTCTTTAGGTATTGATGGTAGCAGCCCCTCCGTTGACTTATAATTGCGGAGTTTTTTCTTAATGTCATACAGCCAACTGTCACCAGCGAACTCTGTCTTACTCGGATCCAGCAATGATTGCAGGTAAACTTGGTTCACCTTACTCATCTCAATCGTAGAATCAAGCACGTCAGCCGTTTTATCGATACCCAGCTGAGCAAGGATGGTATCTAACTTCTCGACGATGATCCCGTACACCTTGGCATCTATACTATTGGTTGTAAGCATATTATAGGCTGTTACAGGATGCTTTTGTCCAATACGGTCAACACGTCCGATGCGTTGTTCGATGGCCATCGGATTCCATGGCAGGTCATAGTTGAATACGATATGGCAGAACTGCATGTTCAGTGACTCACCGGCTGCATCGGTAGAGACCATGATATCGCTGTCGTCTTTGAAGCGGTTTAACGCAGCCTGACGTTGTTCAAGACTCATCGTACCATTAATCGTTTGGCAAGAAAAGCCCTTCGACGTAAGGTATCTCACGAGATAATTCTGGGTGGCTCGAAATTCTGTAAAGACGAGGACTTTCAGATGATAGTCGCCTTCTTCCATGCGCTTGTTCTCAATAACCTTGCACATAGCCTCGGCCTTAGCGTCTGTTTCCAACTCCATACACCGGTCAGCTTCTTCTATCAAGGTCTGTAAGACTTCCGTCTCTGGTCGGTCATCATGGGTTCGTTGTATGCTGTATGCCATGGGCATTACTTCCGCGACCTCGTCCATATCAAACTCAGGATCATAATCTTCTGCATTATCTACCTGTCCGTTTTTTATGCCATTCAACCTTGTGCTGAGTGCCGAGCGAATGGCAGCAGTACTACTTCCCGCTATCTTCTGGAACATGGTCATCACAAGGGCTAATGCTGTATCTCGGTTCTCTTTGGCTTTATTAAACGCTGTGCGTACATAGTCCGTCACATCTTCATACAGTTGACGCTGATAGTCATACTTACTTTCCTCAAGAGGGATAAGGAGTTTTGTGGTTGTACGCTTGTTGAACAGATGTTTCCCATTGTAGTCAACGGCATTGCGTTTTTCAGTACGTAATACATACGGTGCTATTTCCTTGACTGTTGGCATACCTTCACCCGAGAATGCATCATCATCAAGTAACTGTAGTACACGACGGAAATGGTCGCTCTTTCCACGATGGGGAGTAGCGGAAAGCAACAACAATCGTGGGACAGCATTGCTGAGTGTCTCGGCAAGTTGGTATCTTGCAACGCTTGTAGAGGAGCCACCCATCTTATGCGCCTCATCAATGATGACGAGGTCGAAGTCGGCATTTACCACCGCCTCAATCCGGTATTTGTTGTATTCTTCTATCTGTTTGTTGCTCCATCCTTGCCGATGCTCCATGGGTTTAAGAGCATCTGTTGAGACGATAATCTGGTTGTGCTGCCGCCAGAAGTTCAATTCCTCCTCAGCTTCGAGGTGAGAAAACATTCGGGCAAGGGAAGAGATAAGTTGAGAATCATAGATTTGAAACTTCTCCTTGAAGTGCTCTTTCATCTCATTCTGCCACTGTAACATAGCCGACTTTGGGACAATGAGCAGAGTCCGTTTTATTTCTCCACGCAGTTTTAGCTCTTTCAGCACAAGACCTGCCTCGATAGTCTTTCCCATACCCACCTCGTCTGCAAGAAGGAAGCGAGTTTGTGGAGCTTTTATCACCTTTTCAAGAATCAGCAGCTGATGAGGAAGCGGCAGAAGACTACTTTCATAAGGTGCAAGGATATGCTTTTCAGCAATCTCTTCCTTGATACGTGCAGCAAGAGCAACATAACGTACTTGTGAGAGATTGCCTCCCTTCTCATCATCGAAGGATATATCATCCCATAGCACCTGCTGGAAGGTATCGTCTTCCAACAGGTGTATCCATGCGGTGTGTTGACCGAATACGGTCTTCTCACCAATGATCTCTATATCCTTGCCTCTGTACTTCATTGATAAAGTTTCTAAGCCCTCATAGACGCAATATCATAGTACTGAAGAAGTTGCTCATCCTCGGTGAGGATGTTCTGCGGAATCTTGTCAGCAATGAGAAGGATGGTCTGAAAGTCTTTATCCTTAAAGCATTCCTTGAAGCCTTCGCGCAAAGCCTCAACACGCACTTCGCGAATGCGGGCACGCGGCTTCTGGGCCAGCTCTTTATATAGGTTGAACTCACGCATAAGACTCTTATGGTGGAGCTTTTCAAGGTCGATAGCCTTCTCCAAGTCTGGCACATGCCACTTACCCTGCTCATCCTCTATGAAGTTCTCATCAAGGATCGTCTTTAACTCAGGAAGCACATCACCCTTTTTCACGCCATTAATGGCTGCCATCCATTCTGGAGAGATCTCCTGGTAAGTCTTTGGCTCTTTCAATTCATGTTTGAGCCATTCTATGCCATTGGCTTCGTCACTGACGATAAGACCCATGGGAACAAACTCGCTGGTATGAGCTTTCTTCTCCTCGTACTCTGCCGCCTGCTTAGCTGTAAAGAACATTCCGTCACGTTCAAGGAAACGCTCTTTCAAACCTTGCTGGAATTGCTGGGCATCCAGAGGAATACTATATCCATGTTGAACATAGTAGCTAATGAGTCGGTCATAGAGAATCTTAGGACTACGTTCTATCACAGTAGTCGTTGCATTTCCTCGCTCTATATGAACTGGTAAATGCTGTAAATGTTCACCAATGAAGTCCCAGACATTCTGCCCCTTATCAGCAGACTCTTCCATCTTCCTTGTGAATTCATCAGATGGTTTATAGCATGAGATAACAAGGTCTTGTTTCACAGCTGTAGTGGTAGTCACTGCTTTGAAAGAACCCTGTTGCTTGTCAAGCGCAGAGACATTGGCAATAACAAAGCCAGAATTAGAAATTGCCTGCTGTATTGAATTCCAAATGGATGCGCTTGTATTACTAAATTCAATTGTTAACCATCTACCAGGTTTTAATATTCGGTAATACTCAGTAAGACTTGCTGTCATTAAGAATTGGTAATCAGAACGACTTTTGTGAAGCGATTGATTTTCAATAGCTTCTAATGAATTGTTCGTAATCACCTTTAGTAAAGATTCTTGTATAAAGTTAAGCTCAGAGTAAGAGAGATTTGCTCCAAAAGGTGGATCTGTGAATATATAATCTACTGTAGAATCCTTTAGAGGATTTTGAGTTGCACTACAAATAGACGTTAAATTTCTAACATTGAGTTGCTCGAATGCAATTAGCATTTTTCTAAGTTTGTTTTTCAGGGCAACAAATACGTTAGATTCAGAAATTAGAGATCCTATATACAATGTTCCACTTAATGGATTGTAGGGAAAAGAAACTTCTGGCCTATAACGATTTAATTTTGAAAGATTAATTACTTGACTATCAATTAAAAATTTAAACTCTTTAGTTGTTGCCATTTTATACAACTCTTCCAACAAAACTAAAGTTCGTGGATAGAAGAAATGATGGACATTTGTTATTCCTTGCCGATCATTCCTACGTGCTTCAGAGCCTTCTCTCATCCTATTGGATGCGTACTTATAGTTTCTCGCTAAAGTATTAGCCCGTTCTATGATGGCTAAATCCTCGGAATCTGGCTTTTTGTCGTAGGTTTTCCTCCCAATAGTATAGTTGATTAAGACAGGAACAGTTTTTAACATAGTTATAGATTTTCCCATAACCTTGTCAAATATAGTCTCCATGCAATTAGAGACTACCTTTTTTGTTAACACAGAATGGCAATGTGGACAAACAAATTCTTTGCTTACCTTTCCGGTCTTTTTATCTATGGCTGTATCATAAAATATAAATTCTTTGCTGCAATTTGGGCAGACGAAAACAGCACTCCATGCAACATAGTTAATTCTGCCAGTAAGGCCACCTTCGAGTTTCGTAGAGTACATCCATGAATATTTAGCTTCAAGTTTAGACAGAGCTTCCTCAATATCATGGAAAACTGTTTTATATGTCAAAGGCGAATTATAACATCCACTTATTAAACTTGCCTCAGTACTTATATCAGAAAGTAAAGCATGACGTTCTCCCCATTTCACTTTATCCCTCAACAATTGATCGGAACTCACTTTCTGTACGAAATTAGAATCAGGATGACCGCATTTATAAGCTGCAACTCCTGTCATTCCCGTACCGGCAAATCCATCATATATTATATCTCCAGGCTGAGTATAATACAGAATATAACGCATTATTGCTGGATGTGGAACTTTTGTCGGATAAGTATGCGCATTGTAGATAGGATTGTTTTTCCCCTCACTCACGTCGCTTGCATACGGTTCGGTGACAACAGCATCCGCATCGCGTTTTCCTTCTGCTTCAAGTTGTTTCTTTTCCTGCTCCCACTCTGCAATGAAATCATTGAGCCATGGATTAGGGCATGCAGTATAGTATGGAGGATCAGAGAGGTTGATGATGTCATCATCTTCTCCGATAGGATAGCCTTCCATCTTTTTTAGCTCCGGCAATTTCTTGCGAAGCTCTTCACGGAACCACTGACGCCGCTCATCATCGTTCTTGAACGTATGTCCAAGGACGGTAACTGGCTGCTCTCGCTTTGGGTCTTGATACCAAAGCTCACCCGGCGTGATTCGACTCCACTCCTCAGCAGAGAACAGCGTCTCGTTATGCAGTGGTGTTTTCTTATGTGTAGCCATTTATATTATTTTAGTGTTATTCATTGATTATAAATCTCGCCCTCTACTTTAGAATGTCATGATGATTCTTGGATGGTTCTTACCACGTGAGCTGCTGTCAACAAGTTGACAGAATGCAGCCTTAGCCTCTTCTGGCGTCATCGCCCGAGAGAACAGATGCGTAAGATCGCTCTTTGTTATCTCTACAGGTGTGATGCCGGAGAAGAGCGTAGAGAGTATTCCTTTCAATTTGGGAGCATACATACTGTCGAGCTGTAACGTTCCTTCTTGGAACCGTTCGACAATACTCTTATCCTCAGGCTCCAGCATCTTGATAGTCTCCTTGATAGCTGGGTCGTCGAGGGTATTATGAAAGTCGTGCACGTAGCCATCGTAGATGTCCTTGATGTTTTCATCCAACTGATTAAGATCTGGCAGACTACCTGTAACCTCCAATGGATTAAACCCACGGTAAGGAACACGCTTGATGGCATCTAGGGTTACACTTGGGTCAGCAGGTTGCAAACGGTCCATATCCTGTTTCCACTCATCGTAGCGTGTGCTCTGAACGAAAGGTGCATCACAAACGATATGGCTGATGGTGGCTGCATTGCTGGCAAGGATTCGGTCTTTACGTTGCTTTTGCTCTTCGTTGATATGACAACGCTTGTATTCGTCCAAGTACCAATGTGCATATTGATCCTTTACTTCGTCCACATCACGCAGGAAAGCTACGCCTTTCGAAGGATCCGTACTCATCAAGACGTCAGGCAGTTTATTCTTCATCAGACGCATCTTCTGTGCCAGTTCAGGCTCTGCATAGTTCATTGCCTGGTCGATATAGTTGATGCGCTCACGATAGTCCTCCAAACGCAGGAACAATTTCTCCAGTCTGTCCAAGTCTTTGATGGAATCTAAGCGTTGCTTGATGGCATCGGAAGTCCACTCCTCCGGCAGGTTTTTCAGTTTTGCCTTTGTATTGAAGTTACCAAGTTTGTCACAGAGACCTTTTAGAACTGTCATCTTATTTCGCAGTTCCATGCCTTGGGCAGAGTCGATGATTTGAATGCCAAACTGACTAATGCCTCCAAATATCTTTGTTTCCATCCTTGCAGCTCTTCCAGCCACCTTTTTGGCAGCTTCTATCAGCGTGGGGATAGTGGATGGATTGTCGAGCTGTTGACTGAGGTCGCGTCCTACAAGAGCCATGAATAGCACCTTTAAAAGTGCATAGTTGTAACCATGAGGTTGACGGATGCAGCGGAAGTTGATGTAGTCATGGTTTTGACGAGTCATGCTTTCTATCTCGCTGATATTGGCAGCAGTAAGGATATGCCCGTTACTAAGAACGAGCTCTATCTCGCCTAAAGCAACCAAGGTTGCAATGACGATGAACTCATAGCTGTCCTCTATATTGAAATCGTTACTGAGATAAAGGTCACTGCTGCGCCAGAACTGATGGATTATCTCATAGGGTGTCCAGTTAGATGTTCCGAAAAACAGAGGCTGAAATCACCCGTTGAGTTGTTAATATAGTGCTCTGATATTTAACGTTTTAAGTAACGAAATAGTTCTTTGAAAATTTGCATAACTCATT
>Ga0256404_1012756_pt1 | contig 10844 bp, 8 predicted proteins | sample RumenRJG_01DNA_FD_185990 | JGI IMG/M metagenome (GOLD analysis project Ga0256404, IMG submission 185990) | Bovine rumen microbial communities from Lethbridge, Alberta, Canada - RJG_01 | ecosystem: Host-associated > Mammals > Digestive system > Stomach > Rumen | place: Canada: Alberta | collected...
AGTAGACCAATGGGTAGATGATATTGTCAAATTTAATGTAAAGCCTATTATTGGACATAGTGCGTCACCACAAAAGAATTACAAGCAAAGATTAAAAAATGCAGTATTCAGCTTTAATTTAGAGGTACAAGATTTTTTCTGCTTTATATGCACTAATGCTACATTTGCAGCAGTTGAGATTCAAAGAGAACTGATTAAACTTAAGGATAGTACAGTATTGCTGGTTGATGAGGCACATAATTTTGGTGCCGATTCACTTAAAGAGATTCTAAAAAATAGTGATTTTACGTATAGGCTGGCTTTGTCTGCAACGTTGGATAGACATAATGATCCAGAAGGTACGGAGATGCTTTACAAATATTTCGGGAAGGTTTGTATTTCGTATGATCTGGGTAGAGCTATCGAAGAAAAAAAGTTAGTGCCTTATCATTATTACCCAGTCATAGTATATTTGACTGAGGATGAGCTGGATCAATATAATATACTGACTGTACAAATTGGGAAAGGAATATACAAGAAAAACGGAAGGTTGATAGTAACACAACAGGCGAAGACGTTGTTGTTGAAAAGGTCACGATTAGTTGCTGGAGCTAAGAATAAAATTTCAGAGCTGAAAAATCTAATGGAAGATAACTCTGACAAACATGACATGCTTATATACTGTGGCGCTACCAATGTCGAAGATGAAGATTCTAGTGAAGAGGTAAGACAAATTGATTACATTACTAGAATGTTGAACTTTGAGTATGGTATGAGAGTCGTTCAATTTACCTCACATGAAAATGAAGCAGAACGACAAAATCGAATAGCAGCATTTAAAAATAGGGAAGTTCAAGCTTTAGTGGCGATTAAATGCTTAGATGAAGGAGTAAATATACCATCAATACGTACAGCCTTTATTTTGGCAAGTACAACTAACCCAAAAGAGTATGTTCAGCGACGCGGCCGTGTGTTGCGAAGAAATCCTGGTAAGGACTTTGCAGATATATATGACTTTGTGACATTACCTAGGCCGTTGGATGTAGTGGTTAATTCAGACTATGAGTTGGCAACACATGAAATGGCCCTGATAAAAAATGAAATTAAGCGGATGAGTGAATTTAGAGACCTATCAATGAACTTTTATGTAGCCGATAGGATTATTACTGAAATACGTGAGGCCTATAATTTATATGATGATATAGAGTTTGTTGATGAGGAAGCTGAGTGGGAGGATAACAATGGATGATCAAGAGAAGCTAGAGGTTGATGACCAGATAGTAAAGCGGATAATGGCGATGATTATACTCGAGGAGAAGCGAAATTTACGTTTGCCAGTAACCCAGAGAAAAACAAAGACACAAATGGAAAATATATTATATCAAGAAATAATAAGGCAAGTACCTAAGGAGTAAGTGCTATGATTATAAAACAAATTATACTGAATAATTTTAGACAATTTAAAGGTAAAAATATAATATACTTTTCTACTGATAAAAATCAAAACGTTACAGTGGTTATGGGGGATAATGGTGCAGGTAAAACTACGCTAGAACAAGCTTTTATATGGTGCTTGTATGGCGGAACCAATTTTGCGATACAGGAGCTTATAAACCGAGACGTGCGCGAGTCGATGATAAGCGGTGATATCGCACCCGTATCGGTCGAGCTGCAAGTAAACTACAATAATCACGAATATTCTATTATGAGAAAACAACGCTTTGAAAAGAAAACAACGCGTGTAGAAAAAATACCTAGTGATATATTCTTAGTTAAAGAACAAAATGATAATGGTGAATTTATCCCGTTGCCGGATATAAAAGGTGTGGCAACCGTAAGAGAGTTCATGCCTGAAGAGTTATCAGCCTTTTTCTTTTTTGATGGTGAACGTCTTGAACACATGAGCAAAGAGTTGCTAGAACATAAAAAGAGCAATAATTTTAAAGGTGCAGTACGTGGTCTCGTCGGCTTAACAGCCATGTTAGAAGCTATTGGTCATTTGGGAAAGCCTGGCCTTAAGGGAGGCGTTATCGGAAAATTTGACAAATTGATTGATGATGTTGGTAATGCAAATTTATCTGAGATAGCTAGTGTTATTGATAATTTGATGGCTAAGCAAGATGTATTGAAGAAGAATATTGATGATTGGCAAGATGAAGAGGCTAGATATAATGACGATATGATTGGTTTTCAAGCTGATTTGAAAAATATGCAGGAAGATATAGATAGAAGAAAAGAATATGAGCGCTTGCAGGCATTACAAAACAGCGAAGAAAAAGAAAAAATCAATGATAGACAAACCTTATATAGTTATTTTGCAAAGCATTCGTTTGGATATTTTATTCTTCCACTGCTGGAAGAGGCACTGGATGAAATAAAAACTGCTGATAAATTAGATAAAGGAATACCGCATATCCATGCAGATACAATAAAATTCTTGCTAGAAAGAGGTAAGTGCATCTGTGGGGCGGATATCTGCGATGATGTTGAAGCAACTAGGCATTTAGAGGCTTTGATGCAGACACTGCCACCATATAGTATAGGAAATATGATTGGTCAATTCGCTAACAATGCAAGGTCATTGGCAACTAGAGAGACTGATTTTTATGAGCAGATAAAGCAAAAAACGCAAGCTTATCAAAAACATGATGCTGTTATTAACAATGCTATAGATCAGTGTGATGATCTTGTTAAACATATCGCGGATAAAGATAAGGTAAATAGTATTAAGATAAAACTATCTACCGCTAAAGCTGCTACGGCAAGATTGAGGAATGATATTGTCAAGGCGAAAACTGAATATGCACATGCGGTGGAAAAAGTAAAAAGATTAGAGAATCAACGCAAAGAAATAAGAGGAACATATTCGAAAAATAGACAGAATATGCTCTACTTAGAATATGCGAAGACTATTTGGGAACAGTTAAAGACTACTTATGATGAAAAAGAGGATGCAGTACGTTTAGAATTAGAAGAGCGAATAAATAATATATTTGAAAATATTTATGATGGCGGTATACAGATTTCTGTTGATGAGCGCTACAACATAAGTACCAATGTACTAACTGATAGCGGGGAACAGATGAGTGATCTTGAAAAAAATACAGCACAGAGTTATGCGATTATATTTGCGTTCATCGCTGGTATTATAGAAATGGCTAAAAGTAACAATAATGATGAAACAAATGATGGATTCCCACTGGTTATGGATGCGCCGTTATCAGCTTTTGATAAGGAACGAATAAAAAAGATATGTACAGTGCTGCCAACAATTGCAGAACAAGTAATCATTTTTATCAAGGATACAGATGGTGATATAGCAGAGAAATACATGGATGGTATCATTGGCAAAAAATGGCTGATAAAGAAACATTCAGAAACGGTTTCTTCAATGGAAGAAAGGTTGGAACGTTATGTTTGATAAACAGATAGTATTTACAGGGAAACATGCAGATTATTTGCGAAAGTTAGCTAAAGGAAGCAGTAGTGATGGGTCAGAATGGGTGTTTCAGTATAATTATGAAGTGCTTTTAATTGCCCCCCTAATAGGTTTTCTAAACAATCGGGTTGCCGAAGCTGAAAAAAATACTGATAGTAAGGAAAATAATATTTTTCTTGAGGCTATTAACCGGATTCGCAACGATTTAGAGTTTACATACCGCTTGTTAATGATTCTGCATAAGAAAAAAGAACTTTCCGTTGATGAACGATTAAATCGAGCATTTCGCTATGACCGTGATGATGAGAAGAGAAAAAGCGGAGATGAAGTCTTTTGGGGATACTTGCTGGGAGGCATAGAGGTTCTATATGAGAAATTTGTTGATGAATCTCATGGCAGCGATGAATTGGTACAAAATATCTATGAATTTATAGAAACATTCCAAATGACAAAAGTTAATAATTTCGATCAAGATGCTGTTATAAAACTTTGCCAGCAAGCTGGCATTTAAAGTATGAGGTGATTGCTGTGGCAAGTGTTACAGATTTATGGGAAATAATAAAGCGTATTGATGAGAATAAAATATTGCTTCCGGATTTTCAGAGAAAATTTGTTTGGCGTGATGTAGAACAGCAGCGTCAAATAGTAGCTTCTGTCTTGGCACGAATGCCAATTGGGAGTATTCTCTTGCTTAAGTCATCTAATCCTGAAGAATTTTCATCGAAAGCGTTAGGGCGGAAAGATAAGGTTGATGCATCGGAAATAAATGGTGAGGTTGAATTTTTGTTGGATGGTCAACAAAGAATGACTGTTCTTACAAATGTATTTTCAAATGTGCTTTTTAAAAATATAAAGAACGTATCGGAACTAACATCGCCAACTTTAAAAAGAAGATTTTTTATTATGTTGCCTAAGTGGTCGATAGATGGTGCTGATGATTTTGGCTTCCATAAGTTGTCGTTTCCTACGGGGAATCTTGGTGATACACCTAATTATCTTTCGGGAGACTTGCTCGAATATATTGTTTGCTTGGATTTTAAAGCCAAAGGCAATGAGCCTTATAACCCCTTTGGTAGCACAAGTGAATTAAGTGATTATTGTGCCAAATACAGTGATGGGTATTTAGTTCCTTTATATTTAGTGGCGACTAGTGAAGGTAAAGATAATAGGTTAGTTCGATATATAGTGAAACAAATTAAATGTGATTACTGTGAGGATGTTATTAGTTATTATGGCGCGTTGCATGATGAAAAATCCAGGTTTGAATTTTGCAAGATTTACGGCATAGATAAACTTATGGATGAAGATCAACTGGAGGAAGAAATTCAGTCGAAATTTGATGACTGGTGGGATGATTTTAGAGATTATATTAAAGTGTGTGTTAATAAAGTTAACCTTGATATAATCAGTATAGGTGAATCTCAACGGGGGCGAGCGATTGATATTTATGAAAATCTTAATCGTGGTGGAGTTAGCCTGAATACCTTTGATCTCATAATGGCGAAGGTTGCGAAAGTTAGCCATGAGAACTTTTATGATCGTCTAATCGGTTATATAAGTCGTACAACGGATTACGATGCTCAGGTTGTACCAAAGGCCATAGCAAAATCCCTGAAATCGATAACGAATTATAGTGCATCGAGCATGTTGGGATGTTTTGATGACAAAAAGGAAGAAATTAGCTCAAAATATGTTGACGCATTTTTGAATGTGCTATCTTTGTATTGCTACAATAAAGAGTTTTCTATAGACAATATTAAGATTGATTATATAAAGCGTAACAAAATATTAGATATACCGTCGGGAGATATTCATAAATATGCAGAAAATGTTTGCGTTGCTTTAGATAGAGCTTGTTTCTTTTTGAATGTTCGTTGTGGCATACGGAAATTGACGGAAGTAAATAACCTATTTATATTTGTATTGATTGCGTATGTTTTTATCCAAGACAAATATTTTAAAGATGAAAAAATCCATGAGCTATTAGAGGGATGGTATTGGAGTGTCCTGTTTTGCGGTGAGTTCGATAAGGATCAGAATAAGAACTTTATAAAACAACTGATACTGCTTATTAAATTGATTGAGCATAATGGTGATAATAACTGGCTGTTAAGTATGAAGGAGTTAATACTAGATACGCTGAATTATTCAGATAAGGATTTGGTGTTATATAAGAAAACTGAAGACGAAAGATATCCTAAGAAAAATATTCGTGATTATATCTGTCAGTTTTATTTAGCGCAAACTTATAATAGCCTTTTTGATAACAATAAGAAAATTAATGTTTTCTGTAAGGAAACATTGGAAGCTCATCATATTTTACCTTTAGGCTCGGTAACAAAATTGGGACAAACAACTGGATTGTTAAGGAAGAATACGAAACATATATGCAATTCTCCCATGAACTTTATCTATATAACGAAAGCCGAAAACAACAATATATCTGACCGCAAGCTCAGCGATTATATTCAGTATATAACTGATGAAGCTAAAGCAGCACTTAATCTCAAAAAAATAAAAGATGATAAATTCACTGATGATGATATAGCAGAATTTTTAGAGCAGCGGTTCGATGCTGCAAAGGGGGATATTAAAAAGCATGTGGATATGTTAATAAGCGAATTTTAAATTCACTTATACTGACAGCAGAATAAGGTTGACCAGTCAATTTTTGAGCGGTCAGCCTTTTTGTGTGTGATTTTCTTGACCATATATCTCTGTAGCGATATACAAATTGTAAAGAGGGCGGGGGATATGATTGTGTTTCATGGTTCGGAGCAGATAGCAGATGAATCAGCTGCTGAATAAGTACCTGCATCGGAATGTTATTAGATCTTCGTCGATTCAAAGAGTTTTTGTGGTAATTAAATTCTAAGGACTTAACCGTTTTTTGTATAGTGGTGGTCTCACATCAATTGTAAAGCTACATTGAGCCTGGCTGACCGGTCAATTTTGACTGGTCAGCTTCTTGCGTTTCGTGCTATACTAATAAGGTTACAAGTTTTCTTTTATTGGAGTGAACCTTTCGATGATTGGATTTTTACGGGGGCAGGTGGCGGCACTTAAGGCTGACTATTGTTTGCTCGATGTGAATGGCGTGGGGTATCGGGTTTTTGTGGCCGGGTCTACGCGGAATAAGCTGCGGTTAAACGAAGAGACGCAGCTCTTTACCTATATGAATGTCTATCAGGATGGCATTACGCTTTATGGGTTTGCCAGTGAGGATGAGTACGATATTTTCCAGCTGCTGATTGGCGTGTCGGGCATTGGCCCGAAGGTGGCGCTGGGGATTCTGTCGTCGATTACGGTGGATGGCCTTTGCAAGGCAATCCAGAATAAGCAGGCTACGGTGCTGACGAAGCTGCCAGGTATCGGCAAGAAGTCGGCGGAGCGCTTGATTCTTGAATTAAAGGATAAGGTCGGCTTTGCCACCAGTGACGCAGAGGAAATCCTGTCGCTGGATATGGAGGGGCCTGTCGGCGATGATATCATCAGCGAGGCGCAGGCGGCACTTATGGCGCTGGGCTATAGCCAGGCAGAGATCGCGCCGGTGCTGAAAAAAGCGACGAAGTGCAAGACGACGGAGGAAATCATCAAACTGGCACTCAAGCAGCTGAATAAATTCTAAAGGGGGGCTGAGGCTTGGCAGAAGAAGATTTTTACGATATGGATATTGACGATGGCCGCATCGTGGCGATGGACGAACAGCGCGCCGATGATTGGCAGTACAGTCTCCGCCCACGCAAGCTGAGTGAGTATATCGGCCAGGACAAGGCCAAGAAGAACCTCGATATCTTCATCAAGGCGGCGATGAACCGCGGCGATGCACTCGACCATGTGCTGTTATACGGCCCGCCGGGCCTTGGCAAGACGACGCTTGCGGGCATCATCGCCAATGAGATGGGCGTGAATTTCCGCCAGACATCGGGGCCGGCCATCGAGCGGCAGGGCGATTTGGCGGCGCTTTTGACGAATCTGCAGGAGCACGATGTGCTCTTTATCGATGAGATCCACCGCTTGTCGCGCAGTGTCGAGGAGGTTCTTTATTCGGCAATGGAGGATTTCGCACTCGATATCATCATCGGCAAGGGGCCAAGTGCCCGCTCGATTCGTCTCGACATTGCGCCGTTCACGCTGATCGGTGCGACGACGAAGGCGGGGTCACTGGCGGCACCGCTGCGTGACCGCTTTGGCATCATTTCGCGGCTGGAGTATTACACGCCCGAGGCTTTGGTGAACATCATCAAGCGGGCGGCTGAAATCCTGGAAATTCCCATCGAGGATCGCGGTGCCTTGGAGATTGCGCGCCGTTCGCGGGGGACGCCGCGTATCGCCAACCGCTTGCTGAAACGCGTGCGCGATGTGGCGCAGTACGAGGGGCAGGATGTCATCACGGACGAGCTGGCGGATAAGGCTTTGTCGCTGCTCGAAGTCGATAAGGCTGGCCTTGACCATACGGACCGGCGCATGCTGTCGACGATGATCAAGAAATTTGGCGGCGGCCCGGTGGGACTTGATACGCTGGCGGCGGCAATCAGCGAGAGCACGGATACGATCGAGGATGTCTATGAGCCGTTCCTCATCCAGCTCGGCTTTGTCAACCGCACGCCGCGCGGCCGCGTGGTCACGCGCGCGGGCTATGAGCATATGGGCATAGCGTATCCGGAATAAGGGAGAGAAACGATGAAACTGCTTTTACATATGTGCTGCGGGCCGTGTTCGTGCTATCCGGTCAAGAAATTGCGCGCAGATGGCATCGAGCCGGTGGGATATTTCTTCAATCCGAATATCCATCCGTATACCGAGTGGGACAGGCGGCTCAAGACAGCGAAGGAATTTGCCGAAAAGGTCAAGATGGAATTTTATGCCGATGAGAACTATCGTTTGCGTGACTTCTTGAAAAAGGCACTGCCAGCAGAGGCGCTGCCCAATGGCCGCTGCACGATGTGCTATACCTGGCGGCTTGAGGAGGCGGCGCGCTTTGCGGCAGCAAATGGCTTTGATGCCTTTACGTCGACGCTATTCTATAGCATCTACCAGCAGCACGATTTGATGAAGCGTACGGCCGAAAAGTTTGCCGCGCAGTATGGTGTGCAGTTCTACTACGAGGATTTCCGTCCTGGCTGGCAGGAGGGCATCGACCTAAGCCATGAGCTTGAGCTTTACCGTCAGCCATACTGCGGCTGCATCTTTAGTGAAGAGGAGCGCTACAGCAAAGCCATCCGCAAGCAGCGGCGCAAGGAGAACAAAGCCAAGAAGCGGGCCAGACTGGCGGCTGAGGCTGCGGCGGCGAAGGAGGCAGGCCATGAATAAGTGTGGGAAGATTCTCGGAGCAGTCTTTGCAGCGGCCCTGTTATTTTGGCCGCTTGCTGCCGAGGCCGCCTGGCAGCCCGATTTGCTTATCGGTTTGCAAACGGGGCAGACGGCGGTCAAGGTCAGTGTGGATAAGGCTTTTGTGATTCGCACGGCCAAAGCTCATAAGGTGCTCTATAAGGGCAGTGCCGATAAGCCGCTGACGATTGCCTACCGTGATGGCAGTTTTGCGGTAGATGGCAAAAAGCTCAAGGCAGGACAGGAGGATATCGAGTGCATCGTGGCTGATGAACGCCAGCTGGCGCAGCAGGTCACGCGCATCAATGGCCGTGCCTATCGCGGGGCGGTGCAGCTGCAGCCGAAGGGTGCGGGCTTTACCGTCATCAACCACGTGACGGTTGAGGAATATCTGCGCGGCGTGGTGCCTGAGGAGATGCCGCCTGAGTGGAATACCGAGGCGGTCAAGGCACAGGCCGTCGCTGCACGTACCTTTGCCCTAAGCAGCCGCAAGCGTCATGCCAGTGAGGGCTATGACCTTTGTGCGACGACGCATTGCCAGCAGTACAGCGGCATCGCTGCGGAAAAAGCTGGCGCTGACCGGGCGGTCAAGGCCACGGCCGGTGAGGTGCTGACTTATCGCGGCAAGCTTATCGATGCGCTTTTCCATACGGATTCGGGCGGCATGACCGAGAACAGCGAGGATGTCTGGGGCAGCCAGATTCCGTACCTGCGGGCAGCCAAGGAAGTGCATACGAAGACCTACCCGTGGGAGAAGAATATCACGGCAGCGAATCTGGCTTCGGTGCTCGCAAGCCATGGCAAGAATGTCGGCGAGCTCAAGAAGGTGGAGCTGGCAGATCTGCAGCCGGGCAAGCGCGTCAAGGGGCGCACGGCTTCCGGCCGCGCCCAGCAGGTACGCTTTACGGGCAAGAATGGCACGGCGCTTGTCAGTGGCAACGATCTGCGCAGCTGGCTCGGCCTCAAGAGCACGATGTTTGACATTTCGCTGCGCGCCGGCGTAGTCTTCATCCGCGGCTATGGCTGGGGACATGGACTGGGGCTCTCGCAGTGGGGAGCCAAGGCGTATGCCGAGGAAAAAGGCTATAAATACACGGAAATCCTTAGCAATTATTATGCGGGGACGACGCTGAAGAAACTATATTGATAGATTGAAGGACGAAAACATGTTATTATTATCCGATTTTGATTATGAACTGCCGGAAGAGCGCATTGCACAGGTTCCTATCGAGCCGCGCAACGCATCACGGCTGATGGTGCTCGACCCCGTGGAGAAGACCATCGAGCATCGTCATTTTTATGACCTCAAGGAATATCTGGAGCCGGGTGATACACTGATTTTCAATGATACGCGTGTTATGCCGGCTCGTTTGATTGGACATCGTGACCAGACGGGCGGCAAGGTCGAGGTATTCCTGCTGCGCCGTCTCGATGCTACGCATTGGGAGACGCTGGTAAAGCCGGGCAAAAAGGCCAAGCCGGGCAATGTCATCAATTTCAGTGACGAGCTTTCGTGTACCGTTACGGATCATACGGATTTTGGCGGCCGCATCGTCGAATTCAAATTCGATGGCGTATTCGAGGAAATCCTCGACCGTCTCGGCGAGACGCCGCTGCCGCCATATATCCATGAGAAACTCGAGGATAAGGAGCGCTATCAGACGGTCTACAACCGTGAAGAAGGTTCGGCCGCTGCGCCGACGGCTGGCCTGCACTTCACCAAGGAGCAGATGCAGGAGCTCAAGGATATGGGCGTAAATCTCGGCTTTGTCACGCTGCATGTGGGCCTTGGTACGTTCCGTCCGGTAAACTGCGAGGACATCCAGAAGCATGATATGCATAAGGAGTTCTATCGCATCTCGGATGAGACGGCTAAGCTCATCATGGATACAAAAAAAGCCGGCCATCGCGTCATCGCGGTGGGCACGACGAGCATCCGTACGCTGGAATCGGCGGCGGACGGCAAGAATGAAATCAGCGGCAAGAGCGGCTGGACCCAGATTTTCATCTATCCGGGCTATGATTTCAAGATCATCGATGGTATCGTGACGAATTTCCATCTGCCGAAATCCACGTTGATTATGCTCATCAGCGC
>Ga0256404_1012763_pt1 | contig 10841 bp, 8 predicted proteins | sample RumenRJG_01DNA_FD_185990 | JGI IMG/M metagenome (GOLD analysis project Ga0256404, IMG submission 185990) | Bovine rumen microbial communities from Lethbridge, Alberta, Canada - RJG_01 | ecosystem: Host-associated > Mammals > Digestive system > Stomach > Rumen | place: Canada: Alberta | collected...
GGGAAGAAGGACAGCAGCGAATCCTTGAAGCTCTCCGGAGCCAAGATGTCCCCGAGGACATCCTTGCCAAAGCTATCCAGGCAGCAAAGGGACAATAGGTCCCTGGCCATCACGTTTCCCGCAGACTCGGTGAGTCGGCGGAAATTGCTACCTTTACCCCTCAGGAAAAAATCAAATACGAATACGATATGACTACCGAACGGGACATAAAGAACCAGATTGCCTCCGCAAAGGAGATTGGCCGGGAAGAAGGCCGGGAAGAAGGGAGAGAGGAAGGGAGAGAGGAAGGAAGAGAGGAAGGAAGAGAAGAAGAGCGAGCCCGTATAATCGAGGCTCTCCGAAGCCAGGGTGTTTCTGAAGAGATTATCGCAAAAGTCCTCAGTACAGCAGGTGAATAGTGAACACCTCTGCACGAATGCTTGTATAGACCGTCCCGTAGAGAACACGGGACGGTCGTACGGAGACTATCAAGTTAGATAAGGATGAATATGAGACACTCCATCATTTGACGGCTTCCATTGGCCTAAGGTTGTACTTATAACGACAATTATCCTTGACTTGATGAAAAAGGTTCATTTGTTTCTGCTGCTGAGTTTGGTGCGAGAAGTCTCCACGTCCTTCAAGACAAGGGATCAGTACGAAAAGGCAAGGCTATGATTGTAAGCCGATAATATTTGCATTACGAAAAAAATCGTAACGAAAATTTGCGTAATATGGAAAACCCGTTCAAGGATAATTATCCAACCACATAAAACCGGGTTCAATCTTCTTTTTCCACTATTCTGTCCAGTGCCGCCATTGCCTTCTTGAATTCGTTTCCAACCGTGGGGTTGTGCTTACGGCCGGGGCGAACAGGCTCCGGCGGGGCGATTTCTTGAATCCGGGCGGTAAGCTTATGGAACATGTCAAGGATGTCGAACCCTTCGACGGCATAGATGGCATCCAGGCGCTCCATGAGCTTGGCGAATCCGCGATATATACGGGAACGGATGGTCTGGACGGTGACATCCTTCTGCGAGGGCATGTCGGCCACCCGCATGTTGCAGCGGAGGTACTCCACCAGCATCTTCCCGTCGCGATCGTCGCCCAGAACCTTCTCAATGAACTGATACAGACCTTCCCTGGGTCTGCCGAGACCGGCGAGATTGCTTCTCCGAAGGGTGTGGATAATCTCCAAATCGCCTTCCAAAGCAGCCAGTGTTTCATTGAGCTGCTTCTTCTTCGCTTCCACCTTCTGCCTCAGCGCGACAACCTCCGGGGAGAGGTCGGGGCCGATACAATTGGTGTGCTCGGGAGCCTGTCGCGGCTTCCGAGCCTCCAACATCTCTTGTTCCAGGCGCTCCCTGGTCTCGGGGGAAACGAGCCCACGGAAGTTGGCACGGAAGTCAGGAGTGTTCTTCTGGCCAAGGATCTTGCTCAGTTTCTCATACCCCATCCCTCCTTCCAGGCAATGAACCGCGAAAGTGCGACGAAGATCGGATAACGGCATTTCAGGCAGATTCAATTCCTTCAGTACCCGGATGAAATTATCTCGGATTGCATAGGGCGAAGCAGGTTTGGGTTTCCCACTGGCCACATATACCGTCGGTAGGGAGGCCACTTTCTTCAGGAAAATCCTCTGCCGCTCGTTGATTGGGATGCTCCGGAACTTACTCCTGGCATCCGGTGTTCCCTCTGCCTCCTTCAACACCCGGATTTGTTTTTGATAGAGGGAAACATCGGCCCAGGTTAGTTTCAGCATCTCTCCAATATTCATTCCCGTCGTTAGGATGAGATAGATCCCGACATACTTGGGCTTCGGATTCTCGGTAAGAAATGCCAATAGCCGTTTCTCTTGATTGTAAGTGAGAATGACTGTCGGACTCATTCTTTCCGGCTTCCCCATCACGATGTTCCATTCAGGTTCCTCACACAACCCTTCTGACGATGCATAGCTCAGAATCCGCCATATCAACTTCGGAATGGCATAGACAGAACCTTCAGACAATCCCTCCGCTCGTTTCTTCTCCAATAGATTCCGTACGTCTTCCTCCGTGATATCCTGCGGTTCCTTCTCCTCGAATTCCGGATAGACAAAACTCTCCAACGACCACCGATAATGCTCGATGGTCTTAGCATCCACGTTCCCAGTCAACTCGTCGAGCCAGCGGGAGGCGATGTCTATGAAGGAGGTTTCAGGCATTTTGAGAGAAATCAGGGGCTCCGTTGATGAAGCCCCTGAAAATTAGAGATTACTAAAGAATGACGTGAAATTCTCTTCCGCTGTCTTCTGTTTTTCTGTCGGGATGTTCGTGAAGTAGTCGAATCCGGTGATGTCCTGCACCTCCTTGATGGTCAACTTCTTGAACTCCAAGGTCTCGTGGTTGATGACGAAAGCGGCCCCGGATGCCGAATTAACTTCTCCAGAAGAGCTGTAGCTCACTTTCATGATACACTTGTAGTACCGTGTCGGAACAGGGCAACTCACATTGTTGTTGTCAGTTGCATCCGTCTTATACCCAGAATCAAAGATTGCACCTGTCACGACATAGAGCGTGTCCCGGCCCGTTGTCGCCTTTCCCAGGTTCTGGATAGCCGTTTCAAGGTCATCCCATTTGCTGCTGGAACCAGAGTTGAGCGCACTTGTTTGAGGTGTCATATTGGAGTAATAATCCGTCTGGTACATCTGGTAGAGTGTCGTCCGTCTGTCGTTGGACGCAATCTGATGTCCGCGAGTATAGCCTCCTCCGTAGCTTGAAGACAACTTCGCCTGCCATGAATAATCAGGGTTCGCAGTCGTTCCAAATACTAAAGCCGGATCATAATGCCAGCTGTCTCCTCGGGTAACATTCCAAGGATAAGCATTGGCATGCATCACACAAGCCGACCACAAAGCTGCTTTCTTGGTCTTGTCGTACAGCATGGTGTAGTTACGAAGCTTCTTCCCATTGTACATGAACGTATGCGTTACGACCATCTGGTTTGAATTTCCAGACACCCCGTAACGATGCCAAGTGGATACGTCATCGGAGTTGCTGAAATTAACTTCATTGCCAGATGTCGAAGATCCGGACAGAATTACCGCAGGTATCTCCCCACAGGAGAGATACCCCGGTTTTTCTGTGGTGTCATCACCCCCGGAGGTTCCGCCTCCGGATTCACTTCAATTCTTTTTATAAAGACTCAAAGCACCACCTGTAGTACTTGCATAACAAGCAAATCCATACGTTCCGTTCCTTCTTAGATTAGCATTTACTTTTGCACTCGTGTTCGCAACATTGACAAAATCATATGTACCATCGCCCACTGTAACAGTCCAAAGACTCTTGTTATCTGTTCCACTTTCTAATAGTTGGGCTTTGTTCTTCGCTCCTGTTGAGGCCGCATACTTAGCGACCTCCGCATTATAAATAGTCCAATTATCACCGCTTTGTGCAATATGCCAGACAAGATTCTCCGCAGGCCCAGTAATAGAATTACTAGTAATTGTAACCGCTGAATAATCTAATCTATCTGAAGTAACTGAACTCTTCATTGCACCACCCTCATAGACGATGACATAATCACCCTCCGTGAGATCACCGCTATATAGCGAATAGACATCGTCCCCCGACTGAGAACTCTTTGTCGCTCCCGTACCAGTCTTCGCATCGGAATCCACGTAATTGGTTCCGTCACCAATAGCCTTAACTTTTATGGAATAAGTCGTTCCAGCCGACAGGCCAGTCAATGTATATGTTAGCGCTGTTTGTGTTGTTCCATACGTGTTTCCACCATCAACGCTTACCTGATATCCTGTAGCGTTTTCGACCGCAGTCCAGGAGAAAGTTAGCGTATTCTCACTCTCACCAGAATTAGTGCAAGTAATATCGCTCATAACCAACTTGACTGGATCCGCAGAAGTCCCGCCCTCAGAGTTGATAGCGATGGATTTAACGTAAATCGATTTATTGGTATCGTTTAGAGAGAAAACGATGTCGCCACCAGCAAGAGGAGACTCACTTGCGAATTCAATCTCGAAATTGTTCGCCTTTTCTAATTTAACTTGAGAGCCAATAGCAACTCCATCAACTTTGGCTTCAATAGTATTGGCCTCAGCCGTGCCATTTGAAGAAACAACTAACTTGATGGATTGGATTCCTTCAGTATAGCCAGAAATGCTGATTGTAAACTCACCAATAGCCGCACCAAATTGGACACCGCGCGAAGGGCTTGCAGATTCAAATTGATTCTTTGCTTTCGAGGAATTAAAAGTGAGTGTAAGTCCATTATAGGTCGCTTCATAATCTGTTTCTGCATGCGCAAAATCGGTATTGGAGAAAGTATACTTCCACTCAGGCCCCTTAGTAATCACCACACTCGGGTCGATAACCTTAATCGTATAACTCGCAGTTCCAGCAAGATAATCATCATTTTCATCGAACGTAGCCGTAATCGTAGCAGTACCAGCCTCATCACCAAGAGTGACAACACCGGAGGTAGCATTGACTGCAGCAACATCCTCATTGTTAGAAGAGTAAGTAACCGTGAGGTTGTTCGGGTTGATCAGCGTAGGAGCGGTGAAGTCGTCGCCGAGATTCAGGGTAAAACTCTGATCCGCTTCTGCATAAGCGATTCCGGCGGCAACCTTCACCTTGGAAACCAAGAACTGCTTGAATTCATAGGTACCAGCAACACTTTGAGTCGAGGTGTAGTTGAACTTGACCTTGACCTTTCGGCCAACATAATCACTCAAAGATACGGTTGCATCCTTCCAACCAGACCAACCGGTAACATTACTTGGTTTGTTCGGAAGAGTAAGATTAAGATTCGTCCACGTCTCCTCGCCATATTTCTGAATGCTCAAGGTTATTTCCGAATTGTCAAGATAACCATTTCTGTTATGCTTGAAGGTAATCTGAGCATCAGCAACATTCGAAAGATCAATCCAGGGAGAAATAAGGCTGGTATTGGCGACATGATTCTGTTTCTCCGTCTCACCATCTGCCTGATAGTAACCTGAAACCGTTGCGCCGTAATTACTGCTGAAGCTCCATTCGTAACCCGTGTCGCCCTCAATAGAGAATTCACCCTTACCGGAGGTGAACTCCTCCGAATAAGGTAGAGTCTTGACAACCTCGACCACACCCTCGGAGCGAGAGGCATTGTTGAGGTTCATGTTGTAATGCTTGATTACATTTCGACCCAGGACCTTGTTGGCATAAGAGAAGGTATAGGTAGCGACATCGGTGCCGATGGTGATAGTACCGGAGTAGGTACCAGGAGCAACGACCATGTAGATAGAGGTGGCATCATCCTTCGCACTGGCAACAGGCGCTTCTTGCTCGACCTTCACATAATCATATTCATTCTCTCCGCCCATCCATACAAGCTCAAGCGTGGACTCGTCGGAGGCATCGACTGCGGTCAAATCTAGATAGGCATCTCCGGATAGGACCGCATCGTTGGCCTGAAAAGTCACATACTGGATCGTTTCGTTATTATAGGTCGAAGAGTAAATCTTGAAGTCGATGATGGAACCCAGGTTCAGGAACTTAATCTGACCATTTGTCGAGGTCGAAGTCTCATCCTTAGGGAGAGGAACTTCAGTCTCGACCAAGAACGGAATACCCGCCATCGGCATGGCGGAGTTGACGCCGCCTTCCTGATTCTTGCTAAGGACGATCTTTGCCGCTTCCTTATCGGCTGCCGCACTATTAGCGGTGCTGTAAGGATAGTAAGCATAGGCATAGGTATTTGCCGGAATAGCCTGATGGCTATAAAGGATGACCGACTTGGGGGTCGTCGTCACATCAAGTTTGGCATATCCTGTATATCCCTCCAAGAACATACCTACCTGATCAGTAGCCTCCCAAACAACTCCTTCGTTGTCCAAAGTCGCGCGGGTGTCATCATTAAAAATGCTGAAGCTGTAACGATAACCGTCAGCAGGGACCTGAGGGTCAACCTCTTTTTTGTTGCAAGAAGCCACGGCCGCAAGGACGGCGGTGAACATCATCAAAGATCTAAAAAACTTTTTCATACTGCTCATTTTTTAGAATTCCTCATCTCCGCCATCTAATGGCTTCTCATTGTTGTCGTCGTTATACGACATAATGTTCTCCTCGAACCGAACAATTATCAGTTCAGATTCGGGATTTTCGTAAACTTTTTTCTTCATAACGTTATGGTTTTAATTTGTATATATTCGTTTGGGATTCAGCGATTTCCGAGTTAAGGGCATAAAAAAGAAATCCTTGCCTCTCCGGATGTGGAAAAGCAAGGATTACTCTTATAACTCGTTGATATATAACTACTTACTACCCCCCCCCGTACAATAACGGAGTTCATAGAGAGCGTCTTGTATGTAGCTATTCTGGTCATTTCAACTTGCAAAAGTACGGATATTCACTCGGTTTTCCAAAGATTATTTTGGAAAAGATACCTTAATGGTCTTGCTTTTGAGTACCGCAGTCTATCTAATTGAAACAGAGCCGATAAAAAATCAGCGGCGGGAGGCATATTTATGAAGGGTCGCCCTGATTGCCCCGGGGCCGGCGAAGAGTTCCCGGACCATTCCCTCAACACGAGCTCCGAGTCCGGCCTCGTACAGATTGAGGCCAAATATGTCCTCGCGGTTATAAAGATCTTTAAGGCAGCTCCAATCTTGATCAGGGCGGCCGATTTCTAGCGGAGAGACCAAGGCCTGCAGCTCCCCAAGCATCGGATCCGGAGAAGGATTGAATGGAGTCCCGTCATCCTTTATTCCCTTTAAATAGCGGGCATATCCGGCAAGGACAAGCGGAATCAGGACCAGATTGTCCATATTCAAGCCGCGGTCGATGTATTTCTTTATGGTCTCGCCGAAACGGATGGACAGCTTTTGGGAAGTATCGGTAGCTATGCGCTGCGGGGTATCAGGCATGAAGGGGTTCGGCAGGCGTCGATTGATGACATCTCCTATGAACTCGTATGGATTGAGCACCCCTGGATCGGTCACTACGGGCATGGCCTCTATGTAGCCGATCTTTTGGATGAAGGCGCGAATGTCCTCGTCCCCCATCTCCTCCGAAATCAAAGTATACCCGAGAAGACATCCATAAATGGACATCGCCGTGTGGAGAGGATTAAGGCAGGTCGTAACTTTCATGGTCTCTACCTTGTCCCCGTCTCCCTTGTCGTGAAGAGGGCGCCGCCCAAATCCAGAGGAGGCCGGCCGGAGGTATAATGGTTCTCTATCACCAGATATTGCACCTCCTCGGAATTCACAAACGGGGCGGTGAAAGTATGCTTCTCCGTTTCAATATAGTTATTGTCCTCGAATCCGTCCGAAGCGAGAAGATCCTTTATCTTCCCGTTTGGCCGAGGGGTGATCTTATCTATCATTGACCATGGGAATGACACCTTGTTTCCATCCCTTAGATAGTCCGAAAAGCCTTGAGGGGCGAGTCCGGATGCTACCCATGCATCGGCATAGGCAAGGATTCCCTCTTTGACTTTATCTCCGTTGTGGGAGCAGTTGTCCATCGACTGCACCGTCAGCGGAAGCTCCCCGGCGGAGTACCTTTCGAGCAGCAGGGCGCAGACTTTACCCATCGCCAGAGAAGGCCTCAACCCCCTCGACAGATCCGCCTCAGTGTAACGGTAGCCTTTCTCAGTAATGGTAAATGATATCATCTGGAGGCTCGGCGAGCGGAAAATCTCCTTGAGTCTCTGCCAGTCAGGGAACTGGAAATCGGCCTTGAGAGCTTCCGTCACACTGGCGATCACTTTTTTCTCCACCGCCCCGTCGGAGCGTAGACTTACCAGCAGAGAGAGGTTGCCGTATGGCTTATAGGCTTTATCAATCACCTCATAATCAAATGTTTCCGCCACAATGACTCCCCTCTCATACTGTCCTTTATTGAGAGCGTCGTTCAGAATGGCCGCCGGGAAGGCGCGGAAGATATTCCCTCCGCCAAAATGGACCCAGGTCGGCTCCGCGGCGGTCTTGGAACGAACCGCTTGGATGTCAAACGAAGGGACCTGGTAGCCTTTTCGCTCCCACTGCTCGCGGTCAAAGGTGTTACTGAGAATGTCGGTAAGTTTCATTTTCAATCAAAAAATCCGGGTTGCTTATACTCGATGCCGAGTTCTCTGTCCACTGTCGCAATTATGCCCTGCACCTGCCCCAGAGCGAACATTCTCCCGAGGAAAGAATATCCGGCATTGTAGCCTTTCTCCTCATCGCCGAGCATTGTCATACCGTGATCCACTCGCATGGGAAGGTCGGGATTTTCCATTTCGAAGATGCGGACAAGCTCGATTATATCCGCCCTTCCTCCGAGGTGGGACGCTTCGGTAAAATCACCGTTGGGGAAAATATGGCAGGACCTCAGATGGACAAAATGAGTCCGCGGCGCGAATTCCCTGGCCATTTCCACCACATTGTTATAAGCCCCTGCCGAGAGGGATCCGGCGCAGAAAGTGAGGCCGTTGTGCCTGTTTGGTACGGCTTCGAGCAGCCAGCGGATATCTTCTTCCGTCCGGACAATGCGAGGAAGGCCCAGAATTTCTATCGGGGGATCATCAGGATGAACGCACATATTCATCCCGCACTCCTCGCAGGTAGGCATGATCGCATCGAGGAAATATTTCATATTGGCGCGGAGCTTTGCCTTGTCAATGCCCTTGTAGAGGCTTAGGAAGTCCCTGAACTTTTGGACAGGAGCTTCATCTCCCTCCTTGAAATTGCCAGACACGAAACCCTGCGTCTTTATTACTATGGATTCCACCAGATCATGGTCCTTTTCCGGCGTCATGGTCTTTGCAAGAGCATCCGCTTCCGAAAGGACATCGCGCCCCTCTCCGTATCCTTCCGGGAATCGGAATGAGGCCCATTCCTCCCTTGCCCCTTCCCTCTTCAGGATGTAGATATCGAAATACGCGAACTCGGCATAGTTGAAATAGAGGTTGGTAGAGCCGTTGGGGTTTTCATGCCTTAGGTCCGTACGGGCCCAGTCCAGAACCGGCATAAAATTGTAGCAAATTGTATGGATTCCCTCAGCCGAAAGGTTGCGGAGAGACTGTTTATACACCTCGATCTGCTCATCCCGGTCCGGGCCGCCGTATTTGATGGTTTCCACTACCGGGAGGCTCTCAACTACGCTCCAGCGCATTCCGAAACTCTCTATGTACTCCCGCAGCTCGGATATCTTCTCTCTTGTCCATACTTCGCCAAGAGGAACATCGTGAAGGGCGGTTACAATGCCCTCCACCCCTATTTGTTTCAACATGGCAAGGGTGATTCTGTCGTTCTTGCCAAACCAGCGCCAGGTTCTTTCCATATTATCTTGCTTTACCTACAAAGATATATCTTTTTTCATTTGCAACCGGGTTGCAAAAGAATATTCTGAACTTTGTCCGGTGGATCATTTGGTAAAACATGAGTCAGTTTGAGTTTTCGAGAATCAGAATCACAGGAGGCAAAGAGTTTTCAAAAGAAGTATTACTGCCAATCCTTGGTATGCTGGGGATAACGGCAGGCCTTGTCGCGTTGTTTTATTTATTCTTGGCCATCGGGAAAGATATGACCCCTGTCGTCCCCCCACACATGGATGACGGAGAAATGGTCGACCCCAACCCTATGAGGCTCGCATACATGATCACAGGATTCATCGTTTCCCTCTTCCTCGCCCAGCTTGCCAGCCGGAAGCAGAAAGAAACATATCCGGCATTCTGGATCGGCTTCGCCGGAGGGACCATGCTCTGGCAATCGATGGGAGAATGTTCATGGCATTTCAGCATCAGAACAGAAAATATCCTCATGTGCTTCCCCCATATCGAAGGGGCCTCTGCCCTTTTCCTTGTGATCCTCGCCTCCGTTTTCGTTCAATACGCCTATCGCCGTCACTGCTTTGACTGGGGGATATGGGTATTCCTCCTCTCATTCATCTGCAACTGGTTCGGACACTTTTTCCAGATAGGGACCTATCCGATAGTCTCCTCCATGATGGAAGAGGGAGAGTGGTACGTAATTACCGGCGCCGTTTTAGGGCCCCTCACTATGGCCGTCGCATGTTTTCTGGGGTTACATTACGCAAGAACGACAAAGGCTCGCCTCTGCTGCTCCCTTCTCCTCTATATGGGACTCGGAATGATGGTCACAGGGGTCGGAGGGCTTTAACGCTTGAGCACATCCCCGCGGCTGGGGGCGGGCTTCCCCAACACCTGTTTTTTCATGAATCAAGATTGTAAACCCGTTCTGCACTTCACTTTTGGAATGATGCTTGCCTCCGTTGTAGCATTCCTTATGCATCCTCTGTTATGGATACAGGCAGGGCCCTATTTTGATTGGAGTTTCCTTTGGGTGGGCGTTTTGTACATTTTTGTTTATGGCGTCGTTGGCATGTTTATCCGGTGGAAATGGTGGAGGTATACCTGGAAGAAACAAGCAATTATCGTGCTCTTTATTGTCAATACAATCTTGGCTATCGCTCTTCTAATTTACCTTTATTGGCCTCGGTATATTGAGATTGACGGAGTCCGGGAGCGATGGTATATGGATGGATTGACAGGTATGATGATTTTGTCAACCAGTGCCGTGGCAGCCCTTTTTTCTGCCATACCGATATCCCTTTGTTGCTACTGGTTTAAACGAAATCGGGAATAATCACCGCTATGACCATTTACCCCATATCAGGCAAATTCATGGGGTAAACGGGATGGGAACGACAATTACCCCACGAAAACCCATCAAAACGTGGACGGAAACATACATACTACGATTTCCTATGCTAAGCATAAGCTTGACTTCTACATGATTACCTGATGGCGCAGGTGCAGATTTTTTGTGGGGACTTGCGCCACCAGAAAAACACAAGTATCTGACATTTAGAGAGTTA
>Ga0256404_1012765_pt1 | contig 10840 bp, 11 predicted proteins | sample RumenRJG_01DNA_FD_185990 | JGI IMG/M metagenome (GOLD analysis project Ga0256404, IMG submission 185990) | Bovine rumen microbial communities from Lethbridge, Alberta, Canada - RJG_01 | ecosystem: Host-associated > Mammals > Digestive system > Stomach > Rumen | place: Canada: Alberta | collected...
TCATCATCGTCACCCATTCCCCAATCCTGCTATCCTTACCGGACGCGAAGATCCTGAGCTTTGATAACGGAGAGATCCATGAGGTAAGCTATGAGGAGACGGAAAGCTATAAAGTCACGGAATTATTCATCAATAACAGAGAGAGCATGCTGAACAAGCTGTTACATAATGAGGAGAAGCAGGGCGAATAAAATGCTCTGCTTTTTTATGCCCGGTATGATAAAATGAAGCATAGAAAGAGGTAGATCCATGGCAGGAAATAATTTCTTCAATTCCAACTTTACCGAGCCTTTGGCGGCCCGTCTGCGTCCGGAAACACTGGATGAAATCGTCGGGCAGCAGCATCTGATCGGAGAGGGGAAGATTCTCAGAAGGATGATCGAAAGCGACAAGATTCCTTCCATGATCTTCTGGGGGCCTCCGGGCGTCGGCAAGACCACACTGGCCAATGTCATCGCAAAGCAGACAAAAGCCAGCTTCATTAACTTCTCCGCCGTCACAAGCGGCATCAAGGAAATCAAGGAAGTCATGAAGCAGGCGGATGACGAGACGCTCTTCGGCGGGAAGACCATCGTCTTTGTCGATGAAATTCACCGCTTCAACAAAGCCCAGCAGGATGCCTTTTTACCGTTTGTGGAAAAGGGAAGCATCATTCTGATCGGTGCCACCACGGAAAACCCGTCCTTTGAGGTCAACGGAGCCCTGCTGTCCCGCTGTAAGGTCTTTGTCTTAAAGCAGCTGAATGCGGATGACATGGTGGCTTTACTGAAGCGCGCCATTCACGATCCGCGGGGCTTTGCCTCACAGAACATTGAGATTGATGACAAGGATCTTTACTTTATTGCCAACTTCTCCAACGGCGATGCCCGTACGGCGCTCTCCACGCTGGAGATGGCGGTATTAAACGGGGATATCGATGACGATAAGATCGTGGTATCCACGGAGATCATTGAACAGGTCACCTCGAAAAAGTCTCTCTTATACGATAAAAAAGGCGAAGAGCATTACAACATCATCTCCGCCTTGCATAAATCCATGCGGAATTCCGATGCGGATGCCGCGGTCTACTGGCTGGCCAGAATGCTGGAAGCCGGGGAAGACCCGCTCTATGTGGCCAGACGCGTTGCCCGCTTTGCCTCGGAGGATATCGGCTTGGCCGATCCGAGAGCATTGGAGATTGCCTTGGCAGCCTATGACGCGTGTCACTACATCGGCATGCCGGAGTGCTCCGTGCACCTGACGCAGGCCGTTGTCTACATGTCGCTGGCTCCGAAATCCAATGCGCTTTATATGGCATACAATGCCGCAAGGGAAGATGCCATCAAGATGCTGGATGAGCCGGTTCCGCTCAATATCCGCAATGCCGTGACCAAACTGATGAAAGAGGAAGGGTACGGCAAGGGATACATCTATGCGCACGATACCAAAGACAAACTCAGCAGCATGCAGTGTCTGCCGGATTCCCTAAAGGACAAGCAGTACTACAATCCGACAACACAGGGTTTGGAAACACGGTTCAAGGACCGCTATGAACAGATCAGGGAATGGAAGAAAAAACATTCGGGAGAGGAACAATGAAATCGCTGGAAGACATGACAGATCATGAACTTTTGATGGAACTGGTGGCGGAAAAGCGCAGACAGGACAAACTGCGTTACGCCAAATACGCGCTGATTGCGCTGGTGGTGATCGTTCTTTGCGTCGGCATCGGCATGATCATTTCCAAGATCAATGAATTTGAGAGAAACTATCAGCAGTTTGTCGGTCAGTTTGACGGAATTGCCGGTCAGTTTGAATCGATGGAGAAACAGGTCAACGAATTCTTCTCGACATTTAACGGTTCCTCCACCAAGAAGATGCAGGAGTTAATGCAGAAGATCGCCGACTTATTGGAAAAATGGGGTTTATAAGGAGCAGTTAGAAGTATGGCCATTACAGTGAATCTGCGCTATCACGGCGTAAACGGCAACGCGAGAAAGTTCGCGGAAGAAATGATGCAGAGCGGCACGGTGCAGAAGATCCGTGAGGAAAACGGCAATCTGCGCTATGAGTACTATGTCTCTCTGGACGATCCGGAAACGGTGCTTCTGATCGACAGCTGGGAAAACCAGGAAGCGATCGATGTCCATCATGATTCGGAGATGATGCAGACCATTTTCCGCTTAAGGGAAAAGTACGATCTGCATATGGAATCGGAACGCTACGCAAACTCCGAGGAAGAGATCTCCGAGAAAGACAGAGCCTTCCTGAGGCAGTAATCGTATAAGAATATAAAATATTTTAATGTAAAACATAAGAAATTATTTCGTTGAAATAAAATTCCCTTATAGTTATAATTACTACAGATGAGGGAGTAACAGACGAAACTCGTAGTGTTGCCGTCAACCCGGTATGAAAAATACCCGGCGCACTTTAAACTGTGAGACTCATACATAGCGGTGCTATGCCTGGGAATTGAGGGTGTTGAGCAGATATAGCACTTGCTTTATCTGCTTTTTTTCTTGAAAGGAGCAATTATGTTAGATGGAATTCTGGACTTCTTCGCACCGCTGGTGGAAGAAATCACCTCATTTTTCCTTGGCATCGGTCTGACTCTTACATTTGTGAAAAATGAAGAAAAACGCTATCCTGTTGTCTTGAACCTGTGGAGTTACCGCATGTACATTCTTGCCTTCTTCTTGATGATACTGGCAGTATCCTGGAGGCAAAAAACATGAATTCAATTTCCATTGCACAGTTCTTTGCGTACATGGCGCAGTATCCGTCGCTGATCATCACTTCCGTTCTGACGGTTGCCGTGATCTTCGTCAACGGCTGGACGGATGCCCCGAATGCCATTGCGACATGCGTATCCACCCGGGCCATCTCACCGCGCAAAGCCATCCTGATGGCAGCGATCTTCAACTTTGCGGGACTGTTTCTGATGACGATGGTGAATGCCAGCGTTGCGGAAACGATTACGCATATGGTTGATTTCGGCAACAATACCCAGGAGGCCATGATTGCTTTGTGCGCCGCCATGATTGCCATTGTTTTATGGGCATCACTGGCCAGCGTCTTCGGCATTCCGACCTCGGAAAGCCACGCGCTGATCGCCGGCTTATCCGGCGCAGCCATTGCCATGCATAATTCTCTGGACGGCATCAGTTTGAAAGAGTGGGGAAAGGTGCTCTTCGGACTGTTCTTCTCAACGATCCTGGGCTTCATTCTTGGCTTCATCGTAACAAGAATCATTGAAGCGCTCTTTAAGAATACCGACCGCCAGAAAAGTAACCGCTTTTTTAAGAAAGCGGAGATCTTCAGCGGAGCATCCATGGCTTTCATGCACGGGGCTCAGGATGGCCAGAAGTTCCTCGGGGTCTTCCTGTTAGGCTTATCTCTGGCCATGGGTCAGAGTGAGATGGGTGCTACAGCCATCCCGCTCTGGCTGATGCTGCTATGCGCAGCCGTCATGGGAATCGGCACCTCCATCGGCGGAATGAAGATTATCAAATCCGTCGGTATGGATATGGTGAAACTGTCCTACTATCAGGGGTTCTCGGCAGACGTTGTTTCTTCCTTCAGTATCCTGCTTTCCACAATCTTCGGTTTACCGGTTTCCACAACCCATGTGAAAACCAGTGCCATCATGGGGGTAGGCGCTTCCAAGGGAAAGAGAAACGTGAACTGGTCGGTGGTGAAGGAAATGGTCATGACATGGATCTTGACTTTCCCGGGCTGCGGGCTGATTGCCTTTGTATTTACGAAACTGTTCTTATTAATAGGTTAGGAGAATAACAATGACAAATACATCTAAAAAATCTTTCGATTACTTTGATTACTTTATGAATGTTGCGGAGATTGCCAGAACCCAGGCGGTTATCCTGAATAAGTTCTTAACGGACTACCATCCGGAACTTTTAGAGAGCGAAATCAAGGAAATGCACTCCATGGAACATATGGCGGATGAAAGAAAAGCGGAAATGATGGCTTATCTGATCAAAGACTTCCTGCCGCCGATTGATTCCGAAGATATCACGGATCTTTCCGAACTGCTGGATGATGTCTGCGATAATATCGACGATGTCATGATGCATTTCTATATGTACAATATCGAAGAGATCCGTCCGGACGTGGATAAAATCACCCAGGGGATCATTCAGATCACTACGGATATGAAGCAGCTCTGCGATTCGCTGCGCGGACTGAAAAATCTGAATTCTTTAATGGATTTGACCCGCAAGGTCAACGATGAGGAAGAGGTCGGAGACAGTTACTATTTGGAGGCTGTCCATCAGCTCTACTGCACACCGAATCTGACATCCTATCAGATCAACGGCTGGGAAAATATCTATCACGGACTGGAAAACTGTTATGATGCCTGCGAAGATGTTGCCAATACGATCCGTAACATCATCATCAAGCACTCCTAATATTCCGACAAAGAACAAATGCACCGTTCATACGGTGCATTTTTTTAGATTACGTAGATGCGGGAATCGTGAGCGCCTAAGCGAATCATGATTTTCTTTTCATAATTCTGTATCTCGCCGGTGATGAGATCTTTCATATTTCCGCTATGCGGCAGGCATACCTTGGAAGGGTCTACCGAATAGTCTTTTTCCTGTTTCGAGAAGTTAAAGACGGCCAGGTAGTGATGCGCTTCATCACTGGCGAAGTAGATCTCCGAGGTGTCATGGAAAACTGCCGGTAAAAATGTCAGATGCTTGCGTGCCAGAGCGTTTAATGCGGCATGATTGGCAATTTCCTTTGTGCGCTCTCTGGCGCCTCGGATGAGTGCCGGGTCACCCAGCGGTCCGTAGTTGTCACTTAAGAGCAATACCGTTCCGGAAATGACGGAAGCATGAAAGCGGGATCGCGCTTCTTCAAGTGTGGTAACGCCTCTTCCGTCGACCAGGGAATGATACAGGACCGTATGGTCCGGATCGTTGAACGGGTACAGCGTGCCGTTGGCCCAGTAGGAATAGTTTAAAGCATTTAAGACATAGCGGACATCTTCGTGATGACCGAAGGCGTCGCAGCTGAAACGGCGGGCGTGCGCATATCCACCCGGGAAGAGAGGTGAGATGGAGAAGGAGAGGAAAATCTCCCGTCCGACCTTCTTCGGATCCAGCTCATCCAAGAGGATGTTATAGAAGTAAATCAAAGCCTGACGACCGGTTTTGATCTCTTTGTTGGCTCTCAGGCCTTCCACCGCCCCGTGAGAGGTGAAATCAACTTTCAGATAATCGAATCCCATGGAAACGATTTCCCGCAGAGTGAGTCGGAAATCAAGCTCTGCTTCCGCTTTGGTGATATCGATCGGCAGCTTTCCGTCGATTGGCTCATAATCGCTGCCGTCCGGCTGTTTTAAGACGATATCTTTCCGCTTCATATCCGGATTGCCCAAGAGCGGAATATTGTCCGAGTAGGGCAGGTGGATCAGCGGCGCGGAGTAGGTTCCGACTTTCTGACCTCTTTGATGTAATAAATCAATGGCATCTTTTAATTCTTTCTCATCCAGACCGAAGACGGCATCCAGATTGATAAAGACCGTATTCTCTTCGGTATGGAAGTCCGGCAGTTCGTTTTGGAAGAAGTATGATACTTCGCGAATGTGATCTAAACGGGTATAGAGTGTTAAGGCACTGTAGGAGTTCCAGCCAAACGGTGTCCCGTGCTCCCATTTCAAACCGTTCGGATTAGCGGCCAGCTTGCCGTAGAGCTGTAATGCTTCGCGTACGTCCGGATAGAAGCCGCAGACAAACGGGGCGGACGACACGCTCTCGCCGCTGATATAGCCGTGCGGCAAGGTGTCATGCGTTCCGGCATCGCTGATTCCGCTGATGCAACTGAAGCAACGTGCGTCATAGGCACTGCCGACGATGCCGTTTTTAAAGACGGAGAAGTCCAAAGCACCTAAAAGCAGTCCTTCCATGGTTTCCTCATCAAAAATCACCGTGACATCATAGGAAGTCCTGCCGCTTTTGAGATAGGTTGTTTCGTAATTGACCCACATGTCGTTATCAAACGGTACCAGTAACATCCGCTCTTCCAAGGAAAGGAACAGGGGATGGCAGGAAGATTTCGGATAGGCGAAATCCATCGGGACAAGATAGTTGCTCTCGGTGGTTTTCATTAAGTCTTTTACTTCCAGTGTAATGCAGAAGGAAGGGTCGTTTTCTTTCAGGGTGAAGTGCTGAATGAGTTCGAGATCATTCTCGCGCCACACCAGGTCCGCATAAGTGATATTATCTTCCTTGCGTGTTTTGCTTTTGATATATTCGGCGGTCTTGGTGCTGATTGCTCTATGATCCTTTACGGTGGCTTTGGAGTAGAACCAGTCGATGTCCTGACCGTTTAGGGTATACATGATTGTCTTGTTACTCATGCGGGAAAGGGTGCAGATTCCACTCGAAAATTGTTCCAAAGGTACAATTTCCTTCAAAGAATCAGCAATAATCAGCTGTAAATCTTCCTTATCGATGTTCATGATGTATTATCCTCGTTAAATACATTATAAATGGTACATATGAATTTCGTTATGTAAATTTTCACATTTTTTTCTGAAGTATTATGTTATATTTTCTTTATGAAACCTAATGATGTATTATTGAGCAAAAACGGTATGGCAACCCAGCAGGTTGCGATTAAGTTGTTACAGTATGCACCGGGAGATAAGATTCCGACCATTTCAGAACTGTCTGAATCCTTAAATCTGGCAAGAGGAACGGTTCAGAATGCCATCTATACTTTGGAGGAAACCAAAGCAATCAAGATCCACTCCCGCGGGATTCTGGGCTCCTTTTTGGAAGAGTACGATATCAACCGCATCATGGAGATCATCGGTATCAATGTTCTTTTAGGCGCAATGCCTCTGCCGTATACCAAACGGCTGGAAGGCTTAGCGTACGGACTCATCCAGGAGCTGGAAAAGTTTTCCAAAGTGCCTGTTCATATGGGCTACACCGCAGGAGCGGAGAACCGTGTCAATCTGATCAGAAACCGCCGCTACGATTTCGCCGTGACTTCTCTCTTGTTTGCACAAGAGTATCTGAAAGACCACGATGATATGGAAATCATTCTGCGGCTCGGCAAGAAAACCATTTCCGGCGGACATGTGATCGTCTTCAGCAAAAACAATTCGGACAAAAAGGAAATCGAAGACGGCATGAAGGTGGGAATCACCAATATTCAGATCGTTCATTCCGTCCTCACGCGTCATCTCTGCGAGGGGAAGGATGTCACCTTTGTACCGATGAACTACAACAGCGTGAAAAGCGATTTGGACAGCGGAAAATATGACTGTGTCATTCTTGATGTGGATGAACAGCATATCTTTGTTCCGGACTACCACAGCGTGAGCATCAACTATGAAGACGGTGCCGATACGGAAGCCGTCGTCATGATCCTCAAGCGCTTTGACCCCATCGCGCAGAACATCATCAAGTATCTGAGCGTGGACAACGTGGTGGATCTGCAGAATCGGGTTCTTGCCGGAGAATTATTCCCGAATTACTAGGAGGGACATATCTCTCCTTTTTTGGTGCCATTTTTCGCTTTTGAGGGAAATATGGTAGAATGTAACAAAAGGAGATGCCTTGAAAAATAAGAAGAAACAAAACGTTTTTACCCTGTATCCCTTTGAAGAGGCACTCGGGGAAGAAAAACGTGCGCAATATGAAGAATTCATCCGCCAGATCGATCTGCATCTTGCTTTAGGCAGACATGCCAATGAGCAGATACGGAATGATTTTAATGCGGCCATTCAGTACTACCTGGATCATGGGGTATCTCTGGAAGATGCTTTCAAGCGTCTGAACCCGGAATATCTTGGCGGTTTTTATGTACACAAGGCGGTTTCCTGGTATCCTTTGGACAATGCGGCCATTATTTATCCGCTCAGCATGCGTTTCGGACAGATGCCGGTCTTCCGTCTTTCCTGTTACTTAAAGGAAGAGGTGGTTCCTGAGATCCTGCAAATGGCTTTGACCTTTACCATCAAGCGCTTCCCGTCCTTTGCGACAACGGTGAAGCACGGCTTCTTCTGGCATTATCTCGATTCCACCAAGCGGCGCTACGTCGCGGAAGAGGAAAAGGCGATTCCGTGTCTGCCGATCACCATCAACCGTACCAAGAGCCAGAGCTTCCGCGTTCTTTACTACAAAAACAAGATCAGCGTGGAGTTCTTCCACGTCTTAACGGACGGCAGCGGGGGAATGATCTTCCTTAAGACCCTGGTAGCGGAATATCTGCGTTTACTGGGACATGAGATCTCCTGTACGGATGGGGTCTATGACATCAACGGTGTCATCGATACGGCGGAGCTGGAGAATGAATTCAAGAATACGGAAAAAGAAGAAAGCACCGGCGGATTTATGGGCAAGAAAGCCGTCCAGATGAGCGGAAAGATCTCCGAGATCCATCCGTGCCAGGTACTGCACTTTGAAATGTCCGCCTCAGAGTTAAAGGAAGTGGCCCGCTCCAAGGGCGTTACGGTCACAAGCTATCTTTTGTCATTAATGTTACTGGCAATTAAATATTCCACGGAAGAAACGTCCGGAACGGTCTCCATTCAGGTACCGGTGAATATGCGCAAATACAATCAGTCGAAAACGATCCGCAACTATGCGATGTATTTCAGCTGCTCCTTACCGCTGGAAGAGATTACCAGCGCGGAAGACATCTATCCGAAAGTGGCTGCTCAGGTGAAAGAGCGCTCTTCCTATCCGGTCATGAAAGTCATGATGAGCACGACCATCAAGCTGGTCCAGTCCTTAAAGATGGTGCCATTGATCATCAAGCGGCCGGTCGCCCAAATCGTCTACGGCTTTTTGGGAGACCGGATCTTCACAAGCTTCCTATCCAATCTCGGTGTGATCACACTGCCGAAAGAGATGGAGCCGTATGTGGAGAAGCTTGACTTTGTTCTTGGCGTATCCAACATCTGCCGTACTTCAACGTCACTTGTGACGTACGGAGACAAAGCAGTCTATACGATTTCGAAAATTACCATGGATCCAACCTTTGAGGAGACCATGCTGAAATATCTGGAAGGGGACGGGATCCGTGTCAGGGTCACCGGTACACAGCCTTATGAAAATTGAGTATACATATCCGCAGCTGCCAAAACAAAAACGGATATTTCTGCGCATCCGGAATGTCATGAAATATCTTCTTTTGATCGCGGCTCTGACGTGTTTCATTGTGAATTACTTTGTGAAGGGAAAGGCCTGGAGCATTGTGGCGGTATGGTCGATGTGGATGTTCTGGAATCTGATCTTATCGCCGGATGTGATTGAGTTGAATCTGATCTCCCAGACGGTGAAATGCCTGTTCTATGTCTGCATCCTGCTCTGGCTGATTGATTTCTTTTTGGCCAGCGGCTGGGCCATCTTTGTGGTGCCGATCGTGGCCTTTACGGGTCTGATCATGACAGCACTGTTCTTCTTAATTGATATCAATTCGCAGATACAGAATTCCATGCCGATGATCTGGCTGATTCTGATTTCTTTGGCGGCCGTAGCGTTTTGTTACTTCCAGCTCCCGGAGATCAACTGGCCGATCGTGGTTCTGGGAGGGGTGGCTTTGGCAATGCTGTTTGCCGGGATCTTCTTTCATGAAGCGTTTGTTTTGGAACTCAAGAAACGTTTCCATACCAATTAGAAATGAAATTTCGGAAAGAAGAATGACATGTCGCTTGGCATGTCTTTTTTTATGACCATTGCAACGCGGGTAATCGGGTGCGTAAACTCCAACATGGCGGCATGCAGGGCGCTGCGCTCCATCAAGTGATTTTCCGGATTATATAAGATATCTCCAATCAGCGGATGGCCCAGATAATTCATGTGCACCCGGATCTGGTGAGTCCGTCCGGTTTTGAGCTGAAAGCGCAAGAGGGATACGTTTGCTTCAGCGTTGTAGTTCAAAACCTCATATTCCGTAATGGCTGTCTGACCGCGCGTAAAATCGACAATGCGGCGGATCTCTTCTTCTGTTTCGCGGGCAATCGGCGCATCAATTATACCAATGGGTTCACTGAGTTTTCCTTCCGCGATTCCGAGATAGGTGCGGTGGATCCTGCGGTTTTTCATGTCTTCGGAAAGGATCTGTGCTGAGAGCGCATTTTTCGCAATCAGAGTGAGTCCGCTGGTATAACGGTCCAGCCGGTTCAAACAGCGGAAGACAAAGTCGTTCTGCCCCCGGGCAGAATAATAGTATGTCACGGCATTGGCCAGGGTATTTTCCAGATTGGTGCGCACCGGATGGACGGACATGTCGGCGCTTTTATTCACGATGAGGATGTCTTCGTCCTCATAGACGATGTCTAACGGCAGCTCTGTGGGAATCAGCCGGTCTTCGTCCTTGATCTCTTCATGAAACTCAACAGTGACCGTATCCCCGGGATTGACGCGCTCAATGACGTATACTTCCTTTCCGTTAACATAGATATGATTCTGCAGCTTTTTTAACAGCTTCACGGAGCAGCGGGGAAGATTCTGACGCAGTAAAAAGGAATCCACGCGCATGGATTCTGTTTCATTACTTTGGAAGGTCAAAATTCTCTGCATGGTTCTATTGTAATATGAAAAGAGCAGGAGCGGTATGCTCCTGCTAGTGATTTTCAAAGACTTCCTTCACAAACTGCATCGTTTCTTCTTCCGTATCGAAGGTGGCGATATACATGTAGTTTGCCATGGTGTTGCTTAAGGCTTCTTCCACCGGGCCTTCCATCTTCAGGTTGGCGCCGTATTTGGCGTGAATCTCATCCGCGCTCATGACGAAGTTCTTGCCGTTGCGTCTTCCGGCGAAGACACAGATCTGATTGTTGGTCTTGCCTTTTTCCGTCTTGTCGAAGGCG
>Ga0256404_1012766_pt1 | contig 10839 bp, 13 predicted proteins | sample RumenRJG_01DNA_FD_185990 | JGI IMG/M metagenome (GOLD analysis project Ga0256404, IMG submission 185990) | Bovine rumen microbial communities from Lethbridge, Alberta, Canada - RJG_01 | ecosystem: Host-associated > Mammals > Digestive system > Stomach > Rumen | place: Canada: Alberta | collected...
TCTGGGCACCTTCGTTAATGAGGCCCTCTCCGCCAATCTTGATCTCGATAAGGCCGTAACTGCCGTCACGCAGATGAACGATAGCATCACATTCCAATCCTTCAGAATCACGGTAGTGATATACTTCTCCAAGAAGTCCGGAAGCATAAGTCCGGAGGTCACGCACGGCCAGTCCCTCAAAGTGAAGGCCGAAGGTATTGAAGTCCGACAGCAGATCACCCGGTCCGATGCCCAGGGCGGCAGTCCCGATGGACGGATCAGAGTAGTACCTGGTGTTGGTGGTACGGATGGCAGTCTTGGACCGGAGATTGGGATTCCAGGCCTTGGATTCCTCAATCACAAAGAGTTTCCGGAGTGCTTCAATATAGGCAGAGACGGTTTCCGCATCCATCCCTTTGGGCTCGTTGGCCTGCATGTCGGCAGCAATGGTCTCGTAAGGGGCCTGTGAAGCCACGTTCCTGGCATAGGAACGCATAAGCTGACGGACACGCTCCGGGTTACGGCGAACTTTGTCCACCACGCGGTTCATATCTTTCTTGGCCACGGAATCCACATAATCGAAAGCCTGGTCCAGGGCGATGTCTTTTTCCAAGTCAATCGCAGCCGGCCAGCCTCCACGGCAGAGGACGAATGCAAGGTCTTCACGGGAGAGACTGCTTTTGGCATAGATCTTCTCCGGAGCATTGAAGAGTTCCTTCAGGCTGATGGCGCCATTCGATTCTCCGGATTCATATAGTGCCATCGGGCGCATCTTCACCCAACCGTAACGGCCAGTACCGGAGTGGCGCATCTTCTTATTCTCTTCCTGCTTTTCTTCGTCTTCTTCCTCTTCTTCAACGGGAACGGATGAACCCGTCAGGATGTAATGGCCGTTACCGGGACGATGGTCCACGTCAAATCGGATGGTATCCCAAAGTTGCGGGGCTATCTGCCACTCGTCAAGCAGACGCGGATGTTCTCCTTCCAGCAACTCCTGAGGAGCCAGATCCGCTTTGAGGAGGTTTTCTTTCACCTTCTTGGGGTCATCCATATAGATGACGCTCTTGGCCTGCTGTTCGGCGGTAGTTGTTTTGCCGCACCACTTGGGACCTTCAATGAGCACGGCACCTTTACCAGCGAGTTTTCTCGCAAGGACTGAGTCGGCTATTCTGGGTTTGTATGTATCCATATCCTGTGTCTTTGGATGCAAAGATACAAAAAACCGGAGATTGTGGAAAAATTTTTCCGGAAATTATTGGAAATAAAAACCGACAAATAGTGGAATTGTTTTCCGATGTATATTAAATACCGCCGCCCTCTCACTCCGAGATGACGGCAGTTTTTCTGTCATACACGGCCAGACCAGGTATCTGTCTTCCTGAGGCTCAGCCGAAGGATCTACTTCGTAGATAACCCCATCCTCCGGAACGTCACATCGCCCTCCAGCAGATTCGGCCCGTCCGTATTTATCTCAAAGCGCTCAAGCACCAGCTTGTCCTTGCTGCACTCCTTAACCCAGTAACCAACAGTAGGCGTATACGCGGCCTTCCGGTCCTCTTGCTTGAAGTCATGATCCAGCTCAAAGAGATAAAGAGCCGGAGTGGAGCCGCCTACGCCCGGATAACCGTTCTGATGCTGCTGGTAGATATATTTCGCCTCCGAATCACCGGTAAACACATCTGAGACATAGATGCTTAGAATCCACGTTTGAGGATCAGCGTCGCCAGCTTTGAAATCCCATATCACCAGCCCCGCATCCTGCACCCCTTCTGGATACACCTTCTCCCAACTTCCTTCCAGATTATCTGCCAGGTTAATCTCAGGAATCAGATTCTTCTCACAACCGCTCAGTCCCGCTACCAGCAGCGCCGCGCAAACAAAACTTAAGATCTTTCTCATCATATCATTCAAATTGTTGTACAAATATAATCCAAAAAGCGCAATTCCTTGCATCTGAATGGCGATTATTCATTCTTCAGCGTCTCCGCTGGATTCATCCTGGCGGTCTTGAGGTAGTGATACAGCACCACGATGGCCCACATATAGAAACAATCATTGCTCGGAAATCCATTGGATTAGCTTTTCCAGGACCTCCGGAGCGAAGGTTTCCTCGATGTCCCTGTATTCGTTGGGCGAACCTGTCTGGCAATTTCATTCATTCTTCCTCTTTCATCTTCAATCGATCAAGAATGCTGTCACAGGCTTTCATCAGTCGCTTGTAGTAGAGGAAGCCTATGATACACAGTGCGACGACAGTGAGGACTAAAAAGAGGACCATTTTCATCCCTTGTTCAGGAGTGCTCCAGCTGTGATAGACGGTGGGGGCATAGCTTCCGGCGAGGATGACGGCCGCGGTCATAAACACGAAGAAATACCGATGATACTGCTGTTTGAAGCGTTTGACCTTCTTGGTAGCGGAGAGGATGTCCTCCTCGTAGAGGGTTTCTTTCGACAGATTCTTGTACATGCGGAGCATGGCCCAGATGGCAATCACGATAAAGAAGGACACCGCGGCCGGGAACCACCAGTCAATGTGCCTGATGATGGAGATGACAATGACCAAAGGGATGCCCAGCGCACCGGCGATGAGGCCGCTTTGCTTGTCCGTCGAGAGCCAACGGACGTCGGACTTGAATGCTTTTTCCATTAACTTCTCGTTGATGATCTGCTGCTTGTCGAACCGTTCCTTCAGTGCGGCGTAATCTTGCCGCATCTGCTCCAGTTCCTGATTGATATCGAATTCTTCTTTGTTCATGGTACGAGTGATTAAAGATGGGACTTTTTGAGTTCTTCCTTGATTCGATGTAGTTGGAAGGAAACATTCTTCACCGATATACCCACGATGGCACCTATCTCCTCGTAGCTCAGGCCTTCGAGCCAAAGGAGGATGATTGCGCGGTCCACCAGCCCCAGTTGATTGATACGGGCATACAGGCGCTTAGTCTGCAGTGCCCTGTCATTCGTATCCTCAAACGGGTCAATGTCCACGCTTAGCGATACCCTCTCTCCGCTTATATTCTTCTTTTTCTTGTCAGCGTTGAGACAGCAGTTGAGCGAGACACGGTAAATCCAGGTCCGGACATCGGATTCCGCGCGGAAAGAATCATATCCCTTCCAGAGCCTGATCAGTATCTCCTGGAAGAGGTCGTCAATCTCATCCGTGTCCTTCGAGAACATATAGCATACCGAGTAGATGGTGCTCTTGTGCTCCCGGACCAGTTGGGTGAATGCTTGTTCCTTGTTATCCATTTTCAATCGAATCTACACCCGTTAGACAACATAGTCCGCGAAAAACTATAAAACAATTCAATTTTCTTCAGACAAATTTACATTATTTTGCCGATAATGCCTTCAGGCCGATATGGAAAGCGGTCAAAGCCAGTTCGCTCCGCTAAAGCTGCGCTCACTCGCTTTGGTTCCGTCCTCCGGGGCACTGCCGCGCCCCTCCGAACTCCACTACTGGCAGCTCCACTGCAAGACTCTTCCCGCCGCGCCACGGCGCTCTGGTTAGAGACTTGCGGCCGTTCCGCGCCCCGACCAAAAACTGATTACCGAGTAGAAGCCCTACCTCCCCGGTATCTGAAAGCATACACCTTCACATCCATCTCCTTCACGCCTTTCACAACAGCCCCGGCCTTAGTCTCCTCCAGCCGGAAGCCATTCTTCTCCAGCACCCGGGCCGATGCCAGGTTCTCCGGGAACACCTCTCCGACGATGCGCTCCAGCGCCAATTCCCCGAACGCAATCCCGCAGATCTGCCGAACCGCTTCTGTGCCGATACCCTGGGACCAGAACGGTGTCAGGATCATATAGCCAATCGATCCGGCATTGCGCTGTTCATCGGCCATCCTCTCCACGGAAATACTGCCGATAACCTGCCCGTCCAGGACGATGGACCGCCAAACGCCCTCCTTGCCATCATTCCCGGCCACCATCCCAAGCCACCAGTCGGCATCCGCTTCGGTGTAAGGATACGGCAGCCGGTCCGACAGGAAGGTCCTGTCAACGGCATTGCAGAGCGCCATCAGCGCTTCCCTGTCAGCAGAGGTCCACTTATGAAGGTCAATGGTCATATTCAATTCAGGCTAAACAGATTAATCGCGAAATTAGCCATTTTCGGGCAGACTGGCAAGTTTATTCCTCAGCCCTTAAATACCCGTGCCTCACCAAATCCTCCCGGCATCGTACAGGACTGGTGTAGCCGTCTGCAATCACGAAGAGATTGTCTGCCACGGATGAGATGGCGTCGTAGTTATGGTCAGTGACGATGATGCCGTGGTCCTTGCTTCGTTCCCGGATGAGCGCCTTAACTTCATCGATATTCACGGGATCGACCTGCGTAAACGGCTCGTCCAGAATATAGAAAGGCGCATCGCTTAACAGTACAAGATAGAGTTCTGCCAGACGAGCCTCACCGCCTGAAAGTTCATAGATGGGCGAATCGTAATGGCGGGAGAACTTGGGAACTCGGTTCACAAAGGTCCAGTAGTTCACGCCATACAGTTCAAAAGCCCGGTGCAATTGCATCCCTTCGGGAATCAGGCGCCCTTGCGGCAGATATTTGATATGTCGGCCAATAGTCTGCCTGTCAATAGGCTTTTCGTCCATGCTCACCATTACATTTTCTACCCGGAGGCCGCCCATCAGGGCGCGGAACATACAGGACTTGCCGGCGCCGTTGCGGCCAAGGAGCCCGGTAACCATCCCAGTCTCGGAGGTGATATATCCGCCGCTTAGGACCGTCTTCTGGCCGAAGCGGACCACCACGCTGTCCACTATGAGCCTGTGCTTATCCATAGACGAAAAACATGATGATCATTAGGGCGGCAAGTGCCAAGAAATCAATCAGAATGACGCTGGTGAGCAACTTCCTGCGTGAAAGACCCAGGTCGATGTAGAAGAAGATGGCGTCCCGGTCGCGGAACTGCTTCACCAAGTACACGGTGATGGCGGTTACCACTGCTTTTATTATGAAGGAATCAACTAAGAACGTGTAGGAAAACCCACCAGCCTGGAATCTTGCGCACACCAAGTTATACACAGCACCTATCAGGAACATGCCTTTCCCATAGCGCCAAGTGAGTGATATGCGGTCCCGGAGGGTCATTCTTCGTCAGTAGTAAACCAGGCCGATGATTCCCGCAAAAATCAAGCCTACATAAACAGGCCCGCCGTAATTACAGCGCCTCTTTCTTCCTGCTCATAAATACCACACCCAAGGCAATGGCACATCCGGCAATGAGGGCAATCAGGAATTCCTTCCATGCTTGAAGTCCGGCCACGACTTTGGTAAGGGCCGATTGGTTCACTTCGATGGACGGCAAGGGATAGAACACCACCAGCAGCGTGGCCAGGCAGCCCAAGACAAGCCCGGCACCCAGTGCAATAATCAGCGCCATCCGTCCGCGGTGCCGGTCCTCATCGACACACTTCTTCACCCCTTCCACGTTGCAGAGGCGGGCGTTGGTTTCTACCAGGAACTGCCCTTCTTCCGGCATTTCCGGTTTGTTGTCACGAAGATATTGTTCGATGTCCATCATAAGCGAATGTGTTCTTTAAGGTGGTTGCGACCAACTGACAGATAATACTTTACGGTTCCGGCAGGGATGTCCATGATGGCGGCTATCTCCTTGACCGGCAGATCCTCGAAATAATGCAGGACTATGGCCGCGCGTTCCTTCTCAGGAATTCTGGAGAGTGCCCGTTTCAGGTCCTCATGTCTGAATGCGGCATCCGATTCTTCCTTGTCGACAACGTGCAGGGCCTCCGGAGCATTCAGATCTACCGACGGCGGAGGAACCCGACGGAGATTGTCGATAAAGCAGTTGTAGGCGATCCGGAACAGCCAGGCCTTGAAATGGCCCGCGAAGCGGTCACTCATCACGTAGGCCCGCACCAGCGCCTCCTGCGCAATATCATCGGCCAGGGCGGCATCCCCGCACAGCGATGCCAGGAACCGCCGCAGCGGCCCCTGACACGCCCTCGCCTCGGTGATGAACCGCTCCCGGGTCATTCTTTATTTTCCTTCGGTAAGCTGTTTTTCCTCGGCCTCAATCTCCTTTGCAAGCATTCTTTTGCCCACGAAGTAGACGATGAAGAGTGCCATGCCGATGGCCAAAAGGATTCCGCCGACGGGAGCCAGCAGACACATCGGTCCATCATCAATGCTCCAACTGGTTGCGTTGCAGATGAGGATTCCTCCCACAAGGAAAGCAACGCCCAGCAAACTGGTCACGCACGCTCCGGTCAGACGTTTCAGCAAACGCTCCTTGATGGTTTTGCTCCCGCTTGAGCTCTTGAAAAAGTCCGTGTCAATTTTTGCCCCGTTGTCAAGGGCCTTCAGCATAATCTCGGCCTTGCGGTTGGTCTCATTCTGCTTCACCCGGCCAATCAGCCAGATTATCAGTGAGGGCAAAACAACGCAGATGCAGATGGGAATTAAAGCATCAAAGAAATGATTCCAAAAGTAATTCATTGTATCAATGTTTTTATTGTTCAACTAAGTCCGCTTCCGGGACGGTTACATAGCTAAAACGCAAAAATCACCCGAAAGGTTGGGAAAAAATGAAAATTTCTCAAATTTACCCAACTTCCACCACTCGGGCAAATCTCGTCCACCCTTGTCCACCACTGTCCACCGTGTCCACTCCGTCCACCGGTGGACAAAGTGGACGGAAGGGTTTAGGCCGATGCCGATGATCCGGGCCGATGGTTACCTGTTCCAGCGGCAGTGCCGATGCCAGGGCCGATAAAGAAAGCGGTACTTGCTCGTCTGTCAGTTTGGTTCTCCGCTGCGCTTCGCCCCAAACAGCCAGACCAGCAACCTCTATTGCCACCCTTCGCTGTGAGACTGTGTCAGTTGCCGCCACGGCGTCAACCGCCACAGACTCACGGCCGCCCCCACGCTCCATTGGCCTGCGCCTCCGGCTCCCGCACTTTTAAGGGAAAAGCGGTGTGCAAGACTGTGCCGGAGCAAGTCCGCCACAGACTTGCACCCTCTCATCCCCCCGGCCCCCAAGGGAGATAATCGCCCGGGAGCGTCAGTGCCAGTTCGGGCGTCGTGCCCCGAATCCCGCTTTCCATAACATAATCCCATCGGAATTGTGTAACAGCCGCCGGCACCGTCATCACCCGCCCGGAGGGTATCAGTTATTGATGGGTCAGAAGCCCGCAGAAACGGCCTTCCAGGTGTCTGATTACACAATTCGGATTATGTTAAGGACGCTCCGTCAGTGCGATGCGGAGGTCCTACCTTCGAATTCCCGGGCGAGGCGGCGGCAGACAAGCGGCCCCCTTCAAGGACCTCCGGCCTCCAGGCCCGTCAGGGGGCCGCGCACTTTGCGCTCCCTCGTATCAGCGTCGGTGGGTATTCCTGCAGCGCTCCACCCGCCGGCGGCACAGCCGCCAGCGACTTCCGCTTGGAAGCTCGTATCAGAGGAAGAAGGTATGCCAGGGCGCAAAGTGCCGGTACGAGCAACGTCTGTGCTACTCCACCGTCCGTCACCCGCTGGCAGCCTCAGTGCTGTGCGAGGAAGTCTGCCGCCTTAGGCGCTTCGCTTGGGGTCGGCCCGGCACCTCCAGTCGTGTGTCAGGACGAGCCTGCCACACCACTTCCGGCACCGTTCCTCCGCGGTACGGCTCCGCCGTGTTCAAACCTGCCTGCTATTCCTCCACACCTCCGCCGGGAAGAATCCCGCCGGAAGTGTTCCGGGCAGGCAGGACACAGCCGTCCGCTTCCGCTCCCGGCTGTTGGCGCAGACAGTGTCAGTCATCGCAGATCTGCTCTCCGGCATTCGCCTCCGCCCAGCTCTTGCGCTGCCCGCCACAGACTGCGCCGGGGTGACAGTGCCAGGCCTGACGGCCGCGAGCCTTCTACCTTCGATCCGGGAGTGGGCCGTTCCGTCCCAGACCCCGGAGGGAGTCTACCAACCCACAACGTCGGTCTCTTCCGCTGTTCCAGGGAGCCTTGCGTCTCCCTTCCACGGCGCTCCAGAGCCCGCCGACCCCCACGCTGCCAGACACCCTCCGGGGCCACGCTCCACTTCGTTCCGCGCCCTTGGTTACTGGGAGACTCTAAGCCGGGCATCCGCCCGGACGGCATCAAGAACGGGAACGACATCACACGCATCACCGACCCGCCTTAGAGACTCCCAGCAACCAAGGCCAACCAGGAAACTTACGCCCCAACCTCAGTGCGTAATCCACCGACATCACCCGCCCGACGAGGGAGAAAAGGGGATAAATATATACAACCGGAGTCAGCGGCTTGCGCCGCTGCGGGTGCTGAAATACAGTGCGGTTCGAGTGCCTATAGCAATATTTAACTTATTGAAAATAAATTTGTTAATGTCGTTATTTTTCACTATCTTGTATATAGTTTTAAAGACGTATTATTATGAGAACACAGTTACATAATTGGAGAATTTTGGTAGACCACATCATCGACAAGGTGTGGGAGTACATCGATGAACTTGATATGTGGAATGACCGCACTACCTTGTGGGTTGACGCGGAGCAAGCGTCAGTGATCCTGGGAGAGGACGGCAAGACCTACCCGGGTGAACCAAAGCCAGTGGAAGAACTCATTACTACCGGCGAGGATGGCAGGAAGGAGCCCAACGTGGACGCCATCGAGGAGTTTGCTTATGGCTGGTTTGACTTCCGCCAGGTCTGAAATATGAACCTACTCTGAACTCCCTATAAGCTATTGCTTTGCCCAAAACTTGTAGCGCCGTATGCCTGCCTTTAAACCATCAGTCCTCTTTGATGATGCCTATGGCTCCATCGGAGACATCACCTTCTTCCACCGCTATGGGAAATGCTTCTACCGGAAGCGTTCCCACAGCGCATACCCGGGGACTGCCGCCCAGACATCAGCCCTGGACGTACATCGCCGGGCATTGGCCGCCTGGAGGACAGTTCCCCACGGCATCCAGAAGATGTGGAATCATTATGCGATGGAGGTTGAACCGCACAAGCCGCCATTTGATCACCTGGCATACATATCCGGCCAGAATCTCTTCGTATCTGCCTACCACGGATTCTACACCCTGGGCGATGAGCACATACCCAGCCCTCAGCGATTTGCGAAGTTCCCGCCTTTTGCCGCTGCCCTGCAGGATGCCAGGAAGGAGAATGGCAACTTGATTATACCGGCTGTTGTGAGCATCCACAAGAATCTGTGCCCGGAGAAGTACCGGCTGCTTACAAAGGTCCAGCTGGCGGAGCCTGGAAAGGGATGCCACCCGGGGCTTATGCGAAACTTCCTGGCGGATGGCTACTGCAGCGATGACGCCGTATTCATTGTCATCCCAGGGTACCTGGACATCTGGGGTTTCGAGCTCGGACAGTACCAGGTACACATCCGCTTCATCCTGCTGGACATCGTTACCGGCTACCGGAGCCAGTACCAGCAGAATTCATTCTTAATCTCCGCACGGTAAACCACCGCTGCGGATTTTTCCGGAAAATCAGAAAAGCCAGTGCAGATTTTCCCAGAGCCGGATGGTGCCCTGGACATCAATCTTATTCCCTTGGTAGGTGATGTAGCCAAGGTTCTTCCAAGTGTTTGTAGTTGTCCGGCTGACACCCATATATGCGGAGAATTCCGACGCATTGCAGAAATCCCTCTTCTGGGAGTATCCCTTCAGGCGCTCCAGCTGCTTCGACCAGTTCTCTATCTTCGGCACCGTGAACGCCAGGAATTGTTTCACGTCCATTGTCTTCAGGTCCTTACTGAGGAGCATTGCGGCCACCTCGGCCGCTTTCTTTGCATCCACCTGGAGGCTGAGTATATTGCTTTCGTTCTGGGTCATAGGGCGCTTATTTCTTCATTTCCGTATCAAAGAGTTTCATGGCATCGGCCTTGGTCTTCTCGGCGATGGCAATATAGGGTTTCATGGACTGGTAGTCGGAGTGGCCGGTCCATTTCATCACGACCTGCGGCGGAATACCGCTGGAGAGAGCGAAGCAGATGAAGGTACGACGGCCGGCGTGGGTGCCTATCATCTCATACTTCGGGAAGGTCTCCTCTACACGTTCCCCACCACGGTAGCAGGTACGGTTGACGGGCTCATTAAACCCGGCCAGTTCGCAGAGGTGCTTCAGGTAGCGGTTCATCAGCTGGTTGGGCAAGACCGGCAGCGCCAGGTTGTCAGGGAAGGTCTGCTTCTCATACTTCTTTAGGATCTCCTTTGCGAAACTGTTCAACTCGATGGGCAGGCGGTCATAGGTTTTCATCGTGGTGATGTACATCACACCGTCCTTGATGTCGGTCCGCTTGAGGTTGGCCATGTCAGAATAACGGAGGCTGGTGAAAGCGCAGAAGCAGAAACAGTCCCTTGTCTTGGCAAGCCCGCCGGCATCCTCTACCACCTTCTCATACTCGTTGCCGTTCATGTCCGTCAGCGTCACCTTGGTTCCGTTCTTGGGAATCTCGAAATTATAAAGGTGCAGCAGTTGCTCCTTGGTCAGGAAGATGACCGGCTTGTCCAAGACCTTGAACTTGGGCCGGTATCGCTTGATGGTGTCCTCCTTGGTGTAGTTCTTCCGGAGCGCCCAGTACAGGAACCAGCGCAGGTTATTGAAATGCTTCTGGACACTCTTCTCCTCCAGGCCCTTATTGCGGAGGTAAATGACAAACTTGTTGATGCCGGACTCGTTGAAGGTCTCGAAAGTGGCCTTGGGGTTGAAGCCCTGCATATGATTGGTGAACGTATGCCAGACCTGCAGCGTTGCATATGCCCAGCCATTGGCAGCGCTCTCCTCCTTGATGAATTCTTCCAGGCGCGTGAAGAAGCCGACACGCTTTACCTTCACCGGAATCGGATTCTCCTCCGTCTTCATCTCCAGCGCCTTCTT